>Ga0180429_10000704_pt1 | contig 29442 bp, 24 predicted proteins | sample SS_ome_FD_132428 | JGI IMG/M metagenome (GOLD analysis project Ga0180429, IMG submission 132428) | Hypersaline lake sediment archaeal communities from the Salton Sea, California, USA - SS_1_S_1 metaG | ecosystem: Environmental > Aquatic > Non-marine Saline and Alkaline > Hypersaline > Sediment ...
CACCTTGCGGGCCTGGGCCAGCGTCATCCCGACGGAGACGCCGGCCAGGTGCGCCGCGTACGAGACGTCGTACACCGTGCGCGGACCGGGCTGCGGGGCCTCGATCGCCATCGGCCGCCCCACGAGCGAGCGGTTGTCGCGCTCCTCGAGGGCGACGGCCACGTGCGGAAGCTTGACGCAAGCCACGCGTTCCTGGACCCGGCGGCCGCCCCGACGGCCATCGCCCCGCCTGCGACCGCCCCGACGACGGCCGCTCCGACGAGCAAACGCGCCGCCGAGTTCTCGACGAAATCGACCGGTTCGCAGGCGTTGTCGATGCGGCTTCGCCGGCCGCCGCGGCGCTCACCTTGTCCGACTCTTTCCGCCTGACCCTGGCGCGCTCCGACGATCTTCTCGTGAGAGGCGAGCAGCTCCTCCAGGCCGAGGCTCTCGAGCGGGAAGCGATCGGCAACCTCTTGCCCGAGGTGCTCTTCAACTGGCGCTACAGGCGCGACTCGGACGCGGTCCGCTTCGGGCGCGCCACGATCTCTCCGCGCGACACGACCGAATCGTGGCTCTCCGTGGTCCAGCCGATCTTCGACGCCACCCTCTTTGCGGCTCTCGACGTGAGCGACATTGCCACCCGCCTCGAGGAGCTCGCGCTGCGCACGGAGCGGGACCGCCTGCTCTATGCCGTGGCCGCCACCTTTTTCGAGGTGCTCGCCCTCGAGGAGGATCTTGCCGCTCTCGGAGCGATCGACAGGCTCAACAGGGAATTCCTCCGCGTGCAGGAGGTGCTCCTCGGCGAGGGCGAAATCCTCGAGGAGAGCGTGATCGCCGCACGCGCCCTGGCCGCCGAGTCGGCAACGGCCCTCGCCCGGTGCGCCAACGACCGGGCCGCGGCGCGGAGCCGGCTGGGCTCACTGATCGGTCTCGACGCGCTCCCCGAGGAGCTCGTCGACAATTATGAGATGACCTACAGTCCCGGCCTCATTCCCGACCTCACCGAACGGGCGTGGCGCACGCGGAGCGATGTGGAAGCGTCGCGCACCGCCATCGATCTCGCCCGCGCCCAGCGCACGGCCGAGCTGTCGGGTTACCTGCCCACCGTCGATGCCGAGCTCAGCCGCTGGCTCAAGAGCGAAGGCGCCTTTGCCGAGGCGATCGACTGGACCCTCGCCGTCAACGCCGCATGGCCGATCATCGACGGAGGCGCGCGCGACGCCGCCTACTCGCGGGCGCTCTCCGTCGTGCGGCAGAGGGAGATGGAGCTCAGCGCACTGAAACGCCGGGTGCGCGTCGAGGTGGAGGAGGCGGTGCTCGCCTTTCGCACCCTCGATGCGGCCGCGGCATCGCTCGAGACCCGCCGCGAGGCGCGCCGCGCGGCGCTCGACCAGGCCCTGGCGCGCCTCGAGGCCGAGGAGATCACCGACGTCGCACTTCTGGGGGCGAAAAGCGAGTACGAGTCGGTCTGTCGCGAGCTGGAGCGCGTCCGCCTGGCGCGCAAGCAGGCGGGTCTCAAGATCCGGCTCGTCGTGGGAGACCTCAATCTGTCCGACCCGATGGAGAAAGTGATGAAGGAGGAGGGACGATGAGCCTTTCTGCTCGATCCGCACCGACCATGTTCGGCGCGATTCTCGCTGCATGGGCGCTGCTGGCCGCGGCCGGGTGCGGGCCGGCCGAGACCGGCGCGGAGAGTGGGCCCGTGGCGCGGACCGCGATGGCCGCCGTGGTCGACACGGAGATCGTCACAGCCGAACGGGTCGAGGTCACCGTCCGGTCGGTGGGCACGGTGCGCGCCATCGACGAGGCCGATCTCTGTGTCGAGGTGGCGGGCAAGGTCTCGGAGATCCACTACGAGGAAGGAACGGCCGTCGCCGCCGGCGACCTCCTCGTGGTGATCGACGAGGAGAGGGCTCAGCTCAACGTGAACCAGGCCCGTTCGCGGCTCGAAACCCTCGTCGTTTCGGTGCGGCGCGCCGACGCCGAGGTGGAACAGGCCCGGGCGACCCTCGAAAACGGGGAGGAGACATTTCGGCGCAAGGAAAAGCTCTTCGCCAAGGGCGCCGAGACGCGCGCCGTCCTGCTCGACGCCAAAGCCGCCTTCGAAGAGGCCAAAGCCGCCCACGCCGCCGCCGAGGCGGCGCGCGCCGAGATCGTCGCCGGCCAGGCCGAGGCGTCGGACGCGCTCAAACTCGCCCAGAAGGCGCTGCGCGATCATCGGATCACGGCGCCCTTTGACGGCGTGCTCGGCGAACGGATCGTGTCGATCGGCGACTTTCTCGACGTGGGGCAGAGCGTGGCCACCCTGTCGACCACCGATCCGATCCACGTGGAGTTCACCGTCCCCGAGCGACACCGGGAAAAGGTGACCGCCGGCCAGGAGGTCGATGTCGAGGTCGACGCGCTCCCGGGAAAAATTTTCCGCGGAGAGGTCGTCTTCATCGCACCCACCCTCGATCGCGCGACGCGCACCGTCAAGGTCAAGGCCCTCTTCGAGAACGAAGAGAAATCGCTCAAAGCGGGTTTCTTTTGCCATGTGCGCCTCATCGTCGACCGGGCCGAGGAGGCGGCGGTCCTTTCCGAGGAGGCGATCCTCCCCCGGGAGAACGCCTTCTTCGTCTACGTCGTCGAAGAGGGTAAGGCTGTGCTCACCGAGGTGAAGAAAGGGGAGAGGCTCGAGGGAAGGGTGCAGATTCTCGGTGGCGTCGAGCCCGGCGACGAGGTGATCACCGCCGGCATCCAGAAGGTCAGCGACGGAGTGCCCGTGAGCCCCCGTGCGAAGAGCGACGGAACGTCCGCGGAGCAAAGGCGCAACGAGGCGAGCGAGGTGGAAGAGTAAGCCGTGTTTCTACCCGAGACATCGATCAAGCGCCCGGTGATGACCGTCATGGTGACGGCGGCGCTCCTCATTTTCGGCTTCATCGGCCTGTCGCGGCTCCCCGTGCGCGACATGCCCGACATCGACTATCCCGTGGTGTCGGTCATCACCGCCTACCCGGGCGCGAGCCCAGAGGTCATCGAAGAGGAGGTGACCGACCCCCTCGAGGAGATCATCAACACCGTCGAGGGGATCAAGACGCTCCAGTCGACCAGTGTGGAAAGTGTCTCGTCGATCACGGTCACCTTCGAGCTCGATCGCGACGTCGACGTGGGCGCCCAGGAGGTGCGCGACAAGATCTCCACCGTGCGCCAGCGCCTGCCCGACGACATCGAGGAGCCGGTGGTGGCCAAGTTCGACATCGACGCCCAGGCGATCATGTGGATCGCCGTCACGTCGGTCGATCGGGACAGGGTCGCGATCTCCGACTTTGCCGACAAGGTGGTCAAGCCGCGCTTCGAGAAGCTCAAGGGCGTGGGCGAGGTTCAGCTCGGCGGGGGGCAGGAGTTCAGCGTGCGCGTCTGGCTCGATCCGGCGCTGCTCGCCGCCCACGATGTGACCGTCAACGAGGTGGCCGACGCGCTCCGGGCGCGCAACGTGGAGATCCCGTCGGGGCGGATCGAGGGGACGGACAGGGAGTTCTCGGTCAAGACCGAGGGCGAGCTCACCGAGGTGGCGGCCTTCAACAAGCTGATCGTCGCCCACCGCAACGGCGCCGCCCTGCGCATCGAGGATCTGGGCCGCGCTGAGCGGGGCGCGCGCGACACGCGGAGCACGGCGCGATTCACCGTGCTGCCCGATTCGCTCTTTCGCGAATCGATCGGGCTCGGCATCGTGAAGAAGTCGGACGCCAACACGGTGGCCGTCGCCGAGCGCGCCAAGGAGGAGCTCGAGGCGATCCAGGAGATCCTCCCCTCCGGATTCGAGGCGGTCGTCGCCTACGACTCGTCGGTCTACGTCAAGCAGTCGATCGACGAGCTGCAGGAAGCGCTCCTCCTCGGCGGCGGCCTGGCCGTGGCGGTGATCTTCATCTTCCTCGCCAGCGTGCGGTCGACGATCATTGCGGGGCTCGCCATTCCCACGTCGATCGTGGCCACCTTTGCGGTGATCTACTTTCTCGGATTCACGGTGAACACCCTCTCCATGCTGGCGCTCACCATCTCGGTGGGGGTGGTGATCGACGACGCCATCGTGGTGCTCGAAAACATCTATCGCCACCGCGCCGAGGGAAAAACGATTCTCCAGGCGGCGCGCGAGGGCTCGTCGGAGATCGCCTTTGCGGCGGCGGCGGCGACCTTTTCGATCGTGGCTGTCTTTTTGCCGATCGCTTTTGTCGAGGGGATGGTGGGGCGGCTGCTCTACGAGTTCGGACTCACTGTGGCGATCGCCGTGCTCATCTCGCTTTTCGTCGCCCTCACGCTGACGCCCATGCTCTGTTCGCGATTTCTGAAACCGCCCAGCGAGCGCAATCTCCTCGTGCGCGCTCTCGAGGGGATTCACTCCGCTCTGAACGCGCTCTACGGGCTGCTTCTCAGGGGGGCGGTCAAAGTCCGCTATCTCGTGTTGATTCTCGCCGCCCTGCTTTTTGCCACGAGCTTTCACTTTTTTGCCGTGCTCGGCAAGGAGATGATTCCCCCCGTCGATCAGGGAACGATCATTCTCATCATCCAGGGGCCCGAGGGCGCCACGCGCGCCTACACCGACAGGTACCTCAAGGAAGTGGAGACGATCCTCGCCGAGTATCCCGAGATCTGGACCTACTTCACCGCCGTGGGGATGTCGGAAACGAGCGTCGCCCAGCCGAAGGAGGGGATCGGCTTCATCCAGCTCCGGCCTCTCGAGGAGAGGCGCGCCAAGGGGCAGCGGTCGCAGCACGAGCTCATGGCCGAGCTGCGGGGGCGGTTTGCGGCGGTGCCCGGATTCATCGTGCTCGTCATCGAGAATCCCGTCCTCGCCACGGCCGGATTCGGCCCGCCGCTGCAGTACGTGCTCATGGGGCCCGAGGTCGACGAGATCTACTACGAGGCGAAGGAGTTCAAGGATCGGCTCGCCGAGGTTCCGGGGATCGTCGACGTGCACAGCGATCTCGATATCAACAATCCCAAGCTGCGCATCGACGTGCTCCGTGACGAGGCGGCCGATCTCGGTGTGACCGTGGCCGACATCGCCGGCGCGCTGCGCGTGCTGCTCGGCGGCGACGACGTGAGCAACTACACGCGCGGCGGCGAGCGTTACGACGTGATGGTTCAGATGGAGGAAGAGGCGCGGCGCGTGCCGTCGGTGATCGACGACATCTACATCCGCTCGGCCGACGGCATGCTCGTCTCCCTGTCGAGCGTGGTGCGCGTGACCGAGACGGTGGGACCGGGCCAGATCACCCGCTTCAACCGGAACCGGAACACGGTGATCCAGGCCAACCTCGAAGGATTGCCCCTGCAGGCGGCGCTCGAGGAGGCGGACCGGATCGCGGCCGATATTCTGCCGGCCGACTTCGAGACGACGGTGACGGGGCAGACGGAGGAGATGGAGGAGTCCTTCGCCTCGCTGAGCTTCGCGCTGATCCTCGCCGTTCTCATCATTTACATGGTGCTCGCGTCGCAGTTCAACCACTTCGTGCACCCCTTTACCATCATGATCGCCCTGCCCCTTTCCATGGTGGGGGCGCTCTACAGCCTCTACCTCTTTGGAATGACGATCAATCTCTTCAGCATCATCGGCATCATCGTTCTCATGGGGCTGGTGACGAAGAACTCGATCTTGCTCGTCGACTACACCAATCAGCTCCGCCACGAGGGCGTGGAGCGCCGCGAGGCGGTGATCCGCGCCGGGCGGGTGAGGCTGCGGCCGATCTTGATGACGGCGATCTCCATGATCTTCGGCGTGCTGCCCGCCGCCGTGGGGCTCGGTGCCGGATCGGAATCGCGCCGGCCCATGGCGATCGCCACGGCGGGCGGAATGCTCGCCTCCACAGTGCTCACCCTTTTCGTGGTTCCCGCCGTCTACCTGATCCTCGACGACGTGGGGCGGCTCTTCAAGAAGCTGGGCGGATTGCCAAAATTGAAACGGCGTGATCCGCCCACAGAGAAGGAGAAACAATGAGAAAAGAACTGATGGCATGCATCCTGGCGTTCGCATGGAGCCTGGCTCCCTGTGCGATAGGCGATGACGGCGATTGGTACAGCGACGATGAGCGGCTCTTTCCCGTGGGAGATCTCTTCGATCCTCTCGTTGCCGATCCCAAGCAGCCCTCCTTTCATATTTCCTTTCACAGGCTCGACTGGGATCTCGAGAACACCACCATGGGCGCCGTCGGTTTCGGTGAGACTTTTGGGATCTATCGGTGGACCGATCCCGGCGAACGCGACGGTTTTCAGCTCAGCCTGAGTGCCGGGGTCTTCGCACAGTTCGACATGGAAACGAACTCGATGGATCTTCTCAACGCCGACTATGTGATCGGGCCCGCCCTCGCTTTCCGCGAGGGGATCTTTTCGGCCAGGGGGCGCTTCTACCACCAGAGCAGCCATGTGGGCGACGAGTACCTCATCAACAACAAGAACGCGATCAGGGACCGGCTCAACTACAGCTACGAGTCGATCGAGCTGATCGGCGCCCTCGACATCGGCGATTTTCGGCCCTACGCGGGGGTCGAGTACATGGTGCGCCGCGATCCCAACGATCTCGACCGCCGGTCGATGCAGTTCGGGATCGACTACGAGAGCGAGGAGCGCATACTCCTCGGCGGCCGGCTCGTGGGCGGCTTCGACTTTCAGACCTTCGAACAACACGACTGGAATCCCAGCGGGAGCGTCAAGATCGGCGTGGCCTACGGCGAGCGCGGGCCGGGCCGCCGGAACGTGCGCTTCATGATCGAGGCCTTTCAGGGATACATGCCTTTTGGGCAGAATTACAACCTCGACGTCTACTGGATCGGTCTCGGAGTCTATCTCGGCTTTTGATTAACGCAGCGTGCCTCTGCGTTTCTTCTCGCGCCGCTCGCCCATGAGCAGGCGCTGCTCGAGGCGCGCGCGCTGGGCGCGGTAGAAGGCTTTGAGGAAGGGGACGATCTCCTCGTCGGGAACGGCTTCTTTCCAGGCGATCTTGTTCGTGATCTTGTCGCACACGACGCGGAGCAGAGGCCGGCGTTCCTTTTTCCTGGCATGCCGCCTGAGAACGTCCTCGAGAACCTGCAACTCCTGGATCCCGTACATATCGAGCTGCTTTTCGGTAAAGTAGATCTCGCTGCCCATGGGAGTTTTTTTCGCCAGGTCGGAGAGCAGCCGGGTCACCGGTTTTTCGACGACCATCGTGCCGGCAACGAGGTCGCCGCAGCGGGCGCGATCGCGGTTCAGAAGGGGCATGCAGACGAAGATCAACACCCACACGCTGCCCAGAAAGACAGCCCAACCCGGGGAGTGGCCGAAAAAAGACTGGGGAAAGAATAGAATTCGGAGGGGAAGGTAGAACTCGAGCCAGCGCATCAGATTGCGGGCGAAGACGGCGCGCGTCGTCAGCGGCCCGCCGTGGCGCGCGATCACTCTCAAGCCGAGCATCCTCTTTCCGGGCGTGGCGCCGCGCCAGTAGATTTCGAAGAAGGCGAAGTAGCCGTTGATGATCACAAAGACGACGAGCCGCAGCGCGATGTCCACCGTCACCGATGCACTGGACAGGCCGTCTCCCGTGCAAAGATCGTAGCAGACGCCCACGAGGATGAGGCCGATGAGCATGAGAAAGGAGTCGACCATGAAGGCGATCGCCCGGCTCCCCGGCTCGGCCACCGCCACCGAAAGGGGCAGCCCCTCGGGCGTGGTGATCGTGTGGATCCGTTTCTTGACGAGCGCCACCCTCATGGCCGTCGCTCCCGCGGCCGGCGCAGTCCGAGGTAGGCGGTCCAGAACAGAAAGGTCGCGCCGGCCACGATGAATCGAGTGGGCACATCCTGCACGAGCTGCCGGAAGTAGCCCTCGATCAGTCCCGCGGCGAGAAAGAGAAGCGCCGCCCCCAGGACGACGAGGGCCGCTTGCCGTCCCGATCTGGCCAGATTGTCGAGGCGCCGATGGCGTCCGGGCCGAACGATCGCCAGGGCGATCTGGAGCCCGGCGCCGCCGCAGAGGCAGACGGCGAGCAGCTCGGTGACCCCGTGGGGGAGCACCCAGGCCCAGAATTCGGCGCCGAGGCCGCGCGACGCGTAGAGCCCCGCCATCGCCCCGAGCAGGAGCCCGTTGTAAAAGAGGATGATGATCGTGGGCAGACCGAGAGCGAATCCGATGGCGAAGGCGAAGAACCCGATCTGGGCATTGTGCGTGAAGAGGAAGGTCGAGAAGAGCCCGAGCTCCGAATCGGACGACCCGCTGCCCGAGTAGAGGATCTCGCGCAAGTCTTCGGTCGACGACAGGGGCGTGCGTCCCTGACTCATGCCATCGGGCATGATCGTGTCGTAATTCACGGGACTATAGGTGGCCAGCCCCACGACGATCCCCGCCAGAAGCAGGCCGAGAGAGGCGATGATCCCCGCGCCGCAATGGCGCACCGCCGCCGGAAATGACCGTGAGAAGAACTCCCTGATCGTTCCCCCCGTGCGCGGTTTCACGCCGTAGACGCAGACGAACGCCCGCGCCACGAGCGACTCGAGGTACTCGAGCATGTTGCGGTCGAGAGAGATCGAACGCGCCACGGAGAGGGACGAGACGGCGGCGCGATAGAGGGCGGGGAGGCGCTGAATGCTCCGGCTCGGCAGGGAGCTGAGCCCCTTTTTCTCGATGCGGTCGACGAGGCTTTCGAGCTCGACCCACTGGGTCACCCTCTCCCGCCGAAAGTCGGACGATCTCAGGCGTACCTCTTCCATCAGAACGCCTCCGCCCGTTTGAGTTTCAGGTATTCGTCGATGAGGCGGGCCGAGATCTCGCCAGGCGCGGCGCTGATGCAGTGGATCCCCTGGCGCCTCAGCCGGGCCAGGACCTTTTCGCGTTCCTGCAGAAGGCGGGAGGCGACGACCGTTCTGTGCAGGCCGAGCAGGTCGGCCGGCCGGGACGATTCCTCGACCTCGACGAGAGGATCCTTCATCGACACGAAAAGCACCGAATGGCGGCGCGCGACGCGCGACAGATTCTCGACCATCAGCTCGGCGGTGATCGTGTCGACAAAATCGGTCATCACCACGACCAGGGTGCGCCGCACATGGCGCCGGGCGAGCTCGAGAAGGGAGAGGGTGTAGTTCGTCTCATGAGCGGAGTACTCGATCCGGCTCGCCACCGCGTTGAGAGCGCCGATCGACGACGGCCCCCTGACCGGCGCGCAGTAATGGCGGAGCGTCTCGTCGAAGGAGATGAGCCCCACCCTGTCGCCCACGTGGAGCGACACGTAGGCGAGGATCAGCGCGGCGCGGATGGCGTGGTCGAGGCGCGCGATCCCCTCCAGGGGCTCGCCCATGAGGCGCCCCGAATCGATGGCGAGAATGACCTGGCGGTTGCGTTCCGCCCGGTACTCGCGGGCGAAGAGCTTGGCGTGGCGCGCCGACGCCTTCCAGTCGATGGTGCGGATGTCGAATCCCGGCGCGTATTCTTGCAGATGGTCGAACTCGGAGCCGTCTCCCCTGTAGCGCTCGACGCGCACGCCCGGCTCGATGTTGTTCGTCGAAAAGTATTCGATGGCGTCCCGTCCGGCGCCGAGAAAGTTGGGATCCACATGGAGCCGCGTGGCGAGGGGGATCCGCCGGCTTCGGGCGATCAGGCCGAGAGGCCCGCAGGCGCGCACCCACAGGGCGTCGAGGCGCGAAATTCCCCGTCTCCCGGCGCGGAGCGACAGGCGGAGCGCTGTCCGGCCGCCGTCGAGTCTCAGTCTTTCCGTTGCGTCGATCGCGTCGAGACCGCCCGAAACGTCGACCTTGGCGCGCAGGGTGACCCGATTGTCCCGATTGGTGAGGAGGAGCCGAACGGTCTGCGCCTCTCCGACGAAGAGCCGCTCCGGCCCCTCGTAGGCGGCCTCGATCCGGCCCAGGCGGGGCCCGAAAATCAGATCGGCTCCGAGAACGACGAGGTCGAGAAGGACGAAGGCGAGCCAGTAGGTCCACAAGGCTCGATCGACACAGGCCGGAAGCAGAGCGAGCGGAACCCCGGCGAGAAGGACGAGAACCGCCCGTCGTGTGGGACTGATCGTGCCTGAGTCGTCGTTGCGCCGTGCCACTCTGCGGATCCTTTTGCCTCTGTTTATCGCGGTGCGGGGATCGATTCGAGAACCTGTTCGAGGATCGTGTCCGCGCTGGTCGCCTCGATGTGGGCCACCGGGGTCAGCACCACGCGGTGCCTCAGTGCGGGAACGAAGAGCGCCTTCACATCATCGGGGATCGCATAGAGCCTCCCTTGAATGGCCGCCCGCGCCCGCGACGCCGTGGCGAGCATGTTGGCCGACCGGGGAGAGGCGCCGTGGAGAATGCTCGGGTGCGAGCGGGTGGCGCGCACCAGCTTGACGATGTAGTCGATCATCTCGTCGGACAGGTGAAGGTCGCTCACGAACCGCCGGATGGCGTCGAGCTCGTCTTTCGACAGGGCCGCTTCCACGTCGAGCTTGTCGAGATCGGGCATGACCGTCTGGTGCCCGTGGAGGCTGACCATCTGCTTCTCCTCGTCCTCGCTCGGAAAACCGACGTGGAGCTTGAAGAGAAACCGGTCGAGCTGGGCCTCGGGCAGGGGATAGGTTCCCTCCTGCTCGATCGGATTCTGGGTGGCCACGACCATGAAGCGCGACGTCAGCGGATAGGTCGTTCCGTCGATGGTGACCGATCTCTCCTGCATCGCCTCGAGAAGAGCCGCCTGCGTCTTGGGCGGCGTGCGGTTGATCTCGTCGGCAAGGAGGAACTCGGTGAAGATTGGCCCCTTGCTCAGGATGAACTCGTTCTTCTGAAAGTTGAATATGTTCGTGCCGATGATGTCGGAGGGCATCATGTCGGGCGTGAACTGCACGCGCTTGAAAAGGAGATCGAGGCCGCGGGCGAAGGTGCGCGCCAGCAGGGTCTTGCCCGTTCCTGGAACCCCCTCGAGGATGACGTGCCCTTCGCAGAGCAGGGCGACGAGCAGGAGCTCGGTCACGTCATCGAGACCGAGAACGATGCGGCGGCACTGTTCGTTGAGTCGCCCGACAGCGGTGGTGATGTTTTCCATTGCACTCTCCTTCACGAGGATCCTTGAATGAGCTCTCTGCGCCAGGCGTGGAGTTTTCGCGCGAGCTTGAGAGCTTCGGCGGACGAGAGTTTCCGGTCCGACACCGAATCTGCGATCTTCTCCACGTCGAAATCGAGACCGCGCGCGGCGGTGAGGTTCTTGAGCATCCGGAGCGTCTCCTTGTGGGGCGTGCCCTCGGCGATGGAGTACCGCCTTGCGACCACGGCCACCGTCCTCTTGAGGTAGCCGTGCAGCGCCGAGCGGTGGTCGCCGGTCGATCGGAGAAGCTTGGATGTGTTGTCGATGAGAAGAGTTTTTCCCGGCGCCAGCACCGGCGGAGGGGGGCTGGGGCGGCCGAACCGCGGCGCCTCGCTCCAGATGAAGAAGGCGAGAACGAGCACGGCGTGAATGGTGACGAGCACGAGGGGAAAGGTGAAGGTTTTTCGAAAGACCGAATCGGTCGACCTGTATCCGTGAAGGGTCTCGTCGATCACCACGCCGTCGGCGCCGAGATATTTCTTGATAAATCGGTGCATGATGAGGGCGTGGTCGCCCCGGGCGAGACCGCGGTTGTTGAAGAGGTCGGGATCGGAAATGACATAGACATCGGGGTTCGATCGCCCAAATCGGCCGATCAGAATTCCCTCGTCGCATGAGACGAGCGGGCTGAGATAAGGCCCTTCTTTCAGAACCTGGATGGCCGGTCCGAGATCGACGGTGGGCGAGGTCAGGCGGAGTTCGTCCGCATCGAGATCGGTCGTCCTGTCGACGACGCGGAGGGAGCCCTCGGCGACGGAGCGCCCCCCGTTTCGCGCGCTCCGAGAGATATTCAGTCCGAGCTCTTCCGATGTGAGGAGATCGTTCACCTCGTCGAGAGGCAGGAACTTTTCGCTTTTGATCCACCCTGGCTCGGAGGCCGAAGGGCGCGCCGTGCGCTTGGGCAGAGCGACGATGAGCGGAACACCCGATCGCTCCGCGCAGTCGACAATGCCCGAGAGAATCCCCTCATCGTCGCGCGGCCAGATTCCCGGTTCCTCGAGGAGTCCGGCCACAGGTTCGAGCAGAAGAATGGGAAAGGCCGACGAGCCGCCGTAGAGATGGGGGTTGCGGTTGACCACCACCGTGATCCCCATCTCGTCGAGAAACCGATCGAGTCCGTGGTGGCCCATGAGCGACCGGCTGAACGTGTCGGGTCCCGCCGAGATCTTTCGGTCGAAAATGTCCTCGGCGAAGGCGGCGAGAAGCAGCCCGAGAAGAAAGGTCAACGCTCCCGCTGAGAAGACGACAATCAATGTTCGGCTCGAGAAGGCTTTCACGGGCTCAGTTCTCTAAAAGAGAGGAGGCAGTCGTTGTATTCGTCGGCCCCCACGGGGCGGCCGCCGAAGAGGGAGATTTCCACGGTGGTCACGAGACGGTTCAGCGAGGATTTTTCCCGGTCCGTGCGGGGCAGGAGCTCGATCAGCTCACGGCTCGTCAGAGAGGGAGCGGGACGGGACCCGGCCGCGCGGCCGAGGTGTCGAAGGACGGCGAGAAGCATGGCGTGGACGGCGGCCGCATAGAGGCCCTCCGCCGCGAGCTTCTCGATCGCCCCGAGGCCGGCGATCGGACTTTTTGATCCCCCACCCTTTTTGACGCCCCCGGCGGCGGCAGGAAGGTTCCGGTCGGCGCGGCGCCGGCGGACGGAATCGACGATCCAGCAGAGCGCGAGAAGAGCTCCCACGGCGGCAAGGGCGTAGAGCAGTATCTGGAAGAGATGGCCCAATCCCCGGGAGGCCGAAAGGCGGGGGCCGTACTCGGAGGGAGAGTCGTCCAAGGCGGGGGACCTCTCGCCGTCGTCCGATTTTTTCTTTTTTTGGTCCGGCGGAAGGGGATCTCTGATCAGTTCTTTCTGGTAGGCGTCGTCGGCGAGGATCTGTCCGGCGCACTCTGCCGGATCGTTCTCCGCCGATTGCGCCTGTGCGTTCCCGCCCGGCGGGAATCCCCACGCCGCGAGCGCAAGGAGCGCCATCACCATCAGGATCGGTCGACGGTTCTGCATCACCACGCCGCGATCAATCGAAGACAGAAGCGAGCTCTTTTTCGTCGGCACCCTCGACGATCACTTTCAGATTAAAGAAGACGAGCGCCGCCGCAACGGCGAGCAAAACGCCGGGTATCAACTGGATGAAGAACATGATGAAACCCTCGACACTGTTGAGTCTGCCCAGGGCGTCTGCGTTGTCGTAGGAGAGCACGGCGCCGGCGACCATTTGCAGGAGGATGGCGAAGATGTTGAGCGCCAACAGGATCAGAAAGATCCTCATACGGTTGCCGCGCGTGAGAATCTGGCTGCGCCTGAAAGAGTTGCCGATCCCGGACTTTTCAGCGACCACAGCCGGAATCGCCGCATAGAGCGCGCAGTAGACCCAGGCGCCCGGAATCATGGCCAGATATGTGAGCGGCACTCTCAAAGATTCGCTGGTGGCTGATGCGATGACGGCGACCAAGATGAGGGGGATGATGCTGATCAACAGGATGACAAATCCCATCAACAGAAAGGTTCCGAGCACCGGCAGCAGACGGCTCAGCGCAGTGGAGATGCAGTCTCCGATGCCGGCCTTTTCTCCTTTGAGGTGGCGGAAGACGCCCGAGATGATGGCCGCCATCAGCACCTGGGGCATGAGAAATCCGAGCAGTACAGCGAGGAGAGCGAGTGTTTCTCCCTCGGCGGTCATTCTCAGAATCGCCAGGGGGCTGTAGACGAGAAGCCCAATCGCGGTGAACTTGAGAAAGTAGTTGAGGTAAATGGCGAAGCTGCCCGAGATCACTCCGCCCGGGGACAGCTTGACGGCAACGTCTCGGCGTCGAGCGCTCACCGGTGCGGGATTCGTCTCATTCGCATTTGACTCGTTGTTTTCCTGGTCGATCATACGCACCTCCTTCAGTGGCAGTCTGTTAGATCTTCCAGTCTAAACTAAAAAGAGGGTGGGGGGATCAAAAAAAAAAGGGCCCGCACTGCCGAGCGGGCCCACCCAAACCTTAAAGTCCTTCGTGAGGGTTTTTATTCGTTGTAGAGGGTGACGATCTGGTCGTCGCCGATCGGTTTGCCGGCGAGGATCCCTTCGAGGTCGGTGTTGACCGTTTTGTCGGGACCCTTGCACACGATCGACACGTAACGTCCGCCCTTGAAACGGTAGACCATGTAGCACTCACCCCAGGGATCGGCGGGGTCGACGCCCGGGCAGGAATCGCCCGAGACAAAGACGGCGTCGCTCGGAATGAGGGGGCTCATGTAGGGACCGTCCCAGTTCTCGCGCTCATAGACATTGTCGAAGAGGCACGAGTAGCCGGCAAGGTAGGCTGACGAGAACGAGTTGGGAGACTGGCACGCATGGCGCGGCCATTCGCCCACATCGGAATTGTATCGTTTGAAGGCGTCGGCGATCTTTTCAAGATCTCCCGTGGCGCGCGTGTCTTTTGTTTCTGTGCCGGGAAAAGTCAATCCGGCGATCATGAAGACAGTCATGACGGCGAGCGACAGGGTCACCACCCAGAGGGCCGGAGGGGGCTTCTGTTTGGTGGCTTTTTTTGTCGTACACTGACCTCTTTGATCCGGCTTTGCGCTGTTGGCCATGCGAATCCCCTTTTGTACGCCCTAATTTGCGTGTTTACGCCCTATTTGCGGTTTATCGGTTCCGATCGTCGAACCGGCTCCCGTCTTTATTCGGCAATAGAGCCGTAAACATTGAAGAATTCCCGGGAAAGAGAGGAACAAGAGCAAAATATCTTGCCCCTCCTCCGGCGCCTGAGAGCCCCCAGGGATGTTGAAATGCATAATCTTTGATATAATCGTCTCCGGCGAGGGGAGATCGCTTGTGCTCGGCGGCACAATGGCTATTCGTTTGTTTTCGGACGATGAATTTACAAACAGCGGAGGCGAAAAAATGTTAGTCGATCTCGCCGGCAAAACAGCCCTGGTCACGGGCGGTTCGCGCGGCATCGGACGGGCCATTGCGATCCGTCTCGCCGAGTGCGGCGCGCGGGTGGCCGTCAATTATGTGAGAAACACAAAGGCCGCGAATGAGACGGCGGCCATGATTACCGACGCCGGCGGCGAAGCGCTCGTTGTGCGCGCCAATCTTGCCGATCCGGCCAAGGTGGAAGATATGTTCGACCGCCTCGAGGCCGAATGGCCCGAGGGGCTCGACATCCTGGTGAGCAACGCGGCTTCGGGCGTGATCAAGCCCGCAACCGAGCTGACCCAGCATCACTGGAGCTGGACCATGGGGATCAATGCCGGCATCTTCCTTCTCCTCGTGCAGCGCGCGCGGCAGATGATGAAGGACGGCGGCGAGATCGTGGCGGTGAGCTCCCTCGGCGCGCTGCGCGCCATTCCCATGTACGCGGCGGTGGGCGCGAGCAAGTCGGCGCTCGAATCGCTGGTGCGCCACCTCGCCGTGGAGCTCGCCCACGAGAAGCTCCGCATCAACGCAGTCAGCGCCGGCGTGGTCGAAACCGACGCCTTGAAGTTCTTTCCCCACCGCGACGACATCATCGGCAACAGCGAGGTCAAGACCCCGGCGGGCCGCCTCACCGAGCCGCGCGATGTGGCCGACGTGGTCCTCTTTCTCGTGAGCCCCCTCGCATCGATGGTCCATGGTCAGACGGTGGTGGTCGACGGCGGCTACAGCGTTCTGGCTTGACAGAATTCTCGCCGGTCGTTTGAGTGCTTGGATGACCGAAGAAGACCAAGACTCGCGTTGCGCCCGAGAAAATCTCCTCATCTGCGGCACCAACTGGCTCGGCGACAGCGTCATGTCGATGCCCGCCGTGCAGGCACTCAAGGAGCAGGATCGCGCGCGGCCGATCACCATTCTCGTGAAAAAACACCTCGTCCCTCTCTGGGTACTGCACCCCGATGTCGATGCCGTCATTCCTATCCGTCCCGGGCCGTGGGGTACGGCGTGGGCGATCGGTGCGGTGCGCGCCGGCCGCTTCGACCGGGCCTGTGTGCTCTCCCATTCGGTGCGCGCGGCGCTTGTTCCCTTTCTGGCGCGTGTTCCCATGCGGACCGGCACCCGCGGCCGGCATCGGTCGTGGCTGTTGAACCGTGTCGTGTCTCCCCCGGCCGAGCCGTGGAACGTCCATCAGTCGTTCGAGTACATGAAGGTGGCGGGGGTGGAGGCGTTCGAGCGCCCTCTGCCACGCCTCGAACTTCCGCCTAAAATCGTGGACGAATGCCGGACCCGGCTGGCCGAGAGGGCGGAGCGCGACGGTTCGGGTGGGACCGACGATCAGAGACCATGGGTGGGGGTGATACCCGGTGCGGCGCGGGGGCAGTCCAAACGCTGGCCGGTCGAGTCCTTCACTCGTCTCGGCCGAAGCCTGGCCGAGAAGGTCCGCTGCCCGATCATGGTCTTCGGTACCCGGGCGGAACGCTCCATCTGCGCCGAGGTGGCCGGAGCGTGCGGTTCAACCGCCGTCGACCTGTCGGCGCAGACCACCCTGCCCGAGCTTGCCGCCTTTCTTTCCTTTTGCCGGGTGGTGGTCGCCAACGACTCGGGCGGCATGCATCTCGCCGCCGCCGCGGGGGCGCGCGTGGTCGGTCTTTTTGGTGCGACCGATCCTGCCGTGACGGGGCCGCTCGGCAAGAGCCACTGCGTGCTCCAGGCCGACGGTGTGCGCGGCGCGCGCGCGATCGGCCGGCGCTCCCGCGCGGGCGAGGAGAGCCTGGCGCGGCTCGATCCGGACCGAGTGTTCGACGCGGTCAGGGAACTTCTGAGTTGATCGCCCGTGCATCCCAAATCGATTACAGATTCGTAAAAGTTGTCACTTCCAAATTGGTCAGTTTCGCCGGCGGCCCCACGAGCGCTTGGCCGTAAAGCGTGAGCCCGACCAGATTGGGCCACGGGGGCACCTGAAACGTCTCGCTCGCTCGACCGTCGGCGTTGAGAACGCCCCAGTTTTGGTAGATCGCCGTGCTGTAGAGCACGCGCAGGATGCCGTAGGGAGGGTACGGGTAATAGTTTTTCTGCGGCGACGCGACGAGCAGATACCACCCTGCCGCCGGACCGCACACGTCCATGGTCAGAGGTTTGCCGATCCGCGGCACACCCCTCCTGCTCAAGTGGCGCGTGAGGTTCGAATAGATCACCTCTGGAGCACAATATTCGATCATCGCGTCGATGTCGCCGTCGCTGTCCAGATCGCCGAGTGCCATGGAGCGGGCTGCACGTAAAAATTTTAGTCTCTCCGCGCATCGTCCGTCGACGAGGGTTCGGCCCATTGCGGCGAGTGAGTGAGAGCGGGGCGCGTGTCGGTCAGAAAACCGTCAGGAGCGCGCTATCCACAAAGAGCACCCGCGGTCCGGCGAGCGCAAAGACAGCAATGATCCTGTACCCGCCGGGAGGCGCCCAGGCCGGAACATTCATGGTATAGGGCACGGTGAAGGTCTGGCCCGCCGCGAGAGTGAGCGCCGACGGCCCGATGAGATCGAAGCGGTTGCCCGAAGGCCCTTCCACCTGAACGAGTCCCCACACGCTCGCCGCGGCGGGGGTGTTGTTTGCTACCGTGATGTCGAAGGTGTACGCCGTGCCGAGCGCCGCCGTGGGCGCCCCGTCGAGTGCCACCGCCACCTGGCCCTCGGTGGGATAGTCGTTGTGAACGCCGTTGTTGTGCCGGTTCACCCGGTAGGCGCCGTGCACGATGCTCCGAGCGTCGTAATCGAAAGGCGTGGTCCACGCATAGAGCGCGCTGCCGCTCCGCCCCGGCGCGGCCATGTCGAGCTTGCCGTCGTCGTCGAGATCGCCGAGGGTCACACCGCCGTAGAATGACGACGGCTTCGACCAGGGGAAACCGCTCACATCGGTGCCGTCATGGTGCCACGCATAGATCATGCCCGAACCGCTCGTGGGTGCGGCGACGATGATCTCGAGGTCGCCGTCGCCGTCGAGGTCGGCCAGCGCCGGCGTTGCGTGAACGCTTCCGGTTGTCGGCGCGCTCGGCCAGCCCGGCTGGAAGGTCCCGTCGTGGCGCACCACGTAGACGCTGTCGTTCTGGCTGCCGAAGACGATCTCGGGGTAGCCGTCGCGGTCGATGTCGCCGATCGCCGGGCTGGTGTAGAGCGTCCACGACCCGCAGTCGACCCAAAAACCGCTGACATGGGTGCCGTCGTGGTGAAGAGCAGAGAGATTGGATCCGATGGTACAGATGATCTCGAAATCGCCGTCCCTGTCGAGATCGGTGATCACGGGCGATCCCACGCTGAAAGTGACCATGATCGGGAAACCCGGAAAAGGAGTGCCGTCCGCGTTAAACACGCTGAGAAGGCTGCCGTATCCCTGGCTCGTGGCGATGACCTCGACCGTGCCGTCGCCGTCGAGGTCGGCCGCCGCCGGCGTCTGCGATCCGCCCTCGTTGATGCTGATCGTCACCGGCCATCCGGCAAAGTCGGACCCGTCTCCGTGGAGCGCATAGATCTTGTTGCTCCGCGGCTGCACCAAGATCTCCATGTCGCCGTCGCCGTCGAGGTCGGCGAGGCAGCACGCCCCGCCCATCTCGCCGCCCAGGTTGCGCGGAAAACCGGACACATCGCTTCCGTCGGCGTGGAAAGCGTGAACCTTGTTGTGGCTCGTCGCCGTGACCACCTCGAAAGTCCCGTCGCCGTCGATGTCGCCCACGGCGGGCGTCATGTTCCACGTGTGCCATCCGGCCGTGGCCGGCCACCCCGGAAGCTCGCCGCCGCCGGCAGTATAGATGTGCACCGTGTAGTCACCGTCCGCGTGAAGCAGCTCGTGCACCCCGTCACCGTCGAAGTCGAAGAAGAGCGGCGCCCCGAGCTGATTGTTCGTGCTGTACTTGGGAAACCCGGCGAGATCGTTCTGAGCAAGCGCCACAGCGCCCGCAAAGAAGAGGAACACAACAACCACGGCCAGCCGAAAAACAGGCAGGTAGGAACTGCAATCGTGCACCTTCATTCGAGACTCCCTTCTCTCTGATCGGTGTGAAATAGACCGATTTATTTTAATCAATTGGAAGCAATTTGAAAGCATTTTCCAGTGTTATGATCCAGAAGTGGGGGGGGAGTCGGTCAGACTCGAGTTTCAATTATGCGGTTCGCGCGGTCGGAGGCAGTGAGGCTTTTTTTCGCCGACTTCATTCTGTCCCGAGTGACCAAATACCCGACTCCAACTCAAAACTGGACAGAATGCCTGAGGCGAAAAAAAGCCTCGCTGCCTCCGACCATTGAGCGCCCTGAGCGGTTATCCAAGTCAGACAGACTCCTCCTACCGCTTCCCCTCGGCGTCGAGCTTGAGCCAGAAGACGGGCGGTATCCGATAGCCGAGCTTCTCGGCCCTCTTCGCCTTCTGGCGCGCCGCGGCCGGATCGGGAGTGGCATCGGTCATCTCGGCCACGGCGCTGTTGAAATAAGCCTTGCCGAGGAGCTGGATCACGCGGCGGTCGTTCGGCTTCGCCTTGCGCGCTTCCTCGAGAGAGGCGACGGCATCGTGGGGCTTCTTGAGCTCGATCTGGATGCGGCCCATGTTGTACCAGGCGCGCCACATGTCCCATTGCAGTTCGGTGGCCCGTTCGAATTCACGCACCGCGTCGCCCAGATCGTTGCGCGCCATGTGGATCAGGCCGAGCGTGTTGTGAAGATCGGCCGCCTCGTCGTCGACGGCGAGCCCCGCGCGGCACTCCTCGAGGGCGCTGTCGAGGTCGCCCTGTTTGAGATAGATGTTGGCGAGGGTGTTGAACGTTTCCGTGTTCCGGCGATCGATCCTCATGGAGAGGCGCGTCATCTCGAGCGCCTTGCGAAAATCCTTCTCCCTCGCATAGCCGGCCGCGGCGCCGTTGAGAGCGAGGGTGCTCTCCGGATCGATCTTGGTGGCGTGCACGTAGGCGTCGATCGCTTCCCGATTGAGCCCCATGTCGAGGCAGAGCGCGCCGAGGGTGGTGAAGATCTCCAGATACTCCCGGTCTTCTCTGGCCGCGTTCCGCAGCAGCTCGAGTGCCTCCTGGCGCCGGCCGGCGTCGGCGAGGCCCCACGAGTTCTGGACCGCCGCAAAAACGGCCGCTTTGTCCTTGGGATCGGGAAGGTCGCCGGGCGCCACATCGTCGCGTGGCCTCACCGACGCGCCGCCCATGTAGCCGAGCGCCTCGAGCATCTTGCGTTCCTCGGCGGTGGTATCCCTGAGGCGCGATGTGCCGTCGTCGGGAGCGCTCGACGCGACGAGCGCCTCGAGCGCCTCGCGCAGCCGGGCGGCGATGGCGCCCCGCGATTCGATGAGATTTTCGGTCTCCGCCGGATCGCTGTCGAGATCGTAGAGCTCCGGTCGGGGCGCGTCGATGTACTTCCAGCGGCCGTTGGTCAATCCCTTGAGCGGCGCCCACCCGCGCGTGAAGGGCATTTCGGTCTCCATGTAGCAGAGGCGCGGCCTGTGGGCGCCCTTCATGGCCGGTACGAGCGAACGGCCCGCGATCTGCGGTTCGGCGTCGATGCCGAGGAGTTCGAGAATGGTGGGCGCCAGGTCGATACCGCAGGCAAGCCCCTCCGAGCGGCCCGGCGTCATTCCGGGGCATTCGATGATCAGCGGCACGTGCATCGTCGACTGGTAGATGAAAAAGGAATGGGTCTCCTCCAGGTGCTCGCCGCGCGCTTCGCCATGATCGGAGGTGAGGAGGGTGATCGTCCTCTCCGCCAGGGCGCGCCCCCGGCCGTCGTCGACCGATCGAAGGTGGTCGAGGACCTTCCCGATCCAGTAGTCGGTGTAGGCGATCTCGCCGGCGTGGAGATCGTGCCTGAATCGGCTGCGGAAGGGTTCGGGAGGATCGTAGGCCATGTGGGGATCGAAAAAATGGAGCCAGAGAAAGAAGGATTCTTCGGCGTGGGCGTCGATCCACCGCATCCCGAGCGTGGCCACCTCCTCGGCCTGGCGCTCGGCAAAGAGCCGCTCCCGCTGCTTGCGCGTTGCGATGAATTCGTCGTCGAAGCTGTCGAAACCCTGATCGAGGCCGAACTGCGCATCGAGGACGAAGGAGCCGATCACCGCGCCCGTGGCGTACCCCTTCTCCTTGAGGATCTCGGGGAGGGTGCGGAGATCGTCGCCCGCCTCGTAGGTTCCGTTGTCGTGCACACCGTGGGCGCAGGGCAGCATGCCGGTGAGGATGCTCGTGTGCGACGGCAAGGTGATCGGTACGTGGGAGAAGGACTTTTCGAAGAGCACGCCCCTTTTCGCCAGGGCGTCGATGGCGGGGGTCTGGGCCCCCTTCGATCCGTAGCACCCCAGGTGGTCGGCGCGGAGCGTATCGATGGTGATGAGGAGGACCTTGTTCGCGTCGGTAAGGGGCTCCGATCCGGGCGCGGCCGGTTCGATGGGGGGCGGGATCAGGTCTTGGGGAACGCTGTCGGAGCCGCATCCGGCGGCGAGCGCGATGAGCAGGAGAACAAAAATACGATGAATCACTCGTCGCCTCTCTCCCCGACCCGCAGCCCGTCGCTGATCTCGACGGGGTAGGCCCTGCCGCCCGCTTCCTCGATCGCCGCAGCCACCGCGTCTGCGCATCCCGGTGCGTAGGCGAACATGCATCCCCCTCCGCCCGAGCCGTTGATCTTCGCCCCGAGGGCGCCCGCGGCGCGCGCGGCGCCGATCATCGCCTCGATCCGGTCGGTCGAAATGCGCAGGTTGTCGCGCAGGATCTCGTGGTGCCTGTTGAGCAGAGCGCCGAGATCGGCCGGCTCGAAGGTGTCGCTCTCGAGCAGGTCTTGGGCCGCGCGCAGGATGTCGCGGTTCTCCAGATTGCCGACGAGAACCTTGTATTCCGAGTCGCCGAGACCGGCGTCGGAGATCGTGTCGGCCGCCTCGTCGAGGCTGGTCTTTTTGAGGCTGAATTCGGCCGAAGCACCGCTGACCTTGACGATGGCGCTCTCGGCCGTTCCCCGCACGCGGGAAAGGATCGCCTGCGTATCCTTGGGCTGCCGCGAGTCGCCGAGCACGAATCCCTCGGGCCGGGCGCCGAGGGGAGTCACGTCGGGCCGGTCGCCGCTGGGGTCGAAGTGCACCAGCCCGCCGTGGGCGACGGTGATCTGATCCATCATGCCGCCGCTCTCCTTGAACTCGACAACCTCGGCGCGATGGGCGATGCGCGCCACGAAGTCGGGATCGTTCGCCGAAGAATGGCCGGCCGCCTTCAGGAGAAGGCCCGCCCACGCCACCGACATGGCGGCCGAGCTCGACGTGCCCGCCTCCATGGGAATGGTGCTCGCGATTTCGGCGGTGAGGGCGCGGGGCAGTTCGATCTTCTCTCTGCGGAGCGTTTTCACCACCGAACGCAGATAGTCCTTGCGGTGGCGGAAGACGATCGGCATGGCCATGTTGATGATCTCGTCGCAGTCCATATCGTGGAGCACGATCCTGTAACGGTTGAGAAGGTCGATCTCCGTCTCGGCATCGATCGTCATCTCGCGGCTGATGGCGGCGGCGATCACGGGCAGGCCGAGGTAGTCCTGGTGTTCGCCGAACAGGCAGATGCGACCGGGCGCTTTTGCTGTGAGCCTCATGGGCTTCTCCAAATAGGGCCAGGGGGGAGGCGGTCCGTCGAAAGTGCGAGGAGCGCCACCGTCTATACTTTAGTTTTTTGCCCGCCCTTGTTCAATTCATCCTTGAACCAGGTGTCGTAGGCACACTCGAACCAGCAGGCGAGGGTCTTCCACTCGCCCCAGGGGGCGTAGACCTCGTTGATGGCGCTGTCGGGCACCTTTTTTCCATCGAAGTAACGCTCAGCGGTTTTCTTGCGGATCCATGAATCGAGGATCAGCCGGTCATAGCGCCCGAGGGTCAGGAGCAGGGCGCTGACCGCGTAGGGACCGAAACCCTTGAGGCGGCCGAGCTCCTTGGCGAGGGCGTCCGAATCGAGATCGCTCCCTGCGAAGCGCTCGAGATCGAGAGCGCCCGACGCGACGGCCCCTGCGAACTCGAGAAGGAACGGAGCCCGATAGCCGACCCTGGCCTTTTGCCGCAGCGCGGCTTCGGTCGAGGCGGCGATCGCCTCGGGGCCCGGGAAGGCGCGCAACGAGGCCGCCGCGCCCCGGCCCCCTTCGAGGGGTGTTCCGAAGTGGTGGATAAGCTTGGTGTTCATGCTCTGCGTCCCCGCCCAGTTGACGTTGGTCGTGAGCAGAACCTTGACGAACTCCTCGAAGAGATCGCCGTTGCGCAGGAAGGCGCCGAGCCCGAGCCGCTTGACCCACCTCAGCCCCTTGGCGCGCGCGCAGCGCCGTTGAAAGGGGACGAAATCCTCGTCGAGGCGGAACATCCAGTCGATCTTCTTACGCAGAATGTCCACGTCCCTTTTGCCATGCCTTCCGCCGGCCACCTTGTCGATCCGCAGAAACTGGCCGCGCGCGTTGTCGCGCACCGCCGTGATGGTCACGCCGAAAGCCTTCGTTCCCCACGTCTTGATCACCGCCGTCAGCGCCGCCCGGTCGGGATCCCAGTCAAAGGGCGCGAGGTCGACCCATCCGTGGGAGAAGATCATGAGACGGAAATCGAAGGGCCGCGTCACGGGAATCTCGAGGAGCGGTCGCATTGTGCTCATGGTGTGGGCTCCTTGCGGGGTGATCGATCGACGTGGATCAGGAGATAGACGCCGCAGCTCTCGGCCGCGGCGCGGCCGGTGTCGATCTTGATGTAGCGGAAGGTTTGCGATCCGGGCCGTGCCACGGCCAGTCCCTCCTCTTCGTCGACCGGAAGGGGTTCGAAAGTCTGTCCGTCCGTTGAAAGCCACAGGCGGGGGATCGACCTCGGCGGCGGTTTCATCCAGGGCTTGGCGTGGAGGGCGATCACCTTCGAGGCCCCGATCTCCTCTCCCGCGTCGATCACCTTCGCCGTGGGCGCTGTCGGAGCGTCGAAGATCAGATCGCCCGCTTCGCGCAGCAGCGGCACGAGGCGCGCGTCGGCCCAGTTCATCTCGTCGTCCGACGAGAGCCTGTGGCGGCGGCCGACCAGCATGCGGTCGGCCCAGGCTGCGGCGGCGATCTGACGGGCGCGGTGCGGGTCTCCCTCTCGAGCCGCCCCGTCGGCCTCATGTGCGGCGCGCACCGTGCGGCACCGGAGGACGATGTCGCGCAGCCAGCCGGCGATCTCCCGGAAGAGTTCGATCTCGCCGGCGGCGTCGAGCAGACGCTCGGCCGCCGCACCGAGCTGACCGGCCAGCGAGACGCGCTCCGCACCGGAGGCGACGGAGAGCGGAGTCTGAGTTTCCTCCACGAGGCGGGAGGGCGCGAAAAGGTGCGCCACGGTTTTGAAGGCGTTTTTCATCGCCCTGCTCGCGCCTGCGCCGGCGGCCTCGTGAAAGGTCTCGTCGAGGGCGGTTTCCCAGGCAGCGTCCGGCACATAGCCGACAGAGTCGTTGAACCACGCCGCCAGTGTGCGCAGCGCCACCTGCGAGGCGCGGACCTGGTTCATGGGATTGGCCGCGAAGCCGGCGAGCTCCTTTTCAAGCCCTCCCTCCCTGTTGCACAGCGGGCCGACGAAGAGGCGGTTGGGTGCAAAGTCATTGACGGGATAATTGTCCCAGAGGTAGGGCTTGCGGCCGATGAGCGCTCCGAAGGCGCGCGCGTCGGCGCGCCCGATCGTGGGCGACACGACCTGCGGTCCGGTCCAGAAGACGGCGATACGACGATCGAGCTCCCGTCCGAGCGTTTCGAGATAGGCCGAGGGCTCCATGCCGGCGTACTCGGTGGGGCAGAAGAGCAGCTCCACCTCGGCGCCGATCTCCCGGGCGAGCGTGTGGCGCAGGTCGTTGGCAAGATCGGCGTGAGCGTGGGCGAATTCACCGAAGGCGTTCTTGTCCGCCTCCTCGCGCAGCCCGGGCGGGATGTCGTCGAGAAAGAGGCTGAAGGCTCTCACGCCCCGCGCGGCGAGAGAGAGGTACTTGTCGACCAATTTTTGCCGATCGCCGCGGTCGGCGTAGACGATCGACAGCCCCGGACTGAGCGCGAAGTTGAAGGTCACCGCCGATGCGGCGCAGTGGTCGGCCAGCCGCCCGAATCGTTTTATCGCATTGCCATCGTAGGGATCGCGCCAGCGCTCGCGGTGGAAGGGGTCGTCCTTGGGCGCGTAGATGTAGTGGTTCATTCCCAGGGAGGCGATGAGATCGATCATCCAGAGACGCTCGCCGTGGCTCCAGGGGGGGCCGTAAAATCCCTCGACCACCCCCCTGCGGAAGGGTCTCGTCGGCGCACCGGCCTCGTGCTCGGTCATGAAGGGGCTCCACCAGGACGTGAAAAAATCTCCTCTTATTTACCCTCTCCGGCTCAACGGAACAAGAGTGATCTCGTACCATGATAAAGATCCCCTTGCGGAGTGAATCAATGGATCGACTCGATCAGCCCAAAGAGACGACCGTCGGGCGGACGGTGTGGGCCGCTCTCGCCGGCGTCGCGTCGACGGGCCTTCTCGTTGCCGCCGTGCCACTGTGCGCCGCGGGGCGGGAACCCTTCGTGACCTGGTATTATGTGATCTGCTGGTTTGCGTTGATCTTCGCACTCGACGCGATCGGGGTGATTTCCGGATGCGATTCGATTGTTCTCGGCGCAAAGAGTCGCGCGGGGAGTCGCGCAAAGAGTCGCGCGGGGAGTCGCGCAAAGAGTCGCGCGGGGAGTCGCGCAAAGAGTCGCGCACGGAGGCTGCTCTTTCCGGCTTTGCTCTTCTGGTCGGCGGCGATCTGGTTTTTCTTCGAGCTCTTCAACTTCCGGCTCGCCAACTGGTACTACATCAACGTGCCCGGCGAGGAATGGGTGCGCATCGTCGGATCCTTTCTCTCCTTCGCCACGGTTCTCCCGGCGCTTTTTGTGATCGAGCGCCTTCTGGAGAGGGCCGGGCTCTTCAGAGGCTGGACGTGGCGCGCCCTCGGGCCAAAGGGATTCGACCTCGCCCGCCGACCGGCGCGCCGGTCGCTTCCGGTCGTGGGCGCCCTCTGTCTCGTGCTTCCGCTCCTCTGGCCGTCGATCTTTTTCCCGCTCCTCTGGCTCGGCGTGGCCCTCATACTCGCACCGCTGAACAGGAGGCGCCTCGAGCGCTCGCTGCTATCCGATCTCGAGGGGGGTAAGGTGGGCCGTCTCCTGCGGATCCTCGCCGCCGGCTTCGTTTGCGGGCTGATCTGGGAGTTCCTCAACAGCTTCGCGCGCATCCGGTGGGTCTACACCGTTCCTTTGTTCGACGAGCTCAAACTTTTCGAGATGCCCGTCCTCGGTTTTCTCGGCTTTCCGCCCTTCGCCGTCGAATGCGTCGTCGCCTACGGCGCTCTCGTGGGATTCGGCCTGGCGCCGTCGGGCGGCCATTTCAAACGGCGCGCCGGCCTCGGGGCGGCCCGTCCCTGGCTCGTGGCGCCCGCCGTCGGCCTCGGCGCCGTCGGCATGTGGTTCGTGCTTCAGGGGATGCTGATCTACAACGTCGATTCGATCGCACCGCGCTCGGCCGACCTCGGCCTCCCCGATCCCGTGCGCGCACTGGCCGCGGAAAAAGGACTGGAGAGCGCCTTCGAACTGGACCGCACCCTCGGTGATCCACTGGTGCGGCGTCTGCTCGCCCGGGAGGGGGTCGACGTGGAGAAGGTGGCCGCGCTCACGCACCTCGCCACCTTTCGCGGGATCGGTGCGCGCCATGCCCGTGCGCTCGCCGAATTGGGGATTGTTGATACCGAAGGGCTTGCCGCGTGCGAACCCGAAGATCTCGCCCGGCGGCTGACCGCGGCCGAAAAGAGGCAGCGACCTCTGAATCCAGCCCGCGTGAAAACGTGGATCAGCTCTGCTCGACGATTTCGAGCAGCTCGATCTCGAAATTGAGGTTCTTTCCCGCCAGGGGGTGGTTGGCGTCGAGGATCACCTGCTCGTCGGTGATCTTGGCGACGCGTACCGGCACGATCCTGCCGTCGGGACGTTTCATCTCGAGAACGGCGCCGATCTCCAGCTTGATGTCGTCGGGGAGCTGAGTCTTTTCGACCTCGAGAACGAGCTGATCGAGCCGGGGGCCGTAGGCGTCGTTCACGGGGATGTTGACGGCAACCGATTCTCCAGGGGAAAGACCGATGACGGCCTTTTCGAAGCCCGGAATGACCATCTGTTTCCCGATGATGAACTCGAGCGGTTTGCGGTTGCGCGACGAGTCGAACTCGGTGCCGTCGTCAAGCTTTCCAGTGTAGTGAACCTTGACGGTGTTGCCTTCTTGGGCTGTGGCCATGCTGTGCTTTCTCCGCTTTTCTATGCGTGATGAAATCAGGGGAGCCTGTGGATGTGCCGCCAGGTCCTCGGTAGAGTGAATCTTCTTGATCGATCAGGGGAGTCTACCCCCTTCACCCTCTGGGTCACCGTATATTTCAAAAAAATCTTTATAGCCCCCTTTTCACGAGATTCAGCGACGATTCGATCAATCTCCGGCGCGCGGACAGATCCGCGGAAGGTCCATGAGGTGGCAGATCCCCGCACCGGTGACGCCGAAAACAAAAAAGTCCTTGGCCGCCCCCTGAATCTGATCGACGAGAGCGTCGAAGGTGTTGTTCACGAGTGTCGTTCCCGTGACGAGCAGAAGATCGGCCCAGTCGACGAGATCGCCGTTCGACCGGGCGCCGTCTTCGATGGTGATCCCGAACTTGTTCGCGCCCACCGTCTCGCCGTTGAGATCGGTGATCCGCAGGCGGTCCGTTCCCAAGGTCCGGGCGAGCGCTTCGGCAATGGCGGGGTTGAAACCGATGAGCCCCACATTGACCGGTCCCTTCCGTTCCAGGATATGGCCGGCGATCTCACGGCCGCAGGCGACGGGGTCGTCGTTGCGGCAGTGGAGGGTGCCTTTGGCCCGGCCGAGGTGGGCGAGCAGTGCGTTGAGCGTGGCGATGAAGAGCGCTCTTCGGGCGTTCGTGTCGAGGGGATTCTCGACGATCTCGTTGAGGGTGCCGCGAAATTCGGAGGGCGCGTCGGTGAAGGCCTGCGCCCTGCCCGACAGAAGGTGCGCCTCGATCATCGCCTCCTTACCGGCCACGATCGGGTAATCGGTGCGCTCCACCGTGCCGATCGCTTCCTCCGGCTCGAGCGCCCTCACATCGACTCTGACCGGAACGTCGCCGAGGCCGGCCCCGGCGATGAGCGCGCGCAGCTTCGATCGCGCTTGTTCGAGAATCGACGACTCTTCATCGGGGATCGAAGACTCATCTTCGGGCATCGAAGACTCTGTGGAACGGCTCATCGGTTCAGACGATTTTCAGGAATTCGATATCGAAGTTCAGGCTCTTGCCCGCCAGAGGGTGGTTGGCGTCGAGGGTGACCGTGTCCTCGCTCACGTCGGTGATTATCACCACCATCGATTCCCGGTCGTCGTAGCTGATCTGGAGCGCCAGTCCGACCTCGGGTTCCAGATCGGAGGGGAGCTTGTCCCTCTCAACGACCTGGACCAGATCATCGCGGTGGATCCCGTAGGCCTTGTCGGCGGGAACCTCGACCGACTTGGTCTCCCCCGGTTCCATGGCAAGCACCGCCTCCTCGAATCCGGGCGAGACCTCGTCGCCGCCGATTTCGAACTCGAGCGGATCGCCGTCGCGGGTCGTTTCGAAAACTGTTCCGTCTTCGAGCGTGCCGGTGAAGTGCACCTGGACCGTGTCTCCCTCTTTGATCTGTGTCATTACTGTTTCCTCGTTTCCAAACAGTCGGTAAGTATGGTTCGTTAATGAAGTATAACACCCGCCCGGCCGGGGCCTGTGGACGAAAAGAGGATTTTGGCTCCCATCGAGGAGGTTGAAACTCATGGTTTGGATTCAAACGCTGCTTTCAGTAGTCGCCTGCGCAATCGGCCTGCAGGCGATCGGCCTGCAAGAGGATATCCCGCCGCAAAGCGGTGCGCACGAGCAGCAGGGGGAGGAGCCGAAACCCCTTTCACTCAAGGAGATCGTGGCCCTTTTCGAGAAGGAGACGACGATCACCCTGGAGGGGAGCGGCGTCACCATCAGTTCGTGTTATTTCGAGCACGAGAAAAAACAGGTCGAGGCGATCTCATTCCGGCCCAGAGGCGAGGGGCCTTTTCCCGGCGTGTTTCTCATTCCGGGGTATTCGCGTAGTGCGCGCGACTACATCCCTGTGGGACTGACTCTGGCCCGAGCCGGCTTCGGCGCCCTGGCCGTGGCCCAGCCCGGATTCGGACACTCCGAGGGCGAACCCGACTGGGTGGGACCGGCCACGATCAGCGCACTCCGCGCCGGCTATGATCGCTTCTGCAAGGAAGAGTGGATCGACGCGGGCCGGACGGCGGTGTTCGGTTATTCCCGGGGTGCGGTGGCGGCGGCGATCCTCGCCGTTCGCGTCGATCGGTTCAAGGCCGCAGTCTGCGCCGCGGGCATCTACGACCTGAAACAGGAGTACGCCACGAATCCCAATCCGGGGATCCGGGCCAACATGGAAAAGGAGAC
>Ga0180429_10000707_pt1 | contig 29413 bp, 22 predicted proteins | sample SS_ome_FD_132428 | JGI IMG/M metagenome (GOLD analysis project Ga0180429, IMG submission 132428) | Hypersaline lake sediment archaeal communities from the Salton Sea, California, USA - SS_1_S_1 metaG | ecosystem: Environmental > Aquatic > Non-marine Saline and Alkaline > Hypersaline > Sediment ...
GGCGACGTCCTGCGCATCGCTGTCGCGATGCTTGTCGAACCCGGAACGCTGCTTCTCGACCCGCCGCCTCCACCAATCACGAAAAAGGGCCCCGGAGGGCCCTTTCGTGATTGGTGGAGGCGGCGGGAGTCGAACCCGCGTCCGCAAGTCCTCTGCCGTTGGTTCTACATGCTTATCCGAGTCTATTGTTTTAACTGCTTGCTACCCGACCGGCAGGGAAGACAATCAGCGAGTCCGTAAGGTTTTAACGCATCCACTCCGGACAAGCTTCAGCGCGATCTCGTGAGATATGACGCCCGAGAGCTGGACGCACGAGCACGGCTCCAGTCGGACGGCACCCTACCGGGTTTTAAGCGGCGAGTGCGTAGTTGTCGTCGTTGGCAACTAAATTGGTTGCAGCTGGATTTACGAGGTCATCTGCGCCTCGGCATGCCCCTTCGGTTTCGCGACCCACGTCGAAGCCGTGACGCCCCCGGGAGAAGTCAGTTTACAGCTATTGTGACCGTAATGCGCGTTCGGAGTTCCCGCTTCGCGTAGCTGCTACCAGTATTTCTGGCTCGATTCTGGAAATGGTGTCGTTGGCAGCGATTTCAAGGTTTGGATGCCCGTGGGCGGCCGTTGGACGGCCGCCCACGGGGAAGGCTGCGGCCCTGGTTCGTGCGCGCGCCACGGAGCCGGGTGATAAGCTCGGGGGCCGCCGTTTCCGTCGCGTCCCTCGCAGTGCCGGCCGCCGCGTCTGCGAGGGGCGTCCCCTTGCGAGGGGGCCTTTGTTTCCCACCACTGCCGGGAGAATCGACATGCCGGACCGCGATCTCGTCTCGTCCCATTACACCCACGGGCGTCTCGTCGATGCCATTGCCGAGGGAGTCGTCCGGCTCGGCAAGACGTTGGACGACGTCACGGCCGCCGATCTCGCGCCAGTCGACGAGTTCCACGTCGGTGGCCGCGTGGCGACGGAGGCCTTTCTCGACCAGCTCGGCCTCGAGGCCGGGCACGAGGTGCTCGATGTCGGTTGCGGGCTCGGTGGCGCGAGCCGGTTTGTCGCCGAACGCTACGGCTGCCGCGTCCACGGTGTCGATCTGACGCCCGAGTACGTCGCGACCGGCAACACGCTGAGCGCCTGGGTCGGGCTTGCCGAACGTATCACCCTGCAGGTCGGCGATGCCTCGGCGCTCGACTGTGCCGATGCGAGCTTCGATCGCGCTTACGTCATCCACGTCGGCATGAACATCGCGGACAAGGTCGCCCTCGCCGCCGAGTTGTTCCGCGTGACGCGTCCCGGTGGCCGGGTCGGTATCTACGACATCATGCGCACACAGCCTGGCGAGCTCGCCTACCCGGTGCCGTGGGCGGCGAGTGCGTCCGGTAGTGCGCTATCGAGTCCCGAGGATTACAAGGCGTCGCTGGAACAGGCCGGTTTCACGATCGTCGCCGAGCGCGACCGCCGCCAGTTCGCCGTCGAGTTCTTCGCCAGGCTGAAAGCCCGGGCGCAGGGCGGCGACGGCCCGCCGCCGCTCGGCATCCACATCCTGATGGGCGAGACGGCGCCGTTGAAGGTGCGCAACATGATCGACAACATCGCACGCGAACTCATCGCCCCGGTCGAGCTCATCGCAGAGAAGCGCCGCTGAGCGCGCCAGCGGGAACGGGAACGCCCCGGCGCGGGGACCGGGCGCCTGTGCCCGCTGCGCGTGCGCGCCGCGGGTTCGTGCAGCGTCAGCGAGACGTGCCCCAGCCCAGGACGTCGCGCATGATCGACCAGCGCGGCTCGCGCGATTCGGCGCCCCGGCCCAACACCCAGTAGTCATAGGCGCGTCGCAGCAATCCCGCGCTATCGGCGTAGACCAGCCACTCGTCGACGAGCAGCGCGAGGGACTCGGCTTCGAGCGGCAGACCGAGCGCCGACGGGATGCGGACGGGATTGGGCTGCGGCACGACCACGCTGTAATCCGGGTGCAGCAGCGTCCAGCCGGAAGCGTGCTCGGCAGGCATCAGGAACGCGTCGACTTCGGGATGCTCGCCCCGGAAATACGGCTTCCAGAATTCGATGGTCACCAGTTCGACCTCGGCGGGGCCGAAATAGCGCTCGATACTGGCCTCGACCTGGCGGCGGTCGAGCGGGATGCCGACGCGCAGGCCGCGGCTGCGATGCAGGGCTTCGATCGACTCGAACTCGTGTCGACGTGCGTCCAGCGTGGCAAAGCCCACGGTGCCGTCCAGGTAGGCACGTGACAGGCGCACGCGTCCGAGCCAGTTCGGCCGGTACCAGATGCCGGGCATCACATCGATGCGGCCGTCGGCGAGCATGTCCGGCAGCTCGGCCCACCGGATCGGCACGAATACCGCATCGAGCCCCAGTCCTGCGGCGAGCGCTTCGGCGATCTCGACATCGTAGCCGACCAGCTCCTGGTCGCTGTTGAAGAAGCTGAACGGCAGGTTGTCGGGGTCGTAACCGATGCGCAAGGTGCCGCGATCGCGCACGTGTTGCAGGCGCGACGTGCCGGGCTGCGACGCATCGGGAACGACATCCTCCTCCTGCCGGAGCACGACGGTGCCGCTGCTGCGCGTTGCCTTGTGCATCTGGCGCACCACGTCGTCCTTCGTGTAGGTCGGGTCGACGACCAGCGCCAGTAGCAGGCGCAGGCTCACCACGGTGACGGCGATGCCTGCGGTGATGAAGACCAGCGCGCGTAGTATCCGGCCACGTCGGAAAATCAAAAAGCCGCTCATTGCGCCGGCCCCGAGCAGGGCGACGACGAGGAGGTTCATCGCCGTGACCATGGCATCGAACTTGCCGGTCACGATGGTCGTCGGAACGTAGAGCTGGAACAGGTCGTGCGGCAGACCCAGCACATCGAGCAGGAACGGCAGCGCGATCTGCGCCTTGGCGAAGTAGCTCGGAATACCTGTCGCGAACAGCTCGCCGAGCTCGTTGGCGGCAAGTGGTGCGCCGCTCAGCCAGGCGGCGAACGGCACGAACAACAAGGTAAGCAGCTTCCCGGCATTGGGAAAATTGAACAGCACCGGCACGATCACTTCGGCCGCCGAGCCCGAGTTCTCGTCGAGCACGCCGTGCTTGTCCATCAGCTCTTTCGATCGTTCGACCAGGATTGGCAGCACGATGAATGCATTGTTGGTCACGAAGGCGGTGAGCAGCGCGTCGCGCGCGATGCCGGCCACCTCGCGGTAACGGAACGGTGTGACTGCCGTGACCAGCAGCGGGAGAATCCAGAAGGCGAGCAGCAGCGAGAGCGCGATGAAGGCAATGAAATAGACTTCCAGGCGTACGAACGTCTCGAGCGTCATCGTCCCCGCGGCGACGGCACCGATCGCGAATACGCCGAGCGGGGTGAGCTGCATGAGTGTCTTGGTCAGCCGCGTCAGCGCGGCGTTCCAGGTGCCGAGCGGACCGAGCAGGCGTTCCTTGCCGTCCAGGCCGATGAGGCTCGCACCGATCAGGCAGCTGAATAGCACTACCGCCGGGATGACGGCGCGAGAGAGGGAGTCGAACGGGTTGGAGGTGAAGTAGATGTCGGCGAGTGCCAGTTCCTGCCGAGGTTCGACGAGCGCATGGCTGAAGAACGAGGCGTTTTCGAACGCCGGGAAGCTGAGCGGCGTAATGGCGATGGCGGTAAGCGTGCACGTCCACACGACCATCAACAGGGCCGCACCATACCGCACCAGTCGTCGCGCCTCGCTGCCGCTGAGCGAGCCGAAGGCGATGATGAGCGCCGTCACGAGATAGGGCAGCACGGTCATCTGCATCAGCTTGATGTAGATGTCCGCGAGCGGTTGCAGGGCCGCCGCCGCCTCGCCGACGAACAGGCCCAGCAGCAGGCCGCAGCTCAACCCGACGAGTATGCGAATCGAGAATCCGAGCCGGAAGTAGGCGGCGATGAGGTTTTTCATGGAGCGCGGGTTCCGGAGCTCGGTTCTGGATCATGGATGTTGGCGGCGCATCGCGCGACGCTCACGGAGCGAGCCGCGGGGAAGGCATGTCTGCGGCCGTCATGGGCGCCCGCGCAGTCCAGCGTGCACCCGGTGGCAGCTAGACCGTCGCGATGCGCGCGGTGCGGCGGCGAAAATAGCACGTTGACGCGCATCGTTCGCCTCGCTGCCTCGATCGGAAGCGCCGTAGCGCGAGTCACGATATGATGTACGGTGGAGTGGCAAGAGGCCGACATGCCCATCATGGCAGGTGCGGCGACCGTCTCGCGGTGTTCTTGTTCGCGGCACGCCGTGCCGACGCCGACGCCCCGACGGACACAGAGGCAGTTCACGATGTATGGTTCCCCGATACGCCTGCGCAGCAAGGGCTGCCGCAGCGCCTTTCGCGGCCTCGCGCTGTGCGTCACCACCGCCTGGCTCGCGGGATGCGCGAGCGGCGGGCCGGCGACGCTCGACATGATGCCCGCGCCCGCGGCCTATGAACAGCAGGCCGCCCCGTTCGGCATTGACGAGGGCGTTGCCGAAGCCGGCGAGGTCGCCGTGCGCGACATGCTCTACGTGACCAATCGGGCTCCGGCCGGAGCTGACGACGAGGAGCGTTTCTACTCGGGGGAGCGGGGCTACCTGCTGCGCGCCGGCGCGGCGCGCATCGCGTTCGGTGACACCGACATCACCTGGGACGAGGCACGTGAGATCTCGCTGCTCAAGAACCGTCCGGGCAGCTTTCCCCTGCGTGTGCATGGCCTTACCGAGTTCGGCGTGCTCGCCGACAGCGTCTCTATTTTCACCCCGCTGGACGAGGCTATGGCGGTCGAGCGGCGTGAGCAGCAGCGCTTCCTCGAGGAAGTGGAACGGCGCCTGGCACAGAGCGCGGTCAACGATATCTTCATCTACGTCCATGGCTACAAGGTGAATTTCGAGAACCCGTTGCTGGTCGCCTCGGAGCTCTGGCACTTCCTCGGCCACGAAGGCGCTTTCGTCGCGTTTTCCTGGCCGTCGACGCCGCAGCGTCTGGCCTACATGAAGGATATCGAGACAGCGCGGGTTTCCGCCTGGGCCTTGCGCAAGCTGGTCACCTTCCTTGCCCGCGAAAGCAGCGCACGGCGTATCCACATCGTCGGTTACAGCGCCGGCACGCGCGTCGTGCTGACCACGCTCTACGAGCTTGCCCTGCTCTACCAGAACAGCAGCGAAGCGGAGATCCGTGCCGCGACCCGGCTCGGCCGCGTCGTGCTGGTCGGCTCCGACGTGGATACCGGCGCGTTCGCAAGCTACGTGCTCGACGGCCTGCTGCGCGTGCAGGAGGATCTCAATCTCTATGTCTCACCTTCCGACAAGGCGCTGCATATCTCCGAGCGCGTGTTCGCGCACCGCCGGCTGGGCGAAGTCCTGCCCGGCACGCTGGACGAGCGCATGCGCGATTTCGCCGCGCACGAGGAGCGCCTCGCCTTCATCGATGTCGAGGACGCCGCTAACTTCGATGCCGGCAACGGGCATGCTTACTTCCGCAAGAGTCCGTGGGTCAGCAGCGACGTGTTGATGGGGCTGCGCTACGGGCTCGATCCGGGCGCGCGCGGGCTGGTGCGCGCCACGGATTCGCCGATCTGGCGCTTCCCGGGTGACTACCTGCAGCGCTTCGACGCGGCGCTGGCCGCGGTCAATCCCGGGCTCCGCGGCGGTGCGCGCGATGCCGGACCGGCGGATCCGTCCGGCGCACCGTAGGCCCGGCCACGCCGTGCCGCCCACGTCGAATTCCCGGCAAGCGGTCATGGCGGTCCGCCGCGCGATGCCTGCGCCTGGTGTTCGTGCGCTGGGCCTTTTCGTGCTACTCGCGGCGCTGCAGGGGTGCGCCGAACTTCGCGACATGCGCGCGCCCACGGCAGGCTCCGTCGTGGAACACGGTGCGACACCTGCGACGGAACAGGCGCCCGCCGAGGCGCTTCCCGGCCTCGCGGGCGACGCCGGGCCGGTCCGCCAGATGACCGCCGCACTGCTGCAGAGCGAGCTGCTCGCATTCGCCGATCGCTATCTCGAAGGTCTCGGCGAAGCAGCTGACTGGGGCGCCGATCACGCACCTGACGCGAAAGCGCGTGCGGCCTTTCGGCAGATCAAGGTCGTCTACGTCACGGCCGCGGTGACGACGGCCAGCGAACCCGACCCGCTGCGCGTGCTGCGTGACCTGATGGTGATGGTGCGCCTGCAGGTCCTGGTCTGGGAGGGCAGTGGTTTCGATAGCTGGGTGACGTCCGACGCGCGCTCGCGCATGCAGCGCGCGCTGCGGCGGCTGGATGCCCAACTCGGGCAGCTCGCCGCGCGCGTGCTGCCGAGCGATGCCATCGAGCTCGTCTACGAGCTGATCCGCCAGTGGCACGTCGCGCATCCCGAGCGCCGTTATGTCGCGTTCACGCGCTTTGCCGATCTCGGTGACTCCGAGCTGCGCCATCGCTTCGAAGCGCACATCGAGGCGAGCGGGCTGCTCGCGCCGGTGGTCGAGGCGAAAGCCGAGCTGCAGGAACTGCGGCGCGTCGCCGAGCGGGCAATCTTCCTCGCCAACCACATGCCGCTCCTGCTGGAGTGGCAGGCGGAGGCGTTTCTCTTCAATACGCTCAAGCAGCCGGAGCTGCAGGACGTGCTGGGCGACGTCGACCGCTTTGCCAGCAGTGCAGAGGCGGCCACGGCGGCGTTCGTCGCGTTGCCCGAGCGCCTGGCGCAGGAGCGCATTGCCGCGACGATGGCGGTCAGCGAGACGCTCGCCCGGGAGCGCGGCGCGTTGCTCTCCCAGCTCGCAAGCACCGTTGCGGCCGAGCGCGCGGCGCTGCTGGGCGATGTACGCGCCGCGACCGGCGAGTTGCTGCCCCTGGCCGAGGCCCTCGCACGTGTAGCCGATGGCAGCCGCGAGACGCTGGCGCTGGTCACTGCCCTGCGCGGTGAGGAGGGTGGCGACGAGTTCACCCTGGCCGAAGCACGCGAACTGGTCGAGAGCGCGACGCGCCTGAGCAGCCAGACACAGATGCTGGTCTCGGCGGTGGATACGCTTCTCGGCGCAGAAGCCGGTAGTGCGCGGCTCGGTGAACTGGACGCGGTACTCACCCGCCACGAGCGGCGCCTGTTCGGGTATTTGCTGGTGCTGGTCGTGGTGAGCGCGGTTGTGATCTCAGTGTGCGTCTTGCTGGTCGGCCGCTGGCGCCACCCGCGTTGAAGCGCCAGCGGTTGCGCCGCGCGACGGGCGGCCCGGGGGCGGGCGGAGTTGGCGCGCGTGATCCCCATTGCGGCGAATTGATCGAGCTCAGGAACTAACGCCAGCGGCGTTTCACCATTCAACCCTGGCATCGCGCGGCTTGTCGTACCGCGCAGGGCCGGCGACTCGTCTTCCAGCGCGGGAGAGGCGCCGGTGGCCCACGCGGCCAGCGAGCCGTCCCGCTTGCAGCCGTGTATCCGGCGACGCAGTCGACCCTTCACGCGAGGAGTTCATCATGAACCCGATAGTCAAGGAGTTCCTGACCACGGACATCGGCCTGATGAGCCTCGCGGTCGTGCTGACCACGATCGCGATCATCTGCTATATCGCGGCCATGTTCCTGAACAAATCCGGCCGCGATTGAGGGCACGCAGTCCGTGCCCCGTCCCCGACGCGGGTTAAGGATCAGCGCGTGCCCTTGAGCAGGCGGGACTTTTCGCGATCCCAGTCACGCGCCTTCTCGCTGGCGCGCTTGTCGTGCTGTTTCTTGCCGCGTGCGAGGCCGATCTCGACCTTGACCCGGCCGCTCTTCCAGTAGAGCGCGAGCGCGACGACCGTGGCGCCCTTGCGCTCGACGGCGCCGCGGATGCGGTCGATCTCGCGCCGGTTGAGGAGCAGCTTGCGATTGCGCTGGGGATCGGGCTGGATGTGGGTGGAGGCCGACGGCAGCGGCGTGATCAGCGCGCCGAACAGGAACGCTTCGCCGTTCTTGATCAGCACGTAGGCGTCACGCAGCTGTACGCGGCCGGCGCGCAGGCTCTTGACTTCCCAGCCTTCGAGCACGAGTCCGGCCTCGAAGCGCTCCTCGATGTGGTAGTCGTGGCGGGCCTTCTTGTTCTGGGCGATCGAGCTCGACGCTTTGGCCTTGGCTTTGCTGGCGGCTGTCATGATGGTATTGGCCGCTGGCACGGCGAGTGGGCAGGGGCGCGATTATAGCAACGCCGCGCGGTCGCCCGCGGCGTGCTCAGCGCTGGTTGACGCCGAGCGCGAGTTGCTTGACGAGCGTGTTGAGGAGCTTCAACTCCTGGGCATTGATGCGCAGCGTGCCCGCGCAGGTATCGGCGTAGATGAGACCGATGCAGACCTTGTTGACGACCACGGCAAAGAGCAGGATCGAGTGCGGCGAGGTCAGTTCGCGGCACCAGGCCGGAATGGTGCCGGCGTAGCGCGCGTCCTGGGTATCGATGATGACGGCGTTGCGCCCCCGCGTGGTGGCCTGTCGGAAGATGTCATCGTCCGTCGCGAGATGGTAGGTGAAGCTTTCCTTGAGTGCTTCGACATCCTCGCCGAAGCCGAAGCGCGTGCGATAGCAGCGCGCCTTGCGATCACGCATCATGAACAGCACATGGGAGAAGCCGAGTCCGCGGTAGAAGGCTTCCATGACCATCGCGAACATGTCGTTGATCGGCGCTTTCTCGAGGATGGCGTTGGTCAGCTCGGCGATGGCATTGGTCAGGAACATCTGGCGCCGGTTGGTGTGTGCCGCCGCAGGATCGGTAGCCTCGTCGGCATCGGACGCGCCAGGGGACGCGCCGATCGACGCGCGCGCCGCGTCCACTTCGCCAGCGGGGTTCCGCGGCGCCGCCGAGGTCTTGCCCTCGGCCGGCGGCGCAACGGCCCGCTCGACGGTACGCAGGAACGGCGTGGAGTCGAGATCGACGCTGATGATGGCGGCGTACTCGCGGGTCGCGTCGACCGCGTTCGCGACCGCGTGCTTGAGCTTGCCGACGGTGGTGCGCACGCACTCGGCGTAGCGGCTCATCAGGTCTTCGAGTGCCGGCGAGGTATCCTCATCGGGCACGGCGTTGCCGAGCAGCTCCGCGACTTCGTTGCTGAAAGCACTAAGTTGCGCCACGCGGACATCGGGCGTCTGCCCGGGTTTGAGCTTGCCGGCCGGCTGCGGACGCATCGCCTGGACCAGCCGTTCGGGGAGGTTCCAGTCGCGCGCGATGGCGATGCCGAAGTCGTAGAACGTGGCGCCGAAGATCTCGCGTGCGGCGGCGGCTTCGTCCGCGCCTTTGCTCGCCATGAGATCGAGTACTTCGCCGTACTCATCGGGGAAATAATAGATCGCGAGATGCCTGCCGAGGCGGTGGAACATGGCGGCGATGAACGCCTCCTCGGTGCTGAAGGCTTCCTTGCCCGGGTACAACTCGCGCGCGAGCATGCCGCTCAGGAACGAGCTGCAGGCCGCGTCCTTGAGCAGGTCGGCCTGCTCGCCGTTCTTCATGTGCTCGAAGATGATGATGCCGAGTGCGATCGCGCGGACCTGCTCGAAGCCGAGGATCACCACGGCACGGCTGACCGTGCTGATGGTGCCTCCGTACTGGCCGTAGACGGCCGAGTTGACCACCTTGAGCAGCTTGGTCGTCAGCGCGTAGTCTTTGAGAATGACGCTCGCCAGCTCGTTGGCATCGGCATCGTCGCCGATGCCACTCTTCTGGTTAATCTCGGCGATGTGCTGCGAGACGGCCGGGAAATCCGGTTTGCGCGACATGCGCCGGGCGAGGAAGGCGACCGCGCCGCGCGCATCGCTGCTGGCCTCGTTGTCGGACGGGGCGGACGCGGCGGGCGCGAGATAGTCGCGCAGCGCATCGCGCATCGCCGCGGCGCTCTGGTAGCGCTGCTGCGGGTCTTTCTCCAGACCCTTCATCACGATGGCCTCGAGTGCGCTGTCGATGCCTTTGCGTGCCATCGAGGGCGGCAGGATGCGCTCGTTGAGAATCTTGTAGATCACCGCCATCGGGTTGTCAGCGTGGAACAGGCGCCGGCCGGTCAGCAATTCGTGCATGACCACGCTCAGCGAGAAGATGTCCGAGGGCGGGCCGGCCGGCTTCTCGGCGAGGATTTCGGGCGCGAGGTAGTTGGCGGTACCGTTGAGCGTCATCGCTCCGGTCGAGTCGGACAGGGCGACCGAGATGCCGAAGTCCAGGATGCGTGCGTTATCGGCCTCGTCGACGAGCACATTGGCCGGCGTCAGGTCGCGATGCAGGATGCCTTGCTGGTGGGCGTAGCTGACCGCGTCGAGCGCCTTGATCATGATGTCGACGACGCGCTTCGCCGGCAGTGGCTCCGCGCCATCGCGCACGGAGGTCAGTGGCACGCCGGGGGCGAACTGGTAGACCAGGTAGGGCGGCTGGTGATCGAGCTCGATCTCGAACAGGCCGACGATGCCGGGGTGGTCGAGCCGGGCTACGTTACGTGCTTCGTTGAGCAGCCTGGCGGGGTCCCGCGTCCGGTGCGTGAGGCACTTGATCGCGACTTCGCGTCCGAGCTCGGGATCGTCGGCGAGGTAGACGACGCCCTGACCGCCCCGCCCGAGTACGCGCAACGGCCGGAAACGGCCGATGGCGGCCGGCAGCCGGGACGCGGCGGCGGTAGCGGTTGAGGATGAACTGGCCATGCACAGGGGTCACGCTGATACAGGTGGAATAACGGCCGCTCGGTACCGATCCTGAAGCTTGCGCGGCGCCCATGGCCGGCGTTGTGGCGGGCGTGGCAGGCGGGCCGGTACCGCGGTGCCGGGCGGGGCCTGGCCAGGGCAGCGGCACACGGTGCGGCGGGAGTCTTGTGACCGATCGGGCGATGGACCAGAATGCCGCGGACCTCGGAGCACAGGAGCACCCCATGGCAGCAGGCCGCGAGTCCATACACGGGCAGTGGTCATCGCGCTGGATCTTCATCCTCGCCGCGACCGGTTCGGCGGTCGGGCTCGGTAATATCTGGCGGTTTCCCTATGTCACGGGTGAGAGCGGTGGTGGCGCATTCGTGCTCATCTATCTCTTGTGCGTGCTGCTGGTCGGCCTGCCGATCATGATTGCCGAGGTGCTGCTCGGGCGGCGCGGGCGGCGCAGTCCGATAAACACCATGGCGGCGCTCGCCGACGACGAGGGTCTCAGCTCGCGCTGGCGCTTTCTCGGCTGGATGGGCGTGCTCGCCGGCTTCGTGATCCTGTCGTTCTACTCGGTGGTCGCCGGCTGGTCACTCGCCTACGTGTTCTACGTCGCCAGCGGCGTGTTCGCCGAGGCTGCCGTCGACGACGCGCAGGCGACTTTCGCGGCGCTCACGGGCTCGGCGGGCAGGCTCACCCTGTGGCACACGATTTTCATGTCGATGAGCATCGCGGTCGTCGCGCGCGGTGTCAAAGGCGGCCTCGAGCAGGCGGTCAAGTTCCTCACGCCGGCATTGTTCGTGATGCTCCTCGCGATGGTCGGCTACGCCCTCGTCAGCGGTGACGCGGCGGCCGGTTTTCACTACCTGTTCGAGCCCGATTTCAGCAAGATCACAGGTGATGTGGTGCTCGCCGCGCTCGGCCAGGCGTTTTTCAGTTTGAGCCTTGGCATGGGCTCGATCATGATCTACGGCTCTTATCTCTCCGACGACGCTTCGATCGCCGAGACCGCCGGCATCATCGCGCTCGCCGACACCCTGGTCGCGCTGCTCGCCGGCATCGCGATTTTCCCCATCGTGTTCGGCTACGGCCTCGAGCCCGGCCAGGGGCCCGGCCTGGTGTTCATGACGCTGACCATCGCCTTCGGCCACATGCCGGGAGGGCAGTTCTTCGGCGCGCTGTTCTTCGTGCTGCTGTCGGTCGCGGCATGGACGTCGGCCATCTCGCTGCTCGAACCGGTCGTCGCCTGGCTGGTCGAGTCGCTGGGCTGGGGGCGGATCAGGTCGGCGCTGGTCGGCGGCTGCGCGGCGTGGCTGCTCGGATTCGGGTCGCTGCTCTCGTTCAACGTCCTGAGCGATTTCACGCCGGGCGGGCGCTCGTTCTTCGACTGGTCGGAATTCATCTCGACGAGCGTATTGTTGCCGCTCGGCGGCATGTTCATCGCGATTTTTGCCGGCTGGCGCATGCGCCTGGCCAGCACCATGGAAGAGATGGGCGGCGGCGCCTCGGTGCTCTACCGCGCCTGGCTCGGCCTCGTGCTGTTCGTCGCCCCGGTCGGTGTGGCGCTGGTATTCCTGGAAGGCAGCGGCCTGCGTGCCGTGATCGGCAGTTTGCTCGGGGCGCTCGCCGCGCGCCTGTTCGGCTGAGGTCGGCGCCGATGCCCATTGTCCGGCGAACCGCGTTCGCGCCCTTCACCACGACCCAGATGTACAACCTGGTCAACGATGTCGAGGCCTACCCGGAGTTCCTGCCATGGTGCGAGCACGCCGCGCTGCTGACGCGCGAAGCCGATTTCGTGCAGGCGCGAATGACCGTGCGCAAGGGACGATTCCATTACAGCTTCACCACCGCGAACCGCCTCGTGGCGGCGCGCAGCATCGAGCTCCGCCTGGTCGAGGGACCGTTCAGCCGCTTCCAGGGCGCGTGGCACTTCGCGCCGGCTGACGGTGGCTGCATGATCGATTTCAACGTCGAGTTCGAGTTCGCCAACCGGCTGGTCGGGCGCGCGCTCGCGGCCGCGTTCAAGCCCATCGCCGATTCCATGGTCGACGCTTTTCGGCGCCGCGCCTACAGCGTATACCCGGTGTAAGCGCGGTGACCGGCATGCGCGGCATGGATGACGAGGCTGCCCGGCCGATGGCCTTGCCGCGCGCATGCGCCGGGCGCGATCGGTGCCGCCCGGTTGGTGCTCATCGCGTTGGCCGGGCGAACGATGCGGGCGCTGCGCCTTGAGCGGGCTGACCGTCGAGGTGGTGGGGGTACGCGATGGTGTCGCCAGGCGCGCGACCCTGGAGGTGCCGCCCGGTACCACGCTGCGCGGTGCCGCCGAGCGCGCGCGATTGCCGGGTATCGAGCTGGCGGGCTGTCGCCTGGGGGTGTTCGGCGTCGAGCGTTCAGCGGATCATCTGGTGCGCGATGGTGACCGCGTGGAGATCTACCGGCCCTTGCCACACGATCCGAAAGAGGTTCGCCGACGCCGCGCCGCTGCCCAGCGCGACGCCGATGCGCGGCGGGGCTGACATCGCGGGCGCCGCCGCTCAGATGTTGCTCTGATCCGTGATGTCGCGATACTTCGGATCGCCCGCGTCGTAATCGTCGTCGTCCTCGTCCTCGTCCTCGTCAGCCGCGAGGCCGCCGAGGAGGCGCGCGAAGAAGCCTTTCTTCTTGCGACCGCTCGGGGCATCGGGCGGCACGATGACGCCTTCGCCGGGCGCCGCCTGGATGTCTTCGTAGGGGCTGGACGGTACGACCTGCTCGAGCGCATCTGCCAGGTCGTCTTCCTCCTCGGCTGCGGCGTCGGCGGCTTCGCGGGCCGTGGCCTCGGCATGCTCGCTGGCAGCTTCCTCGACCGAGAGTACTTCGACTTTCTGCTCGTCCGCGTCGTCGCCGGTGAACGGGATCTTGTCGACAACGCGTTCGACGAAGTTCTTCGGCTTGAAACGCGGTACGCGCACGGTGAGATCGTGGTGCAGCGTGGCGACGAGTTCGCCCGAGGCCGGGGCGACGTCGCCGCCGACGCTCTCGAGCTTGTCGTCGACGAAGTAGAGCGTCACGAGGCGTCGCTCGGGGCGCTCGCCACCGGGCTGGTGGGTGAAGATGTAATCCCAGCGGTCGGCATTGAAGGTGTCCTGCACGATCGGGGAACCCATGATGAAGGTGACCTTCTTCTTGTCCATGCCGCTGCGCAGCTGGGCGAGCATGTCCTGGGTGACGACGTTGCCCTGCTGTACCTCGATCTTGTGGACGAAGGGCAGGTTGTCCTTGCTCGGCAGCCAGTGCATCGATGGCATCTGCGGCGCCGAGCAGCCGGCCAGCAGGAGGATCAGGAAAAGGGGCGTGATTCGCTTGGTCATGGGGTGTTGCTTGCAAGGGCCGCGGCGGCGCGACGGCACCGGTAGGAAGTCGGAAAGGCCATAGGAATCGTGTTGGATTCCGCGGCCGGAGCGGCCGGTATCGAGTGATAGCGCAGATCGTAGCATAGCGGCCAAGGGCGCCGCGATGATGTTATCCTGCGCCGGTCTGGCCCCGAACCTGCTGCGATCGAAACCATGGATACCCAAGAACTCAAGAAAGCGGGACTGAAGGCGACCCTGCCGCGGCTGCGCATCCTCGAGATTCTCGACAAGTCGCGCGATCGGCACCTCAGCGCCGAGGACGTGTACAAGGCGCTGATCGAGGCGGGTGAGGATGTCGGGCTCGCGACGATCTACCGTGTACTGACGCAGTTCGAGTCGGCCGGCCTCGTGCAACGGCACAACTTCGATGGCGGACACGCGGTGTTCGAGATGGCCCAGGACGAGCACCACGATCACATGGTGCGTACCGACACCGGCGAAGTGATCGAGTTCTACGACGAGGAAATCGAGCGCCGGCAGCGCGAGGTCGTCGCCGCGCACGGTTTCGAGCTGCAGGACCACAGCCTCGTGCTCTACGTCAAGCCGCGGCGCAGCGAAGCGTCTTAGGGCCTGTTGCTCTTTCGTGCCTTGGTGCTGTCATCCCTGTCGGGATGCCAATCAAGGCGCAATGAGCGAGTTGCAACGCCGAATGGCATCCTGACCCGGACAACCCGCGGGGCTGCGGCCATTTTCGCGCCCGGCGGCGTTATCGTTCGCTCATGTAGCGCGGCTACACCACGCTCGCTCTGCCTTGCCGGGTCACGAAAAGGATCGCAGCAGCACCCAGGCACGAAGGAGCAACAGGCCCTAGAACGGCGCCCATCGGCGTCGCCGATCAGGCCGGGTCCGCGTGGGCCTGGCGTAACAGGTCGCGCGCGTGCTCGATGCTCGGGTCGGTGACGCGGGCGGCGCCGAGCATCCGCGCAATTTCCTGTTCCCGCGCCTTGCGGCCGAGCGTGGTGAGGGTCGTCTCGGCATGTCCCTCGACCACGCGCTTCTCGACCAGCAGGTGGCGATCGCCGGCGGCCGCGACCTGCGGCGAATGGGTGATGCAGATCACCTGGCAGTGGCGTGCGACATCGCGCAGGTTGCGTCCGACGACGTTGGCCGTGGTGCCGCCGATGCCGGTGTCGACCTCGTCGTAGACCACGACCGGGATGCCGGCATGGCGCGCCGTGGCCGCCTGGATGGCCAGGCTGATGCGCGACAGCTCGCCACCCGAGGCCACCTTGTTCAACGGTCCCGGGGGCTGGTCGGGATTGGTGGTGACGGTGAACTCGATGCGGTCGCGACCGTGTGGCTGCGGTGAGGCGTCGCGCGGCGTGCTCAGCGCGACGCGGAAAGCGGCGTGCGGGATGCCGAGATCGCGCAGCCGCTCGGTGATGTCGGCATCCATCTTCCTGACCACCCGCGCGCGCGCACTGGTCAGCCGCGCAGCGGCTTTCTGCCACTCCGCCAGGGCGCGCTCGCGCCTGGCCAGCAGGGCTTCGAGGTCGCCCGAGCGCGCCTCCAGCGCGCTGAGTTCCGCCTCCAGTTGCGCGGCGGTGTCGGCGAGTTCGCTGACCCCGACCTGGTGCTTGCGTGCCAGCGTGTGCAGCTCCGCCAGGCGCGTGTCGAGGCGCTGCAGCCGTTCCGGATCCGATCCCATGTGGTTTTCGATACGTTCGAGTTCGTCGAGCGCTTCTTCCAGGGCGACGTCTGCCTGCGCGAGCAACTCGGCGAGGTTGCCCGTCTCCGGCGCCAGGCGGCCGAGCGCGCGGGCCTGTCCGCTGGCCACGCTGAGCACCGCCGACGCGCCGACCTCCTCGTCGGCGAGCGCCTGCCGGATCGCCGCGCAGTGTTCGAGGATGCTCGCGCTGTTGGCAAGGCGCTTGTGTTCCTGCTCGATGCCGGCCACCTCCTCGGCTTCGATGCGTGCCTGTGCGAGTTCCTCGACCTGGTAACGCAGCAGGTCGAGGCGCGCGCGGTCGCGGCCATCGCGCTCGAGCGCCGCGATCGCGTCCTGAGCCGCCTTCCACTCGCCGTGGGCGACGACGACCGCCTCGACGGGTGCGCCGAGTTCGCCATAGGCGTCGAGCAGCGCGCGCTGCTGGTCGCGCGCGAGCAGGCTGTGGCTGCTGTGCTGGGCGTGCACGTCGACGAGCAGCGCGCCGAGTTCGCGCAGGAGCTGCACCGTCACGGGGTTCTCGTTGCAGTAGGCGCGCGAACGGCCGTCGCGTGCCAGCACGCGCCGCAGCATGCACTCGCGGCCGGCTTCGAGCATGTGCTCGGCGAGGAACGCCTGCACCGCCGGGTTGTCTCCGATGTCGAAGCCGGCGGTGATCGTCGCGCGCTCGGCGCCGGGTCGCACCAGCTGGCTCTCGCCGCGGCCGCCCAGCGCCAGGCCCAGCGCCTCGATGAGGATCGATTTACCGGCGCCGGTCTCGCCGGTCAGCACGGTGAGGCCGCCGGCGAGCTCGATGTCGATCTCGCGCACGACCACGAGGTTGTGCACCGTCAGCGCGCTCAGCAAGGATAGCGACCCCAGTTGAGTTTCGCGCGCAGGGTCGCGAAATGGTCGTGGCTCGCGGGATGGATCAGATGGATCGACTGTTTGCGCCGGAACACGTGCACGCGGTCGCCGGGCAGCAGGTCCTGGATCGAGTTGCCGTCGCAGGTCACGCGCGACTCGTCCTCGCGGTCGGTGGCGATGTGCATCTCGATGTGCGCCGCGTCGGACACCACGATCGGACGGTTGGTCAGCGTGTGCGGGCAGATCGGCACCAGCACGAGCGCGTTGATGCTGGGGTCGAGGATCGGGCCGCCGCCCGACAGCGCGTAGGCGGTCGAGCCGGTCGGGGTCGCCACGATCATGCCGTCGGCGCGCTGCGAGTGCAGGAACTTGCCGTCGACAAAGGTATTGAGCGTGATCAGGCGCGCCGTGTTCCATTTCTGCACGACGACGTCGTTGAGCCCGTCCTCAGAGGCGATCACGCGGCCTTCGCGGATGACATCGCAACCGAGCACGGCGCGTTCCTCGGCCAGGTAATCGCCGTCGAGCACGGCGTTCAAGCCGCTCTCGATCTCGGCCGGCGGCAGGTCGGTGAGAAAACCGAGGCGCCCGAGGTTGATACCCAGGAGCGCGACATCGCGCGGGTAGATGAGTCCCGCGCATTGCAGCAGCGTGCCGTCACCGCCGATCGAGATGACCAGGTCGCAGCTCTCCGGTAGCTCCGTGCGCGGCACGCGCCGGTAATCGCCGATCACGCCGTCGAGGTTGGCCTCGGCATCGATGCGTACCTCGCAGTCGCGGGCATTGAGCACCGCGAGCACGCTGCTGAGGGCGTCGCGAACGGCCGGCTCGTGCATCTTGGACACGATCCCGATGTGCCTGAACATGGCTGGAACTGGAACCTCCGGAGGCAGGGGGCAGCGCGTGCGCGGCCGCGCGGTCGGCAATGTTCGCACGCCCGGCCGAGGTCGCGAAAGGTGGCGCGACGGCCGTGACGCGACGCCGCCGGGGCGCGGCGCGGCGACCGTACCAGGGAACGCCTTCGCATTTTGCACGCCCTCGTCGACGATGATAGATTTTTTCAGTGGGGTCAACGTGATACCTTCGTGCTCATGTCCCGCAGCCATACTGATGTGAAGCTCAGCGAACGCGCCCAGTACCTGTTCAAGGTGCTCGTGGAGCGCTACATCGCCGACGGTCAGCCGGTCGGTTCGCGGACGCTCGCGCGCGACGCCAAGCTCGACCTCAGCCCGGCGACGATTCGCAACGTGATGGCGGACCTCGAGGACATAGGGCTGATCCAGTCGCCGCACACCTCCGCCGGGCGCGTGCCGACCGCGCTCGGCTACCGCCTGTTCGTCGATTCCATCGTCACGTTCCGCAATCTCGGCATCGAGGAGATCCGCCGCATGCAGAGTTCGCTGGCGACCGACGAGGACATCCAGGCGCTGCTCGGCAATACCTCGCGGTTGCTCTCCGAGGTCACGCACCTGGCGGGACTGGTGATGATCCCGGTCATCGAGCGCCGTGCCCTGCGCCAGGTCGAGTTCCTGTCGCTGAACGACAACCGCGTGCTCGCGATCCTCGTCACCAACGACCGCGAAGTCGAGAATCGCATCATCAAGACCAATCGCGTCTACAGCCAGGACGAACTGCTGCAGGCGGCCAACTACCTCAACTCCGCCTTCGCCGGACGCGACATCGAGGCGGTCAAGTCGCGCCTGATCCGCGAGATGGCGGAAACCCGCGAGGAAATGGATCAGCTGATGACGCTGGTCATCGAGATTTCGCAGCAGGTCTTCCTCGACACGGAGCGGCCGAAGGACTACGTGCTCGCCGGCGAGACCAACCTGATGGACAAGAACGAACTGTCCGATCTCGAGAAGCTGCGCAGCCTGTTCGAGGCCTTCAACCAGAAGCGTGACATTCTTCACCTTCTGGATCAGGCACTTAACGCCAACGGGGTGCAAATCTTCATCGGCGAGGAGTCAGGCTGCGAAGTGCTCGACCAGTGCTCCATCGTCACTTCCACCTACACCGACGACGACCGCACGCTCGGCGTGCTCGGCGTGATTGGCCCCACGCGCATGGAATACGAGCGCGTCATCCCGATCGTGGATCTCACGGCCAAGATGCTCAGCACGGCCTTGAATTCCAGAAACTAGTCCGCAACTTCCCCCGAGCCGTCGCCCGCCAGCGTGGGCCGCGCACGCGCGGCCGGCCGCGGCACGGCCCCCAATTCAGCATCCAATCCGCATTCATGAAGGGCATGCCGTGAACGAAGAGAAAGAAGCAACCGAGGAGATAGTGGCGCAGGACGAGGAGGCCGTGGCGGCGGCCGCCGACGAGAGCGACAACGCCACGCCGGAGCAGGCCGAGATCGAACGCCTCACGCTCGAGGTCAAGCAGATGCGCGACGAGGCGCTGCGCGCGCGTGCCGAGGCCGACAACACCCGCAAGCGTGCCGAGCGCGATGTCGAAGCGGCCCACAAGTACGGCCAGGAGCGCCTGGTCAACGAGTTGTTGCCGGTCAAGGACAGCCTCGACCTCGGCCTCGCGGCGGCGGCTACGGCGAGCGACATCGAGTCGCTGCGTGAGGGCATGACGCTGACCGCCAAGATGTTCGGCGACTTCCTCGACAAGATGGCCGTCAAGGCGGTCGATCCGCAGGGCGAGCGTTTCGACCCCGAGCTGCACCAGGCGATGACGATGGAGGAATCGGGCGAGGTCGCGCCGGGCACCGTGCTGCGCGTGATGCAGAAGGGCTATCTCCTCAACGACCGGCTGCTGCGGCCGGCGCTGGTGGTCGTCGCCAAGGCCGCCGAAGGCGGCGCCTGACGCCCCGGGCCTGCACATCGGGCCCTTGACATCGGGCCCTTGACATCGGGGTGGGCGGCCCCACTTGAACAGCAACCGCGCCGGACCCAGAGCGGGCACCCGGACCACAGACATTCAGCAGAGGCACATCATGGGCAAGATCATCGGAATCGACTTGGGTACCACGAACTCGTGCGTCGCCGTCCTCGAGGGCGACAAGGCGCGCGTCATCGAGAACAGCGAGGGCGCGCGTACCACGCCGTCGATCGTCGCGTTCGCCAATGACGACGAGGTGCTCGTCGGGCAGTCCGCCAAGCGCCAGGCGGTGACCAATCCGAAGGACACGCTGTTCGCGATCAAGCGCCTCATCGGCCGCAAGTTCGACGACCACGTCGCGCAGCGCGATCGCGACATGGTGCCCTACGCCATCGTCAAGGCCGACAACGGTGACGCCTGGGTCGAGGCCAAGGGCAAGAAGATGGCGCCGCCGGAGATTTCCGCGCGCGTGCTGATGAAGATGAAGAAGACCGCCGAGGACTACCTCGGTGAACCGGTCAGCGAGGCGGTCATCACGGTGCCGGCCTACTTCAACGACTCGCAGCGCCAGGCGACCAAGGACGCCGGCCGCATCGCCGGGCTCGACGTCAAGCGCATCATCAACGAGCCGACCGCGGCCGCGCTCGCCTACGGCATGGACCGGCGCCAGGGCGACGCCAAGATCGCCGTCTACGACCTCGGCGGCGGCACGTTCGACGTCTCCATCATCGAGATCGCCGAGGTCGACGGCGAGCACCAGTTCGAAGTGCTCTCGACCAACGGCGACACCTTCCTCGGCGGTGAGGACTTCGACCTGCGCCTGATCGATTTCCTGGCCGACGAGTTCAAGAAGGAGCAGGGCATCGACCTGCACAGCGATCCGCTCGCCCTGCAGCGTCTGAAGGAAGCCGCGGAGAAGGCCAAGATCGAGCTTTCCTCGAGCAACCAGACCGACGTCAACCTGCCCTACATCACGGCCGATGCGAGCGGTCCGAAGCATCTCAACGTGAAGATTTCGCGGGCCAAGCTCGAAAGCCTGGTCGACGATCTCGTTCAGCGCACCATCGAGCCCTGCCGCGTGGCCCTGCAGGATGCCGGCCTGTCGGCCTCCGACATCGACGACGTCATCCTCGTCGGTGGCCAGACGCGCATGCCCAAGGTGCAGGAGGTGGTGAAGGACTTCTTCGGGCGTGAGCCGCGCAAGGACGTCAACCCCGACGAGGCCGTCGCGGTCGGTGCTGCCATCCAGGCCGGCGTGCTCGGCGGCGACGTCAAGGACGTGCTGCTGCTCGACGTCACGCCGCTGTCGCTCGGCATCGAGACGCTGGGTGGCGTGATGACCAAGCTCATCGACAAGAACACGACCATCCCGACCAAGGCGACGCAGACCTTCTCGACCGCCGACGACAACCAGACCGCGGTCACGGTGCACGTGCTGCAGGGTGAGCGCGAGCGCGCCAATGCGAACAAGTCGCTGGGCCGTTTCGACCTCGCCGACATCCCGCCGGCGCCGCGCGGCATGCCGCAGATCGAAGTGACGTTCGACATCGATGCCAACGGTATCCTCAACGTCTCGGCCAAGGACAAAGCGACCGGCAAGGCACAGTCCATCGTGATCAAGGCCTCGAGCGGCTTGTCCGACGACGAGATCGACCGCATGGTCAAGGATGCCGAGGCGCACGCCGAGGAAGACCGCAAGTTCCAGGAGCTGGTCAACGCGCGCAACCAGGCCGATGCCCTCGTGCACGCGGCGAAGAAGTCGCAGGGCGAGCTTGCCGAGCAGCTCGACGAGGCCGAGCGCAAGGAACTCGAGGACGTCATCGCGGCGGCCGAGAAAGCGCTGGAATCCGACGATCTGGCCGAGATCGAGGCGAAATCGCAGCAGCTCGCCGAGGTGTCCGGTAAGATTGCGCAGAAGGCCGCCCAGCAGGGCGAGCAGGCGCAGGGTGCGCCTGGTGCCGGCGCCGCGGGCGGCGGTGAGTCGCGCGCCGATGACGACAACGTCGTCGACGCGGACTTCGAGGAAGTCAAAGACGACAACAAGTAAGCACGGGAACCATCCCGTTCCACGGGCCCGGCCAGGCGTTCCGCCTGCCCGGGCCTCGGTTTTGTAAGGACAACGAGAACCAGGCGACAGCATGGCCAAGCGCGACTACTACGAAGTGCTGGGCGTCGATCGCGGCGCGGACGACACCGAACTGAAAAAGGCGTACCGGCGCCTGGCCATGAAGTACCACCCCGACCGCAACCCCGGGGATACCGAGGCCGAGGAGCAATTCAAGGAGGTCAAGGAAGCCTTCGAGATCCTGAGCGACAGCCAGAAGCGTTCCGCCTACGACCAGTTCGGTCATGCCGGGGTCGACGCGTCCGCCGGTGGCGGCGGCTTCGGCGGTGGTGCGGGCGGCTTCGGCGACATCTTCGACTCGGTCTTCGGCGACATCTTCGGCGCCGGCGGCCGCGGTGGCACGCGCGCCTATCGTGGTGCCGACCTGCGCTACGACCTCGAGATGACGCTCGAGGAGGCGGTCAGCGGCACCGAGATCAAGATCCGCGTACCGACGCTCGTCGACTGCGATACCTGCGACGGCAAGGGCTCGCGCAGCGGTCGCGCGCCGGATACCTGCAACACCTGCGGCGGGGTCGGTCAGGTGCGCATGCAGCAGGGCTTCTTTTCCGTGCAGCAGACCTGCCCGCGCTGTCGCGGCAGCGGCAAGACCGTCACCGACCCGTGCGCGAGCTGCGGCGGTTCGGGCAAGGCGCGCGGCAACAAGACCATCGCGGTCAAGGTGCCGGCCGGTGTCGATAACGGTGACCGCATACGCCTGAGCGGCGAGGGCGAGCCGGGCCAGAACGGCGGGCCGCCGGGCGACCTCTACGTCAACGTCGTGGTCAAGCCGCATCCCATCTTCACCCGCGAAGAGTCCGACCTGCGCTGCGAGGTGCCGATCGACTTCGCCACCGCGGCCCTCGGCGGCGAACTCGAGGTGCCGACGCTCGAGGGTCGCGTGGTGCTCAAGATCCCGCCAGAGACGCAGACCGGCAAGATGTTCCGCCTGCGCGGCAAGGGCGTGCGCTCGGTGCGCGGCGGCGGCGTCGGCGATCTCATCTGCCGCGTTGCGGTGGAGACGCCGGTCAACCTGAGCAAAGAGCAGAAAGAGTTGCTCGAGAACTTCCGCGATTCGCTCAGCGGCGGTGGCACGCGTCACAGCCCGCGCGCGCACTCGTGGCTGGACGGCGTGAAGAAGTTCTTCGAGGAGATGAAGTTCTCCTGAGCGCGGGGAGCGGGGGTCGACATGACGAGAATCGGTATTGCCGGCGCCGCCGGCCGCATGGGGCGTGCGCTGATCGCGCTCGGCCAGGAGACGGACGGGCTGGTCATCGCCGCGGCGCTCGAGCATCCCGCGTCCAAGCATCTCGGTCTCGATGCCGGGCTGCTGGTCGGCGAGCGCGAGGCGGGGGTCGCGATCGCGTCCGATCTCACGACGCGGCTCGACGACATCGACGTGCTGATCGATTTCACCGTACCGGAGTCGACGCTGGCCAACGTGGCCGCCTGCCGGGCGGCGCGCAAGCCCATCGTCATCGGCACGACCGGTCTCGGCGCGGACGTCGCCCGCCTCGAGGAGGCGGCGCACGACGTCGCCGTGGTCTTCGCGCCCAACATGAGCCCCGGCGTCAACCTGTGCTTTCGCCTCGTGGAGCTCGCCGCGCGGGCGCTCGGCGACGATTTCGACGTCGAAATCATCGAGGCCCACCATCGCCACAAGATCGACGCTCCCTCGGGCACCGCGCTGCGGCTCGGCGAGATCGTCGCCGATGCCCTCGGGCGCGATCTCGCGCGCTGCGCGGTTTACGGTCGCGAAGGCCGCACCGGCGCGCGCGACACGCAGACCATCGGTTTCGAGACCATCCGCGCCGGCGAGATCGTCGGCGAGCACACCGTGATGTTCGCCGGCGCTGCCGAGCGCATCGAGATCACCCACCGTGCCGCCGACCGCTCGGCGTTTGCGCGCGGCGCCCTGCGCGCCGCGACCTGGGCGGCCGCGCGGGCGCCGGGCCTCTACGACATGCAGGACGTGCTCGGCCTGCGCGACTGAGCGCGCGGCGCGGCCGCGGGTCGCGCGATCGGCTATACTGCGGCGAGTTCCAGCCTGGGCGTCCGCCTTTCACCATGCGCCGGACCACATCCACCGCGCACACCGCGCAGCCTGCTCGAGCGCTCCGCGCCGCCGTCATCGGCGTCGGCTACCTGGGTAACTTCCACGCGCAGAAGTACGTCGCCTGTGCCGGCGTCGAGCTGGTCGCCGTGGTCGATACCGACGTTGCGCGCGCCACCGAGATCGCGGCGAAGTACGGGACGCGTGCCGTCAGCGACTATCGCGAGATCCTCGACCAGGTCGATCTCGTCTCGATCGTCGTGCCGCCCGCGTACCATTTCGACATCGCCCATGACTGCCTCGCCGCCGGCGTGCACACGCTGGTCGAGAAGCCGGTGACCGAGCGCGTCGACCAGGCCGAGGTGCTGATCGAGTGCGCCACGCGCGCGGCGCTGGTGCTGCAGGTCGGCCACCTCGAGCGCTTCAACCCGGTGGTGCTGGCGTTGCGCAAGCACATCGAACGCCCCCGCCTGATCGAGGCGCAGCGTTTCGCCGCCTACAAGGCCCGCGGCACCGAGGTCGACGTCGTACTCGACCTCATGATCCACGACATCGATATCGTGCTGAGCATCGCCGACAGCCCGGTCAGCGCGATCCACTCGACCGGCACGGCCGTGGTCACGTCCGACATCGACATCGCCCATGCGCGCATCGAGTTCGCCAGCGGGCTCGTCGCCGAACTCGCCGCGAGCCGTGTGTCGCAGGAACCGACGCGCCAGATGAAGGTGGTCGAGGATGGCCGCGTCATCGCCATCGACTATACGAACCACGAACTCCGCTTCGGCACGCTGGAGAACGGTCACGAGCATCTCGACCAGGCCGAGGTGACGTTCGAGAGCGAGACCCAGACGGTGCTCGGAACCGACGTGCTGATGGACGAGATCGCCTCGTTCGTCGACGCGGTGCGCCACGGGGTGACTCCCGCGGTCACCGGTGAGGACGGCAAGCGGGCGCTCGCGCTCGCCATCGACATCAGTCATAGAATCAACCGCTACCGCGCCACGCAGCAACGCGCTCACGGCACTTCCTGAGCATGCCGTCGGCGTTATCGGGCGCCGCGGTCTTTCCATGCATGGAAGCGGTCAAGTACAATCCGCGACCACCGAGCGGGAGCAGTCGACGACTGTCTCCCGCTTTGCATGTATGGGTGACACAGTGAATCAAGCAGCTCTACTCGCTCTCGCCGACGGCACTATTTTTCACGGCCAATCAATAGGTTGTGAGGGATATGGCGTCGGGGAAGTGGTCTTCAACACGTCCATGACCGGCTACCAGGAGATCGTCACCGATCCCTCCTACGCGCAGCAGGTCGTCACGCTCACCTACCCGCATATCGGCAACACGGGCACCAACGCGCTGGATGTCGAAGCCCGCAGCAGCTTCGCCGCCGGACTGGTCGTCCGGGACAGCTCGATGGTCGTCAGTAACTGGCGCGCGGGCGGCTCGCTGGGTGGCTTCCTGCGCGACCAGGGCGTGGTCGGCATTGCCGAAATCGATACGCGCAAGCTCACCCGCATCCTGCGCGAGGGCGGTGCACAGTCGGGCTGCGTCGCCGCCGGGGCGGGGGTCGATGCCGCGGAGGCGCTGGCCCGTGCGCGCGCCTTCGGTGGCCTGGCCGGAGCCGATCTCGCGCGCAGCGTGACCACCGCCGAGGCCTACCCGTGGCGCCAGGGGACCTGGGACCTCGACAGCGATGCCTACCGCGAGGGGGGCGAAGCGCGGTTCCGCGTCGTCGCCTACGACTTCGGCGTCAAGCACAACATCCTGCGCCTGCTCGCCGACCGCGGCTGCGCCATCGACGTGGTGCCGGCAACGACCCCGGCCGCAGAGGTCCTCGCGCGCTCACCGGACGGCGTATTCCTGTCCAACGGCCCCGGCGACCCCGAGCCCTGCGACTATGCCATCGCCGCGATCCGCGAAATCATCTCGCGCGACGTGCCGACGTTCGGTATCTGCCTCGGGCACCAGCTGCTCGCGCTGGCCTGCGGCGCGAGCACGGTGAAGATGAAATTCGGCCATCACGGCGCCAATCACCCGGTCAAGGACCTGGCGACGGGGCGCGTGATGATCACCAGCCAGAATCACGGCTTCGCCGTCGACGAGGCGACGCTGCCGGCGAGCCTGGCCGCCACGCACGTGTCGCTGTTCGACGGCAGCCTGCAGGGCATCCGCCACACCGGGCATCCGGCGTTCGGTTTCCAGGGCCATCCCGAGGCGAGCCCCGGCCCGCGCGACGTGCAGCCCCTGTTCGACCAATTCATCGACCTCATGGCAAGGCAGCGCACCTGAAGATGGGCAAACGTACCGATATCGAATCCATCCTCATCATCGGCGCCGGTCCGATCGTGATCGGCCAGGCGTGCGAGTTCGACTACTCCGGCTCGCAGGCGTGCAAAGCGCTGCGCGACGAGGGCTATCGGGTCATCCTCGTCAATTCCAACCCGGCGACGATCATGACCGACCCGGGCATGGCCGATGCGACCTATATCGAGCCGATTCGCTGGCAGACCGTGGCCCAGATCATCGAGCGCGAGCGGCCCGATGCGCTGCTGCCGACGATGGGCGGACAGACGGCGCTGAACTGCGCGCTCGACCTGGCGCGCGAGGGGGTGCTCGAGAAGTACGGCGTGGAGCTGATCGGGGCGTCGCGCGAGGCGATCGACAAGGCCGAGGATCGCGAGAAGTTCCGCGAGGCGATGAAGTCCATCGGCCTCGAGTCGGCCCGCTCAGAGATTGCACACACGCTGGAAGAGGCGCGCGAAGGCCAGAAGGTGCTGGGTTTTCCCGTCATCATCCGGCCCTCGTTCACGCTCGGCGGCTCGGGCGGCGGTATCGCGTTCAACAAGGAGGAGTTCGAGGAGATCGTACGCCGCGGTCTGGATGCTTCGCCGACCAACGAGGTGTTGCTCGAGGAATCCGTGCTCGGCTGGAAGGAGTACGAGATGGAGGTCGTGCGCGATCGCGCCGACAACTGCATCATCATCTGCGCGATCGAGAACCTCGACCCGATGGGCATCCACACCGGCGACTCGATCACCATCGCGCCGGCGCAGACGCTCACCGACAAGGAATACCAGATCATGCGCGACGCCTCGATCGCGGTGCTGCGCGAGATCGGCGTCGACACCGGCGGATCGAACGTGCAGTTCGCGATCAACCCGGAAAACGGGCGGCTCATCGTCATCGAGATGAACCCGCGCGTGTCGCGTTCCTCTGCGCTTGCCTCCAAGGCGACCGGCTTCCCGATTGCCAAGGTCGCCGCCAAGCTCGCCGTCGGTTACACGCTCGACGAACTCGACAACGAGATCACCGGCGGTGCGACACCGGCCTCGTTCGAGCCGACGCTCGATTACGTGGTCACCAAGATCCCGCGCTTCGCGTTCGAGAAGTTCCCGCAGGCGCAGGACCGTCTGACCACGCAGATGAAGTCGGTCGGCGAAGTGATGGCGATCGGCCGCACGTTCCAGGAGTCGTTCCAGAAAGCCCTGCGCGGCCTCGAGACCGGCGCCAGCGGCCTCGATCCGCTCAGCGCCGACGGCACGCCGCCGGACGCCGAGACGCTGCAGCGCGAGCTGGTCGCGGCGGGCGCACAGCGCATCTGGTACGTCGGCGAAGCGTTCCGCGCCGGCCTGAGCGTCGACGAGGTCTTCGCGATGACCCACATCGATCGCTGGTTCCTGGTTCAGATCGCCGAGCTCATCGCGCTCGAGGGCGAGATCGCGGCCGCCGGCCTCGACGCGCTCGACGCGGCGCGGCTGCGCCAGCTCAAGCGCAAGGGTTTCGCCGACGCGCGCATCGCGGCGCTGCTCGGTGTGCCCGAAGACAGCGTGCGTGCCCGCCGCCACGAGTTCGGCGTGCGGCCGGTGTTCAAGCGGGTCGATTCGTGCGCGGCCGAGTTCGATGCCACCACCGCTTACATGTACTCGACCTACGAGGACGAGTGCGAGTCGCGCCCCACCACGCGCGAGAAAATCGTGGTGCTCGGCGGCGGGCCGAACCGCATCGGCCAGGGAATCGAGTTCGACTACTGTTGCGTGCAGGCCTCCCTGGCGGCGCGCGACGCCGGTTTCGAGTCGATCATGATCAACTGCAACCCGGAGACGGTGTCGACCGACTACGACACCTCCGATCGGCTCTACTTCGAGCCGTTGACGCTGGAGGACGTGCTCGAGGTGGTCGAGCTCGAGCGTCCGCGCGGGGTCATCGTGCAGTTCGGCGGGCAGACGCCGCTCAAGCTCGCGCGCGACCTCGAACGGGCCGGCGTGCCGATCATCGGCACCACGCCGGACTGCATCGACCTCGCCGAGGATCGCGAGCGCTTCCAGCGATTTCTGCAGGAAGTCGGACTGCGGCAGCCGCCCAACCGCACGGTACGTCGCGCCGACGAGGCGACCGCGCGTGCCGCCGAGATCGGCTACCCGCTGGTCGTGCGGCCGTCCTACGTGCTCGGCGGCCGGGCGATGGAGATCGTCTACAACGACGATGACCTGAAGGGCTACATGCAGGCCGCGGTGGCGGTATCCAACGAATCGCCGGTGCTGCTCGACCGCTTCCTCGAGAGCGCCATCGAAGTCGACGTCGACGCCATCTGCGACGGCAGCGAAGTGCTCATCGGCGGCATCATGGAGCACATCGAACAGGCTGGCGTGCATTCGGGCGACTCGGCCTGCGCGTTGCCGCCGCACACCCTGACCGCGGCCCTGCAGGACGAAATCCGCCGCCAGGTCGATGTCATGGCGCGGGGGCTGAACGTGGTCGGCCTGATGAACGTACAGTTCGCCATCCAGGGCGAGGACATCTACGTGCTCGAGGTCAACCCGCGCGCGTCGCGCACCGCGCCGTTCGTGTCCAAGGCGATCGGCGTGTCTCTGCCCTACGTCGCCGCGCGCTGCATGATGGGCGAGTCACTCGCCAAGCAGGGCGTCGCGGGCGAGCGCGTACCCACGTTCTACTCCGTGAAGGAGGCCGTGTTCCCCTTCGTCAAGTTCCCCGGCGTGGACCCGCTGCTCGGCCCGGAAATGAAGTCGACCGGCGAGGTCATGGGCATCGGCGCGACCTTTGGCGAGGCCTTCGGCAAGTCGCAGCAGGCTGCCAACATGGCCCTGCCGACGACCGGCACCGCCTTCATCAGCGTGCGCGACCAGGACAAGGCGGCCACCGTCGAACTGACCCGCGTGCTGGTCGCGAACGGCTTCCGCATCGTCGCCACCGACGGCACGGCGCAGGCCCTGCGCGAGGCCGGAATCGAGTGCGAGCGGGTCAACAAGGTGGCGCAGGGACAGCCTCACATCGTCGACATGATCAAGAACGACGCCATCGATTTGATCATCAACACCACGTCGGGCAAACGTTCCATCGCCGATTCGTTCTCGCTGCGCGCCAGCGCGCTCAGTCGGCGCGTTGCCTACACCACCACGGTAGCCGGCGCGACCGCCGCGGTCATGGCGCTGAGCGATTCGGGCCCGGAGGCGATCCGGCGGCTGCAGGATCTGCACGAGGTATACGAGTCATGAACAAAACGCCGATGACCGCCGAGGGCGCGCGCCGCCTGCGCGAAGAACTCGCGCGCCGCAAGGGCGAGGACCGTTCGCGCATCACCGCCGCTATCGCCGAGGCGCGCGCGCATGGCGACCTGAAGGAGAACGCCGAGTACCACGCCGCGCGCGAGCAGCAGAGTTTCAACGAGGGACGGATCGCGGAGATAGAAGGCAAGCTGTCCAACGCCGAGATCATCGACGTGACCAAGATCGACGCCGGCGGCAAGGTAATCTTCGGCGCCACGGTCGAACTGCTCAACCTCGAGACCGACGCCGAGGTCACCTACCGCATCGTCGGCGAGGACGAGGCGGACATCAAGGCCGGCATGGTGTCGGTCAATTCGCCGGTGGCGCGGGCCCTGATCGGCAAGGTCGAAGGCGACACCACGCTCGTGCGTGCCCC
>Ga0180429_10000708_pt1 | contig 29381 bp, 22 predicted proteins | sample SS_ome_FD_132428 | JGI IMG/M metagenome (GOLD analysis project Ga0180429, IMG submission 132428) | Hypersaline lake sediment archaeal communities from the Salton Sea, California, USA - SS_1_S_1 metaG | ecosystem: Environmental > Aquatic > Non-marine Saline and Alkaline > Hypersaline > Sediment ...
ACGAGTGCTGAGGCCTGCGACGAATACAACCTCGGCATTCCCCACAATTTATCAAAATGAGAAGTGTACCCCCTTCGAAGTGATAAAGGGCCGAAAATTGTCCCTCATTCAGGTGCCTGCCCAGGCCTGAAAGAACGGGTTCTCACAAATTTTCCAGAACAATATCAATAGTTTACCCCCCAAGGACACCGTCCCCCACCCACCTGGCATCCCTTTTGCTGTTGTTACAGAACCAGATTGGAATCAGCGAAGAAGGGTGTCAATCAATGTTCAGCGTCATGAACTCCATGAGAAGCCTGCTCGACACGGTCGTCTCCTATTCCTCGCAGCTGACGTCACGGCTTGCGGAGATACAAACATCGGGTTTCACGGTGGAGCACGTCCTCATGCTCACCTCGATGACGGCGATCCTTTTACTCGTCTTCGTAGCACTGAGGATCAGTCATAACGCCGGCCAGCGGGAACGGGAGATCAACCAGCGCAACAACGCCCAGACCGGACATCGCCAGATCAAGACGCTGAACGACAAGATACAGAAGCTGGAGGAACTCAACAGGAGCTACCTGCATCTCGTGACAAACATCTCTCACGTGGTGAAGAAGATAAACGCAAAGCAGAACCTCGAGGACATCGTCTTCATCTTCTCCCATCTCGTAAAGAACATCGTGGAGACCGATGTGGTCGAGTTCTATGTGTACGAACAGGCAAACAACCTGTTGAAGCGCGTCCAGATCCGCGGTCGCAACGGAAAGAGCCTGCCCACCTGTCCGATGGGCAGGGGGCTCGTCGGCAGGGCTGCCAGCGACGAGGTCATAACGACGATGGAGTACTTCAACAGGCAACAGGGAAACGAAGGAAAGAAAGCGGCCGGGGAGGAGACCCTCTGGATGGCTGCACCCATCATCTTCGAGAAGCGACTCCTGGGCGTGATCGGCATCGGAAAACCGAAATTGCTGGACGGCGCAAATCATCTCTTGCGGATCATCGCGGAGATTGCCGCTGTGGCCCTTTACAATCAGCTCTTCCTGACGGACGCAAAACAGAAGGCGGAAACGGACCCGCTGACAGGCTTGTACAATCGCCGGTATTTCCATCAAATCTCACGCAAATTCGTGGAAAAGGCGATCGCGGAGCAGACGCCCATTTCGGTCTTCCTGTTCGACATCGATCACTTCAAACAATACAACGACGCAAACGGACACGAGGAAGGCGACAAGCTGCTGATGGAGCTGAGCCAGCTGGTGCAAGAGTACACGCGCAAGACTTCCGTGGTCGCTCGTTACGGGGGCGAGGAATTCATCGTTCTCCTGCCCGGCATCTCGGCCGCGGACGCGTTCAAGTATGCCGAACGCTTGAGAGAAGCCATTGCCACCCATCCGTTCCCTCATCGCGAAAGCCAGCCCTTCGGATTTCTTTCGGTGAGCGGGGGGATCGCATCCTTTCCGGATCATGAGCGATCCATCCAGGGGGCGATTCGGTTGGCAGACGAGGCGCTGTACAAGGCGAAGGAGTCCGGGCGAAACCGCATCACCGTCCACAACTCGTCCCTGACCACGGAAAAGGAAAGGGCCGCAGAGTCTTTCCTGGATAATTCCGAAGACACCCTGTCCGACCCGGATTTCCGGATCATTCAGTAGAGGTACCGGGCGAGCAGTTCCGTGAGGTCGTCCAGCCGGCCGCTGAAGAAAAGATACCCACCGACCGCACCGGCCGCCAGCAGAAGGAAGATGAGGTCCGGCAGGACCCGGCGGGCCCCTGCCCTTTCGTGACCCGAGTCGGAAGCCGGGGGCTCGGCCTCAAGGACCGCTGTCTTTTCGTACGCCTCAAGGAGGCCGTCGATTTCCTCCACCACTCGATCCGGCCCCATTCCCGAGGGGCCTCTTCTGGCCATGAGCATCCTCGCCAGCAAGTCCTGAATCTCCAGGGGGAGAGCAAAAAACCCGGCGTTCGGAACAAAATCATCCTTCTCCCACCGGGGCAAGGATCCGGTCAACATCTGATAGAAGATGACGGCCGTTGCGAAGAGATCGGCCCGGACCGATTTCGGGTCGCTCGTCAGAGAATAGCCTGCATCTGCGCCTTCAGGGTGGTGGAGCCCGAAGTCGGCAATCTTCGCCTGCCCTGATTCACAGAACAGGATGTTGCCGGGTCGCAGGCTCCCGTGGATGACCCCGCCCGCGTGGGCGAACGAAAGCCCCTCGCAGATCTCTCGCGTCACCTTCAGGGCCTCACCAATCGGAAGGGGCTGAATGAGTCGGTCTTCGAGGCTCCCTCCGCTCAGGTACTCCATCACGATGATGAAGTGCCGGTCGTTTTTCGAGGCGCCGAGGACGTTTGCGATGTTCCGGTGCTCGAGGGAGGTGAGGCGCCTGGCCTCTTCGATGCCGGCGCTCGTGTTGGCTTTCTTCTTGATGACCAGAAGGCTCTGGTCTTCCCGGTTCTCGTACAGGTAGCTCGCCCCCTCCAGGTCCTCCTGCATGACGTCGAGAAGGGCGAATTTGTCCTCGATCCTGGAGATTCCCTGGCCGGCCCGCTCCTTTTGCGAGCTGTCCAGGTGTGCGCCCTGCAGCAGCTTGAGCAGCGATGCCTTGATCTCATCCGCTGCGGCCGGGCGTCTCGCCGGGTCCGGATCCAGGCAGCGCACGATGATGTCTTCCATCGGTCGGGGGAACTTGGGGAGGATCTCGGACGGTAGCCGGAAACGTCCGATCGGCTTGATTCCCGTGAAGAGCTCGTAGGTGAGGGCCCCCAGCGAATAAAGATCGCTCCTTGCCGTCACGCCTTTTGGGTCACTCTGTTGCTCGGGAGACATATAAGGGAGACTGCCGATGATCATGTCCGAGTGAATGCCTTTGGGGTCGCTCGCCCGGCCGTCGAAGATCTGGGCGATGCCGAAATCAGCTACCCGCGCGTTCCCGTCGCCGTCGATCAGCACGTTCGCCGGCTTGATGTCCCGGTGGATGACGCCGTTCCTGTGGGCGTAGGATAGGGCCTTGCAGACCTGAATCACGAGGTCGAGCTTTCGGGTGAAACTCATTCTCCCCACCCGTATGGCTGCCTGGAGATCGATGCCGTCCACGAACTCCATAACGAAGTAGGGCATTCCGCCCGGCGTCGTTCCCCGGTCGATGACATGAATGATGTGGGGATGATTCAGGCGCGCGATGATCAGGGACTCGTGCTCGAAGCGTTCCATCAGGAAGGACCGGTTCTCGATCTGTTTCGACATCACCTTGATCGCAACCGGCCGATTGAGAGAGGCCTGCACCCCCTTGTAGACGACAGCCATCCCGCCCTCGCCGATCTGCTTGATCTGCGTGTAACCCGGGAACGACTCCCGGGGGGCATGGCTCTCGATCGATCTTTTGACTTCAGCTTCCACTTTTCCTAGACTCCCGGAGATGAGGCCCTTCCTGGTATACATCGGGCTTTGACAAAGAGAGCTTTATAGCTGGAGGAGAGCCGGCCGTGATCGTCGACTGCCCGAGGTGTCAGACCAAGTACATGCTCGAAAGCCAGGTAGAGAAGACGGAATTCCAGTGCCGGACGTGCGGCGAGCAATTCATGGTGATCGGCGTCCAGGACGACGCCCCCACACAGATCAGCCGGAAGGACAAGACCCTCCTCATCCCGGAAGACAAGCGGATCTACGTGGAGATCGCCACGGGCCCCGAGGCAGGAAAGGCCTATCAGATCCTCAAGCCGATCGTCACGATCGGACGAGGCAGCCTGGCGGACATCCCGCTGTCCGACGCGGCCATATCGAGGAAGCATTGCGTCATCGAGATCGCGCCCGAAAGAACGGTTCTCCGGGATCTTGGGAGCACGAACGGCACTTACGTATCCGGTCAACGGATCGATTTCGTCTATCTTCAGGACCGGGCCGAGTTCGATCTGGGCAAAACCCGGATACGCTACCTGGAAATCTCCAAATAACCCCACACATAACCCGTCGCAAACATACTGATTTGCAGGCCCTACAAGAGCGTCCGAATGGGACGTTCTCGGAAGCCCTGGGGTATGAGGCATCTCTCTCAAAACGAGAGTCTTCCTCAATTTGATAGTCTCAGAAGCGGTATGAAGGAAGAAATCACTGCGAATGCTCAAACAGCATTTCGCAACTAACTATTTGTTTTTAAAGAAAAATGATCGCTCAAGAAAACTCAGAGCTGGAGTTTTGAGGCCTTGGCATCCCCGTTGCAAACTCCCGGAAGCAAGAACTTCGGAAGGAAACAACAGAGTCTGCGCCGGGAGGAAGGGAAATGAAAAAGAACCTGACAGAGAGCAGAACAAAGGTCACCACCACTTCGATGGATATACGAGTGCCCATGATGATCCTGGTCGCGCTGATCCTCTCGGCCATGATCTGGCCCCTGGGCGCTTCTGCCGAATGCAAATGGGAATGGCTGTGTGATGCATCGGGTGAGGAATGCAGCAAGGGTGCCGTCTGTGATTCGGTTGACGACACCATGCCGGCTCCACCACCCGTGGCAAGACCCGTTGTCGCCGCCTCCACTCCGCCGGCACCGACGCCCGGGAGCGCACCCGAAGGCTCCACCGACTGCAAGCAGGTGCGCCGTTGCGACATAGACGGCAACTGCATCTGGGACACCCTCTGCCTGTGCCTATAGCATAGAAGGCGGCAGGGCGATCTTCACAAGCATGTCCCTGCCGCACCGCTCAGACAAGTCTCTAACAGACCGCCGAAGACAGACCAGATCCGCAGGCCCATCACACACATCCCATATGCAATCCGCACGAATCAGGTTCTAACCCACCCTTTTCGTGCCCGTGCCCGTGCCCGGAAGAGGCATGCCGAGTGGCATGCCAATGCTCCTGTTGCCTCAAATTCCTGTTTGTATGCTCTTCAGCTTCCCTTGCGTTATTGAATCGGACTGTGGAAATCGGGGACAGCCACCGATATCGGGCAAAAACGGTTGAAATCACTGGACTTGAATTGGTGGCTGTCCCCGAATTAGTCAAACAAGAATACCGGGCGGATTACAGATCGGTGGCCGCCCCGATCTCGCCCATATTGCAGGGCGCGCGAAGGCTGGGAGCGAAGGTCCATGTAACGATGCGGCGTACACTGTACGCCGCAGTGAGGAAGGATGAGTCCAACGCCGCAGATGGGCGTTTTGGGACGGCCCGCCTAGATGGCTGATCCGGAATTGAGGATGTGCACCTCGCCCGGCTCGAGATCGGTAGAGGCAACCTCTTCCTCATAGTGTATCGTGCCATCGACTTCGACCGTGTACTCGTTGTTCGGAACGAGCCAGAAGATGCTGAATTCGGTCGGGGCCGTGTCGTCCGTCTTTGTTACGAGAAGCTTCGTATACTCTTCGCCGTCGTAGGTCACCGTGACTTCTGCTTCCGAATCCACAAAGGTCGACGCCGCGATACTCCCCTGAATCTGTGCCGCTCTCTGCGTCTCGTTCAGATGAAGGACCGGCTTCAGTTGATAGCCGTCCTGCGCCGGTTTGATCGACTGGCTCAAATCGAAGTCAACCATTAGATCAACCGCCTCGCCACCCTCCACATCGAAATCAAAATTTTTGCTTGTCTTCAGGTATTCCGAGGGAATCTCGAGCGGCTCCTCCCCTTCGGCGGTGACCAGGGATCCTTCGGTTATTCCGAGGCGAAGTTGCGTGTACTTGCCTGATTCCAGTTCCACGGGAGGAACGAGCTCTGTTGACGTCCCGTCGACGAACTGAAGCAGGTCAATCGTGTAAGGCCTCTGGGCCATGGGAAGCGAGACCCAGCCTCCCCCTGCACTATGCGCCCTGACCTCATCAAAGGTAATCAGCGCCTGTATCGCCTCGATCTCGAGAAGCGGTTTTGCATCGGTTATCCTGATGGATAGTGAGCCGGTTTCACTGTCGTCTCCGCCGCAACCGAGAAGAAACATCGGGATTGCCAAAGCAAAAAGAATACAAAGGGTCGATGCCTTCATGCTTCCGTCTCCTTTGTCCTCTACTCTTCCCACCAGAGCACGCTCCCGCTCTTAGGATTCATCGCGGGCTTCAACTCCATCTCCTTGATCTCTCCCGTGCTCTGCTGCACGTACATCTTTCCGCCCTTCTCCTGGCCCACGTGGATGGCCAGGCTGGAGGGTCTGCCCTCCCCGATGTCCATGGACCGGGCCAGCGACGTTCCGGGCACCGGCTGCATGAGGCCGAATGCACCTCGGCTGAAAGGGGTGCCTGTCTCGAAGTACACGGCGTACAGTCGGCCGTCACCCCCGGTCTTGCACACATCGTCGATGGGTTTGAAGGAGGTAAACATGGTCAGGCCCCCGAAGACGCTCGGCTTGACCAGCACCCTTTCCCCGGCATTCGCGCCTGCAATGTCCGTCACCTCGAAATACCACCCGTGGGTCGGGCTGGCTTCCGTGCCCCGCATCTCGCCAAGCATCTCGTCCCAACCGCTGCCGTTCGAAACCACGTCTGAACCCGTGACCGTACTCGGGGTACCAAAGGTCACGGCCACGTTGCTGACATCGATCAGATCCGAAGGGCTGTGGTCCTCCGCCGCCCCTCCTTCCGTCAATGTCTTGTCCTTCACGCCGTAGAAGCCCTGCGTGTCCAGCTGCATCTTGTCGAATTCTGAAAAGAAGCGGCCCGTTCCCCAGTAGACCCACGGTGTGTTCGTCTGGTCTGCGGCGATCGCCGGCGCGGCCGTGATAGGCTGCTGTTCCTTTGTAGAGGCGAGCGTCGTGATGGCCCATGAATTCGGGGACGGATAGAGGTCTGTCCCCGGCGTCGCAACGAAGACCCGGTGCATCTTGCCTCCCCAGGTCCCGCCTGAATCATGACTCTCACCTACATAGACTGCATTGGTCTGGTAGTCCAGGTTGAAGTCCAGCGTCGCCACACCCCCCATGAAGCTGTTCGTCTCCAGGGGTGCGCCGCTGAATTGTTCAACAAGGGCTCCGGTCTTCAAGTCCAGCACGTAGATCGAGGCCGGCTGGTCGCTCGTCCCCTCGTAGTTGGTCGGCCCGGACCCGAAGACCACATACCAGTCTCCCGGATCGTCCCCGTGTCCCACGCGGGCCACCCCCGGATAGCTCGCAGAAAAGCCGAGGTCGTTCGGGCTGCTGAATTCCCACAGGAGGGCCGGGGCAGCGGGATTCGTGATGTCCAGAGCGAAGTAACAGGACGAAAACACCTCGGGGTCATTCAGGGTTCCGTCCTGGTTGAAATCGTCTACCTGATACGTACCGCCGCCCAGGCGCAACCCCCCGATCAACACGGTTCCCCATCCTCCCGGGTGCGCCGTATCCGGCGTGAAGATCCGAACATCTGCAATCTTCGGCTTGAGGTCCACGTAGTAGACATGGCTATAGCCTGTGCTCGTCAGCCATCGCAGGTGAGGAAGCAGGTTGCGCGGGACATAAGACCAGATCTCCTCGCCCCTTTGGGGCGAATGGCCCAGGGCACTCGTGTAGTAGCTCGGGTAATCGGATTCCGTGTACCGGCCGTGCTCCCGCGATCCGCTGGCGTTGTCGTCCCCCGGCATGTAAACCCCGGCGTTGAACGCGTGCAGCATCCCGTCGTTGGCCCCCACGTAGACGACCGTGGGCCTCGGCTGGAAGGAGCCGGCATTGGGCCCCCTGGCGTATCGAACCTCGAACTCGTCGTACGTCGGGTCACTGTAGATTTCGTCGTAGTTTTCCATGGGACGGGACACAACGGCAGGCGTGGAGTAGATGATGTCCCCAAGCCTCCAGACGCCTTCCTTGTCCGGGACCGTGTCGCCGTCCGTATCCAGAAAGACTTCCCGTGTTCTCATGCCCGGGAGATCCTCTCCAAGGGTGTGCCGAATGACGTCCTCGGCCTCGCCTACGGTGGGTACCCGGAGGTAGTCCTTGAATCCGGCCGCGTTGAAGGGATCCAGTTCGACCATGTTCACGCCGTCCAGGCTTGTGTAGATCTTTCTCGGGTTGGCGGAAATATCCCGCAAGGCGAGCTCCTTACCGGCCTCGAACAGGGAACGCATGTCCCTGAGCGATACGTTCGTCTCGTCCCAACTCCCGTCACCATATGGGTCGTCCGAGGACACATAGTCCCTCTTGATGCGCGTTCCGGTCTCCTCCTCGAAATAGAACCGGATAATATTGTCTTCCTCGTAAACCAGCTTGAAGTCGCCGTTGTCTTCCCGCAGATTTCCGTGGTCGTCGACCCAGAGCCCGTGGAGGAAGCCGAGCCAGTCCGTCCTGGCGGATTGCCCGCCCATGAAGCTCAACTCTTCGGGCTTGAAGTAGGCCTGGAAAAGGCTTCCCTCTCCGTGGGCGCTCGTTGACAGGATCGAAACGGCCGTCCCGGAAGACGTACGCCTCAGGATATCTATGATGGCCGCCGATAGGCTCTCGGCCAACCGCTGCCCGTCCGGCGCCTCGAAGTAGGTGTCCGGGTTGCCGTCCCCGTCCCTGTCGTACTCCACTTCGAGGTCGGGCACAAAGTTCCCGTTCCTGTCCTCGAAGCCGCCGTTCCTCGCCGCTTGTTTCAGGAGGCGACGGGTATCCGGACAGACATCGCCAAAGGCGGCGTGGACGAAGTAGCATGTAATGTACTGGTCACCTTCCAGGTCGGCCCGAAGATCCCTGTACTTCTGTCCCGGCACGTCGACCCGGGCCCAGAGGGCCACGTCGTCTATGAAGTGAGAACCCCGGTTGCCGTCGTACCAGAAGTAGTTCTCGGCCGGGTCACCGGCCCAGGAAGGGATCTGGTCCGATCCATCCGTGTACGGCGGGTCGTATCCTTCGATGAATGCCGGAAGCATAGAATCCATGGTCGACGCGCCGGCGGTGACGGCGAGGATGAAGCTCTTTGCACACCAGACGTAGTCGGGTGTACCCCCTGTGCCGTAGTTGTACGGGTCGGCGTCCGTACCCACCCGGTAAGACTGGGCATTCGGGTTCGTGTATCTGGGGCCCGTGTCACCCGTAACATCTGCCTGGGCAAAATAGCCGACCGAGGTCCAGAGCCCTTCGGCCAACGGGCTATACGTTTCGGGCCGGTCGCCTTCGATGGCCGTGACCATGCTGCTTACTATGTCGTCGGTCATCTCCTTGACGACCCGCGCGCCTTGGTTCTCGTTGAAGAAGGCAAGCCCAAACCTCACCTTGTCCCCTTCGGCCTGGATCACGCCCGTAGGTTCGTGATTGAGATGGACCTTGACGTTGTGCACGTCTGTACAGGCGATGGGGCACTGGCCGGCGCCGTTGCCTACCGCGAATTCGGAGGTTCCTGACGATCCAAAGTTGAACTCGAAACAGCGGGTTCCGGCGTAGGGCGTGTACAACTCCGCATTGTCGACCTCCTTCATGTATCCCCTTTCACTCACGTCCGGCTTCTCGGCCAGAAGGTCGTGGGGGTCTCCCGAGAGGCTCCTGGAAAGCGCCTTGCCTCCCACCAGGACCTTCCTGGCGATCTCGATCTTCCGCATGGTGAGCCAGTTCAAGAAATTCCCGTCCCACTCGTTCGCTGCCTTGGCGCGCGACGACTTGGGGGCCGCCTCCACGAAAAGATTGCCCAGGGACTCGTACCACATGTCGGTCAGGAAGTAGCCGTAATACTCGATGGCCGGGTCGAAGCCCTTACTTACTCCGGCCCCATTGAAATTGTACGCAAAGTCGAACATGGAGCCGGAATTGTCCATCAGGATGAGTACGTTCGGCTTCGGCGCAACGATGAGAAAGGGCGGATAGGCCGTGAAGTCGGACATCGTAGGCTCGGCGGCAAACAACGGGCCGATGCACGTAATGATACAGACGACCGCGATGAGTACTCTCATGATGTTTTTCATGTCATCTCCGTATCTTCTCTGCCTTCACCATAAAGGCGCACTCGTTCTTGACGGCCACCGTTACGATTTCCGTGGCAATGAGCCCGTCGATTGTGATCGTCTTGTCGAGCGTGTCCAGGACCTCGTACTCGTCGCAAAGATCGATCTTCTCACCATCCACGACGACAGCCTGATAGCCGTACGTCGAAAGCTCGCCCGTGATGACGCGAATCTGCTCCTGCTCCTCTGCGTGGGAAAGCGGTTGGACCAGCAGGAGGGCAAAAATTGTCCCTGCCACAGCGAGTCTCATGTCTCCCCCTTCCATTTCGGTCTAGGGTTTCTGATGAACTGAATTCTTGTCTTCGGAGATGCAATCGCACGCGCGGGACAGATGGGGATTCGAGGCCACGGCCATTGTTGAGTTGGCGACCCGGTGAGCGGGAGCGGCGCCTGAGAAGGTAGAGCAACTGCAGAACGCGACGGAAATCGTCACGCTGCAAAGCTCCGTTCGTTGTCGCATCCTTGAAGCATTCTCCCGAAGTTTCTTGTTTGGAAATAGGGAAACTTGCAATAAGCATACCCCACAACATAACAGAGACTCGAGGACAAACCGGAGAAGCTAACCCCTTGATCTTCCAAAATTTGTTTCTCCTGTGCCCCTTTTCGTAACCCGCGCTCGGTTACGTTTTTCCCGGCCGGAATCGTAACAGGGTCACGGGATCGTACTCCGCGGAACGATGCTGAAACCGAGCCGTCCGGACAGAGAAGATCTGCCGTCTATTCCGGCCCCACCAGGAAAGATGGGAATAGAAATACACATTTCCCGGAAGAACTGCCTCTTCCCGATTCTCCCGGGATGCCAGCGCGTATACCGAGTAGAAGTTTTTTCCCACTTGAGGAACTTTTTTCTCCAAATTCCCAGATGCTCTTCCCATACACGAGTCATGACAATTATCACAACGATCTAGAATCGTTATCTATTTTAAATGGATGGCTTGTGCGGCACGCGATTTGCTGATATGTTGATTTATTGGGTAATATCAAACGCACCTGAGACATGCACGTCTGAGAGGGGATCGTGCGGGGAGGATGATAGCCATGTGGAAGATAGGATCGCCGGTCTTCGTATTGATGTTCTTTGCCTTGACGTTCACTCCGGGAGCATACGCGCTCTCTATGGGCTTCAGCGATCAGGATTACCTTGGGGGAGCCTCATGGGGCACGATGACCATTGAGGCCCTCGACTCGGACACCCTGGTCGTCCGGTATGATGCAGCTCCGGACTCTGTGATCCCGGCAGGGTCCCAGATGAGGGGATTCGGATTCGACTTCGATGTCCTGCCGTCAACCGTAGGGAATCCGGGCAATGACAACTTCATTGGTGACCGGGACGATCTTGACTGGATCGCGCTGAACAACCTGAATGCCATACCCAACCCGGCAAACGGTGACGAATTCAGCCCCGGGATCACGAAAAATGACTATACCTTCGGCGTCACCGAAGGCAACGCAAACAACTTCTCCGGCTCAGGGATCCTGCCGGGCGAGTTCGATCTCTTCTACCTCGATTTTGCCGGCGTTGACCTCGAGGCGATCGACCTCGAAGACTTTGTCAATTCCGCGGGCATTCGTCTGCAGAGCCTGCCGGATGACATCAATGGAGGCAGCCTGTTCCTGGCCGGCAACGGAAATGATCTCGGCACCACCCCGACCCCCGAGCCCGGAACGCTCTTCCTTCTCGGCACGGGCTTGATCGGCGTTGCCGCATTCCGGAGAAGGGTGAAAGGCTAACCCAGAACAATTCTTGATTTCCCAAGGCCATGCTCTCTCTTGGAGCATGGCCTTTCTTTCTCGAACAGCCCTCGTAAGTCGTCCGATGGTAGCAAACATCTTCCCGTCTTCTTCAAGCACCCTTGCATCCTTGCGTCCAACCCAATAGTATCTCGGGTAGCGCCGTTTCGGCGCATTCCAGCACGCAAGGGAAGCAGCATGTTCAAGCGTTTTCAGGCTCCGAAGGTCCCTGCCCCCTATCCCCCGATAGAAGAAGATATCAAGTGCCCCCAGTGCGGGTTCAACCACGACGGGTGGGCCTTCGAGCCGGGATACGCCAAGCTCTGCGTGAAATGTGGAACGGTGCTGGAGGCTTCGGAATGCCCTGAAGGTTCTGAAGAGCAGAACGACAAGGAACCAGGCTTCCTCGGCAGGGTCGTGGGCGGGTTGTTCGGCAGAAAGCAGGCAGAACCGGCACGCAGGGAACCGGGCGAACCCCAACAGCTGACACCCCAACCCCTCGAGACATCCCTGGAGTCCACGGCCGAAGGGGAGATGCTTGCCGAGGCGACGCCAGCGGCTCAAGAGCGGCCGGCATCGACCGAGCCACCGGAGGAACCGCAACAAGACCGGAACGCGTGCCTGGAGGAGCCGGCCCCCTACGACGAGCCTCCGGACCCGGAGGCCGCTCGGGTGGGCGCCTGCAAGCGGGACGGCCGGCTGCTCGCCGAACAGGGGCGCTATGAGGAGGCGATCGAGATGCTAGAGAAGGTGGTTGCCTTCGAACCGAACGACCTCGACGCCTGGGCGGAGCTCGGCCGCATCCACTACAAGGGAACCGGGGACCTTCGGCAATCGATCGAATGCAGCCGGAAGGCCCTGCAGATCGACGAAGATCTCGTCTCCGTGAAGTGCAATCTCTGTCTCGCCCTCCTCTTCGACGGCCAGTTCGATCTGGCGAAGAAGGGGTTTCTCGAGGTGATCCGGTCGGTCCGAAACAGCCGGGGCTACGACGAGGAATTCCAGGAGAACTGCAAGACCCTGCTGCACGACTGCCTCGGCGAGTTATACGTCTCCAAGAAGGAGGCCTCGGGCGAACGGCTTGCCCACATCAAGGATATCATCGAGTTGCTCGAACTTGAGAAGATCTACTTCCACTAAGGAGGGAAGCATGGCCAAGGATATCTACAGAGAACTCCAGGAATGTATAGATCAGTACTCTGTCGGCTTTGGCGCGACAGAATCAGGTGTGGAACTGAAGATCCTCAAGAAGCTCTTCACCGAGGAAGAAGTCCGGATGTACATGGACCTCACCCTGGAACTCGAGTCGGCCCAGGAAGTGGCGGAACGAACGAACCAGGACCCTGCAAAGGTGGAGGGGGTTCTGCAGGGGATGATGAAGAAGGGCCTCGTCTTCCCAAGGTATCCCAAGAAAGAGGGGGAGCCCTTCTACTACGCGGCTGCGCCGTTCGCCCACGGCATCTTCGAACATCAGCTCAAACGGATGGACAAGGAACTGGCCGACCTGGTGGAAGAGTATCTCGGGGCCGGGGCAATGGCCACCAAGCTCGTCCTGCCCATGCGTACCGTGCCGGTGAGTGCTTCCATCCCGGATGGGAAATCCATAGCACCCTACGACGACGTCCGGAAGATCATAAAGAGCAAGGATCGGATCAGCCTTTCAGACTGCGTCTGTGCGGTCCAGCACAAAGCCGCCGGGCACGATTGCGATCAGCCCCTCGAAGTGTGCGTGGGATTCGACTTCTACGCGGACTACTACGTGGCCACGGGCATGGGACGGTGGGTCACCCAGGAGGAGGCCCTGGCAAAGCTCGACGAATGCGAGGAGGCAGGCCTGATTCCCCAGTTTTCCAACAGCGAAAACCCGGAGGCCCTGTGCAACTGCTGCGCGGAATGCTGCGGCGCCCTCCGGCTGCTCAAGCTGTCGCCAACGCCGGGCTTGCTGGCTGCCACCAACCACTATGCAGTGCTGGACACAGAGGCTTGCACCGCCTGCGGCGTCTGCGTGGACAGGTGTCAGATGGACGCGATCACCATGGGGGACGAGGTTGCGCAACTCAACCGGGACCGCTGCATCGGGTGTGGGGTCTGTGTATCCACCTGCCCGGAGGATGCGCTGACCCTCAAGGAGAAATCCGAGGCGGAACGCATGAAACCGCCTGAGAGATGCGACTTCATGAAGCCTACCTCGGAATTCGAAAGCAGGTTCCGGTAGGCTCCTGCTCCAAGTCGAAGTCGGCCAGGAGGAAGGGGGCAGCGTGCGTAGCCCCCTCTCAGGAACCGGGCATCATCCACTCCAGGACGCCCGATTTCAGGTCCACGGCTGCCTCGGGGCAGATCTCCATGCAGCAGTAGCATCGGATGCACTTGTCATAGTCGTAGCGGGGAACGTTCCTGCTCCGGTCCGCCTTTTCGATCGCTCCCGCCGGGCAGATCGCCATGCATTGGTAGCAGAGGGTGCACTTCTCCCCCTGGGGCACCGGCTTGCTCGTAAACAGGTTCCGGAATCCCTTCCGGTTGAAGGGCCATCGGTCGTAAGTGGCTGTCGATAGGCTGTGCTTCGCCGGCCTGAAATCCTCCAATCGCAGGCTGTTGATGTCTTCGCCCACACGATCGATTTCGGCGGGAGACGACACGCCCAGCTTCCTTTCGAAGCCGCCCTCCACGCTCGGTATGGAACGGTAGTCGAATCCAATGAGGTCTGCAGCAACGCAGTCTGTGGCCACAGGGCTCGTTCCTGCCAGGACCGCACCGATCTGCCTGGGAGTCCCTGAGGGGCCCGGACCGTTGCCCTCCTGTCCCACCACCCCATCAACTAGGTGCACGATCGTTTTCGGGCCGCCCGACCCGTACAGCAACGCCTCGTTCAGATCGAGCAGGAACTCTGAAAAAGCCTCCTTGCCGGGCGCCTTCATGTGCCACTGTGATTTCTCGAGTCCCGGTATCAGCCCCAACAGGTTTTTCACCGCGCAAGTGATGGTCGTCAAGCCATGGGTCTTGAGCTTGGGCAGATTGATGATGATGTCCGCGTCGAGAACGGGCCCCAGCACCTCGAACCTTCTGAACCTTCTCTCCTCCGGATTCAGGATCACCCCTTTCCGGCCGTTGGAGGGGACGGTCACGTCCAGTTTCTCCACGATGGGCAGGTATTCTCCCTTCTTCATCACCCTCTTCGCAGACTCCATGGCAGGAGACTCGACGAGGACGATCCGACCGCCGTGATCCCGGACGATCTTTGCCACGGCCCTGAAAAAGGCCGGATGGGTGATGATCGCCTTGTCCACAGCGGAAGCCATCAAAAAATTGGGCTTCAACGCCACATTCTTGTTCTCGAAGCTACTCAGGGGAAAACCGATGTTGGCCAGGCTCTGGCCGATCGCCTCCTCCAACAGGTCGGCACGATACTCCATACATTTGACGAGGGACACTTCAACCATGGTTGCTCCTCCGCGTGTCTGCTTCGCTCTGTAAGCTTTGACTTTCGCACAGAAACCGGTCTTCTTCAAGGCCAGGTTCGCACATTGCCCATCCCCTGTCTCGACATGCCCCTTTTCCGGTTTGGCCCGGTTTGACAGGGAAGAATCCGTTCCCCTATGCTTCGTTCAATACAAACGATGCCGCCTTCAAAGAGAGAGTCATGACGATCTGTCACCTGAATTTCAACAAGGGCTTCCGGGGATCCGGCAGACAGACCGAGATCCTGATTCGAGCCCTTGCGGAAAGAGGTTTCGAGCAGAGGTTTGCCGTACGGGCCGGATCTCCGCTCGCGGAGAGGCTCTCCGGGACCGACGGGCTGGAAATCGTCGAACTCGGGAAGCCCTTCTTCCTGCACCCGGGCGTGTGCAAGGGGGTCGATCTGGTCCACGCCCACACCGGTCAGGCCTCCCAGCTTGCCGCAGTGGGGCACTTGATACACCGAACGCCCTACATCGTCACCCGCCGGGTGGACAACCCGATTCGCAACGACATGATCAACCGGCTGACCTACCGGCGCGCTTCTCGCGTCGTTGCCTTGTCACGGGTCATCCGTGAGCGGGTGACCGATCTGCTGCCCGACCTGGACGTGGTGACGATTCCGGATGCACTGGCCGAACTGCCCGTAGACCCGGGCGAAGTGGACAGATTGCGGGCGAAGTACACGGGAAAATTCCTCGTGGGGCACACGGGTGAGCTGTCGAACGCCCACAAGGGACAGCTCTATCTCATTCACGCGGCCCGCAGACTGCAGGAAGAAGCCCCCGATCTGTACGTCCTCCTCATGGGGCACGGCGATGACGAGGAAATGTTCCGGAGGGAGGCTGAAGGCTTGAGCAACGTGGAGCTGGTCGGGTTCGTCGACAACGTGGGAGATTACCTCAGCATCCTGGATGTCTTCACCTACCCTTCTCTTCACGAAGGAATGGGGTCCGCCATCATTGATGCGATGGATTTCAGCCTGCCGGTGGTCGCCACGGATGTGGACGGGATTCCGGACATCGTGGACCAGGAGGTGACCGGCCTCCTCGTCCCTCCAGCGAATGCGGAGGCCCTGGCAAATGCGTTTCTGAAAGTGTACCGCGACGCGGACCTGCGTCGCAGCATGGGCCGGGCAGGCAAGGAAAGGGCGATGCTCTTCTCGCCGGAGCGTATGGCGGAGAAATACCTTGAGTTGTACGAGCCATTCTTAAAAAAATGAACGGACTCTTCCAGCTTCAAGCCCACTCTTTGGCAGAGACGGATTCCTGTACGAATTCGCGTTCCCACCTGGGCTCCTGGATGCCCCCCTGCGCGGGCATGACGGCATAGATGACGCCTTTCTTGGGGGGGTAATCCCTGCCCTGCGCGCATCACTTCTCGAACAAGCTCGCGTATTTCCCGTAGCCTTCCTCTTCCAGAGCTTCTTTCGGAATGAATCGCAGGGAGGCGGAATTGATGCAATACCGCATTCCGGTGGGCCTGGGGCCGTCCGGAAACAGGTGGCCCAGGTGGGAGTCCCCGTGCTTGCTCCGCACCTCGACCCGCTCCATCCCGAGACTCTGGTCCTTGTTCTCCACGATGTTCTCCTCCACGAGCGGTTTGGTGAAGCTCGGCCACCCGGTACCGGAGTCGAACTTGTCGGTGGAGAGGAACAGGGGCTCGCCGGAGACGACGTCTACATAGATGCCTTCCTTCTTGTTGTTCCAGTACTCGTTCGCAAAGGGCCTCTCGGTGCCGTCCTGCTGGGTCACCTGGTACTGGAGAGGTGTCAGGCTCTCCTTGATCGCCTCATCGGAGGGCCTCTTGTAGTCTTTGGGTGCGCCCTTCGTACTCTTCGCGGTCATCTCGTCGCCCCATGTCTTCTCGAGATAGCCTTCACGTCCGGACCCGGTTCGATAACGCTTGTAATGCGTAGGGTTTGTTTTGTAGTAGTCCTGGTGGTATGCCTCGGCCTCGTAGAACTTCGTCGCCTCCGCAATCTCGGTAGCGATGGGCCGCTGGAATTTTCCGGACCCCTGCAAGGCCTTCTTGGAGGCTTCCGCAAGGCCTTTCTGCTCCTCGTCGTGATAGTAGATGCCGGTCCGGTACTGCGACCCCCGATCCGCAAACTGCCCACCCGGGTCGGTCGGATCAATCTGCATCCAGAAGACGTCCAGCAGCTCTGCATACGTCACCTTGGAGGGATCGTACAGGATCTGGATCGCCTCGGTATGACCCGTTCTCCCGGAACACACTTCCTCGTAGGAGGGGTCCTCCGTTTTTCCTGCAGTGTACCCGGAAACCACCTGGATCACGCCTTCGAGTTTCTCGAAGGGCGCTTCCATACACCAGAAACATCCTCCGGCAAAGGTTGCCTTCTTGTACGGGCTGTCCGCCTCCACCTTCGGACGGGATTGGTAGACCATCGCGAATGCCAACGCAATAACACATGTGCAGAGGAAAACCTTCGTAATCATTGAACAACTCCCTTCGATGCGGTTTCGTTTCGACGCATATTGGTCTTCAGTCATGTAGATGTATATGATTTAGATACCGTAAGTGTGACCGGCGTTTCGCCGGCGGCCCGGAATTGTCCGGCATTCGATGATACGATCGGCACGGGAAGCGAACAAGAGCCGTGACCAGACAACCCGCTGAAACCCTTCGGATTTTCAAGGACGCCCGCGTCGCCACGTTCCTGGATCGGCCCAACCGGTTCCTGGTCCGATGCAGGCTGGGGGGCCGCACCGTGAAGGCCTTTCTTCCGAATCCGGGCAGGCTCCGGGAGCTCCTGCTTCCGGGGCGTCCCATGCATCTGGTGAGAGAGGGGGACCAGCCCACACGCAAGACCCGCTACACCGCCGTGGCAGTGGAACGGGCCGGCCAGCCGGTCGTTCTCCACACCCACCGAACAAACGATGTGGCCCGCCATCTCATCGAACAGGGCCTGGTGCCCGGCCTCAAGAGCGCCAGGGTGACCCGGGCCGAGGTGAAGGTGGGCCGAAGCCGGTTCGATTTCCTGCTCTCCCACCGAGGCGCCGACGTGCTCCTGGAGGTGAAATCCTGCACCCTTGCGGGCGAGAGGGTCGCCATGTTCCCGGACGCGGTCACGGAGAGGGGGGCAAGGCACGTGCGGGAGCTGGCGGAGATTGCCGAGCAGGGAACCCGGACAGTGGTCCTCTTCGTCGTGCAGTGGCCTCATGCGACGACCTTCATGCCTGATTTCCACACAGACCCCGGATTCTCGAGGACCTTGCTCGAGTGCCGCCATAGCGTGCAGGCCAAGGCCGTGTCCGTTCGCTGGGATGGAAGACTCGCCCTCTTGCCCGAAGCCCGGGCCCTCCATTTCCCATGGAGGACGATAGAGAAGGAGACCGGCGACCGGGGGAGCTACATCGTCGTCCTGCAACTGAGTCGAACCCGGGTCCTCCCGATCGGAAGACTGGGGAGGATCCGCTTCCCAAAGGGATTCTACCTTTACGTCGGATCTGCCATGGCGAACCTCTCCCGAAGGGTCGAAAGGCACCGAAGGCTCCACAAGCGGGTCCACTGGCACATCGACCGGCTCAGGCCTCATGCCCGATTCGTCGATGCATTTCCGATCCGCTCCTCGGACCGCCTGGAGTGTGAGCTCGCCCAGGGGGTCGAGGGAATAGCCTCCTGGTCGATTCCCGGGTTCGGCTGCTCGGACTGCCGCTGCGAGAGCCACCTGTTCGGGATGACGGACAACCCCCTCGACGACGAAGCCTTCCACGACCTTCTGGCCTGGTACAGGATGGACCGCCTCCTCCCCCCATCTTGACACGCCGATCCCCCAGTTCCTATAAGAGGGTGTCGGAAAATGGCCGTCTACAGCATCCTGGGAAAAGAACTAGACCTCCGGAGGGAATCCAGTGGCAAAGAACTTCAACGCATGGCCGGAAGGATGGCCCAAGAGCCTCAACTACCCTGACATCCCTGTCCACGCATTCCTGGACCAGACAGCAGAGCGGGTCCCGAACCGGATCGCGATCATCTTCGGGGGCATGGAGCTGACCTACGGCGAACTCAAAGAACTCAGCGAGCGCTTCGCCGCGGCCCTGGCCGGCATGGGCGTGGAAAAAGGAGATCGTGTCGCGATCCACCTGCCCAATTGCCCGCAATTTGCCGTTGCCTACTACGGGGCCCTCAAGATCGGCGCGGTTTTCACCCCGCTGAGCCCGCTGCTGGCCCCGCGGGAAGTCAGGCACCAACTCAACGATTCGGGGGCAGAGACATTGATTTCCCTCGACCTCCTCTACCCGGGCATCAGCAGCATCCTGCCGGAGACGGGTGTCAAGCGGGTCGTAACGACCAGCATTGCGGATTGCTACAACGCGATCATCGCTCCGCTCAAGCCACTCGGGAAGACCGAGGTCCCGGACACCATGGACATGGCCTCCCTTTTGAAGGAGCACGAACCCGAGGTGCCGGAGATCCCGATCGATGGAATGAAAGACCTGGTACACCTTGCCTACACCGGAGGAACCACGGGCCTGTCAAAAGGGGTCGCCCTGACCCACTTCAACGTGGTGGCCAATGCGTTCCAGTTTGGCCACTGGTTCACCGGGGCCCAGGTGGAGATGATCGACGGGAAGATAACCCCCACCTATCCCCCGGGCGTGGACCCGGAAAGAGACCGTGCCACAACACGGGACAGCGAGATTTCGCTCGTGGTCGTCCCCTGGTTTCATGCCATGGGCACGGTCGCTTACCTGAACATTCAGGTCCTCGGGGGAAACACGATGGTGGTCTTGCCGAGGTTCGAACCGAAGGAGTTCCTTGAAGCTGTGGTCAAATACAAGGCAACCCTGCTCGGGGGAGCCCCGCAACTCTTCATTCCTCTGGTCTCCCTCCCGGACTTCAAGTCCTACGACCTCTCCGGCATCAAGATGGCGGGCTCCGGCGCGGCCCCACTGGCCATGCCGGTTCTCGACAAGATGCTCGACGCCTTCTCCGGGGTCGTGATCGAGGCCTACGGGTTGAGCGAAGTTACGATGGGGGCCACCTCGAACCCTCCGGACCGCTCGAGCATACGGCCCGGGTCAGTGGGGATGCCCGTGTACGATACCGAGTGCAAGGTCGTAGACGCCGAGACGGGCGAAGACCTTCCGCCCGGCTCGGTGGGCGAGATCTGCATCAAGGGGCCCCAGGTCATGCAGGGGTACTGGAACAGGCCGGAAGAAACGGCCGACGTGCTCAGGGACGGCTGGCTCCACACTGGAGACATCGGCAGGGAAGACAAGGACGGCTTCTTCTACATAACGGACCGGAAAAAGGACCTGATCATCTACAAGGGATACAATGTCTACCCGAGGGAGATCGAAGAGGTGATCTTCGAGCACCCTGCCGTGCAGCAGTGCGCAGTCGTGGGGAGGCCGGACATCAAGGTCGGCGAGGCCCCGATAGCCTTCGTGGAGTTACAGCAAGGGGCCGAGGCGACCCGGGAAGAGATCATGGAACACACGAACTCACAGATCGCCCACTACAAGAAGGTTCGGGACGTGATCTTCGTGGACCAGATCCCGGTGAGCGGCGCCGGTAAGGTCTTGAAGAAGGATCTGCGGGAACAACTCAGGAAAGAGTGATGAGACAAGGGGTCAGGGGTCAGGCCATCACGCTACCAACGTGTTAGGAGGCAAAACAATGAAACTGACAAAGGTAACGCCCTATGTCGTGAAGACCGATCCGCCCAATCTGGGTGGATTCCTTTGGTTCTTTCTCAAGCTCGAGACCGACGAGGGGATCGAGGGCTGGGGTGAATTTGCCTGTCTCTGGACCCTCTACGGCCTCGAGGAAGGCTACGAGAAGATGGTGGAGAACATCTTCAACGCCTACTTGAAGGACCAGAACCCGATCAACAGGGAGACGCTCAACCATATTCTGTATGCCGGCCTTACGGCGCAGCACGCCGACTACATCATGGTGGGATTGATCAGCGCATTTGATATTGCCCTGTGGGACATTTGCGGAAAGTACTACAATGCACCCGTCTACGACCTGCTGGGCGGGAAGTACAGAGACAAGATCAGGACCTACACCTACCTCTTCAACATGGACGACGGAGGCAACCTTCTCGAGGCCACCGCGGATTGGGCGGAGAATCCGGACAAGCTGGCCGAGATTGCCGCCGTGCGGGTGAAGGAAGGCTTTACCGGCGTAAAGCTCGATCCCCTTCATCAGTCACTGCCCGGGCAACTGCCCCTTCCACCCTGGGAGATCACGCCGGCCGAGTATGATCATGCGGAAAAGGCGATCGGGGCCATACGTGAGGCGGTCGGCAACAAGGCGGACATCTGCATCGGCACCCACGGCCAGATGACACCGGCCTGTGCCATTCGTCTTGCCAAGAGACTGGAGCAGTTCGACCCCCTGTGGCTGGAGGAGCCCTGTCCCCCGGAGAACTTCAAGGAAATGGGGAAGATCGCCCGAAGCACCTCCATCCCCATCGCCACGGGGGAAAGGCTCGTTACCATTCACGATTTTCAGAAGCTCTTCGAGGCGGGCGCCTGCGCAATCGCTCAGCCCGACCTTGGCAGCTGTGGCGGCATTACGGCCGGCAAGAAGATCGCGACATTGGCAGAAGCCAACTATGTGATGATGGCCCCTCACGTCTGGGGAGGCCCGGTGATTACGGCGGCGGCCCTTCAACTCGATGCGAACATCCCGAACTTCCTCATCCAGGAAAGCATTTACAAATCGAGGCACTTCTTTGATGTGTTCGTCAAGGACCCGTTCGAGTGGGAGGACGGATACCTGATCCCTCCGGACAGGCCCGGCATCGGTGTCGAACTGGATGAAGGGAAGCTGGAAGAATACAGGTGCACCATCAAGCAGTTGTTCGGCTGATTCTCCTCCAGGTCATTGGATGTAGCCCAGGGACTTGAGCTGCTCCCGTACGTCCGGGTGTATCTCCAGGTCCTTCTGCGCTAGAAGCCGCTTGCGCTCCGACTCGGGCAGGGTGTCGAGGAGAATTGTATGCAATTCTTTCACGATCTCGGGGTGTTCCGAAGACACGTCTCGAAGCTCATCGGGGTCGTCCTCGAGGTCGTAGAGCCGCCCTCCCGGGGCTTGTGCAGACCGCAAGTTCGGCTTCAGGGGCCGGGTCCCGGACGTATAGATGTACTTCCACTTTCGCGTGACGACCGCCTTCATATCTGCGAAGGGTGATTCACTGACCGCAAACTCTCGCCGGGGCGCCTGGAAGCCCAGGACCAGAGGCATGAGGCTCTCCCCCTGCATTTCCGCATGTCTCTTGATGCCCGCCAGATCGAGCACGGTCGGCGTCATGTCGAGAGACCGAACGATCTTTCCGTCAATGACCACACTCTCCGGGATCCGGGGCGGGTATCGGATGATGAGGGGCACCCGGATCACCTCTTCGTAGAGGGTGTACCCGTGCTGCACGCCCCCGTGTTCGAGAAACTCCTCCCCATGGTCCGAGGTCAGTACCAGGACCGTATCGTCCAGCCGCTCTCTTTCACGAAGGCGCTTTACGAGCCGCCCGATCTGGGCATCCGCATATGCGATTTCCCCGTCGTAGAGCGCTACCAGGTGCCGGGTGTCCGCTTCGTCTAGACCCGGATCCTCCCCTGACAAGATTCTCTCCTCGAAAGAACCGACCCGACCCTTCTCCACCTCCTCCTTTCCGCTGTAACCCGGGTTGAACCGGCTATTGAACGGCTCAGGACAACGGTAGTCACTGTGCGGGTCCATTACGTAGAGGAAGAGGAACAGGGGTCGATCTTCCTGCTCGATCGCCTCCAGGGCTTTCTCGATGACCCCCTCCGGGCTTCTCCACTGCCAGTTCCATTGTTCCCCGTAGGCAACTCTCTCGTCGTACACATCAAAGCCCTGCTCAAAACCGCCGAGAGAATAGGCGGTGTTCGACTTGGTGACCACCGGGCTGCTCGAGATTCCAATCGTGGCGTAACCGTGGTTCTTCAAACACTCGGCCAGAGTCAGGTGCCTCGGGGGAAGGCACGCATTCGCATCGAGAAAATGGGAAGCGACCTTGGAGGTCAGCCCGCTGTGAACCGAGGGAAACGTGGAAGAGGCCTGTGACACCACATTCGCGAATCGAGCGCCCGCACCGGCCAGACGATCGATGGTTGGAGAGGTATCCCGGTCGTATCCGTTGCATCCCAGATGATCGGACCTCAGGGCGTCCATGTAGATCAGGATGATGTCCGGGCCCTCCGGCTTGAAGGCCGTTCTGTCGACGAGCACTGCGACGTTCAGACCGAGAAGCAATGCGACGGCAACGAAGCCGGCCCGGCGGACCCTTGTCCCCTGGAAAGGGCCCGAGATCCGCCCCCAGTCGAGCCGTAGAAAAAGGAACAGGACAACCAGGAACAGGACGAGGATGCCGATCGACCCCCAGACAGCCTGCTGGATGAAGCCGGGGTTCTGCGCCGAGTGGTCCGCCACATACTGGAGCAAGGCCTCTCTCTTTGCCGGATCCGAGAGGGAGGTGCGTACATACTTCATCATGGGTGGGAGAGGATAGTGGGTCACCCGATGGATGAGCATGCCCCCGGAGAAGAGAAGAAGCGAGAGGGAGACCAACCCCGCCCCAAGCTGTACGAGGCGCCCCCGAGAGGCCTTGAGCACCATCGCCACCATGAGAAACAGGGGCAGAAGAACAAGAAAGACCAGGAGACTCGTATTCAGCCAGTGCTGCAAACTGAGGGCTGCCAGGCGAAACATCCTCTGGCCCAGGTAGCCCTGCTGGAGAAGTTCCATCAGGCAGAGCAGCAGCCCTGCAAACAAGGCCAGAAGGAGACAGCCGGCCGACACGGAGAGTATTCGTCTTTGAACAGGACCCATGATATACGTATATAACACGGCCAAGAGACGGTGACCAGCTTTCCGGAAGGAGGTGAACATGGTTGACCTGGGCGTCGAGTTCGCAGGACTTGGATTCAAGAACCCCCTCTCGGCCGCTGCGGGCCCGATCACTTCCACCCCCTACACCATACGGCAATGCATCGAGCATGGAGCCGGCTCCATTGTGGTCAAGAGCATAGCCCTGGACAAAGAGGTTCAGCTCCTGCCCCGGCCGGGCAACTGGTTCCTGGACAGGCTTGGAGAGCGGGGCGGGCTGATGCACTGTTACGCAGGCCTCCTCTCTCCGGAGCAGGCGGCCGAAACGATCGCCGCAGTGAAGCCTTTGGCCGGGAGCGAGGATACACGGCTCATCGGGAGCGTCTTCTTCACAGGCCCCTGGACCGGACTCGCGCCCTATGAGCCGGTCTCCCCGCCCGTGGAGACGACGCTTCGGCGATTGGCCATTGATCTCGAGTCGGCCGGGGCCGAGGCGATCGAGGTGGTGTGCAGCTGCGGGTTGACCCTGACCGCAAGCCAGACGGTGGGCTTCCAGGAGGAGGCCATCCCTCTGATCTTCAAAGCCCTCGACGGGCACATCAAAACCCCCTTCTGGGTCAAGCTCGGTTTCGGGCACGAAGTCTTCATGCTTCGCGACATAGAGGCGATGAAACGGCTTGGCGCCTCCACCATTCACACCTACAGCGACTTCAGGGTAACCTTCCTGGATATCGAGACGGCCCGACCGCCCCTGTCCGTGCCCTTCGGCTACGGCCGCTGGTTACGGGGCCTGGCCTGTTACGCGACCTACCTCTCCGCCCACGGGACCGGCCTCGAGGTAATGAACAGCGGCGGCATCTGGACATGGAAAGACGCGGTGGAACGTATGATGTGCGGGGCCACCATCGCCGCCCTGGAGAGCCCGGTCCAGCACCGCGGGTACAGGATTTTCGAGGAAATCCTCCAGGGCATGACGCAATTCATGGAACGCAAGGGGTACGAGCGTCCGGCCGACATGATCGGGCTGGCGGCACCGCACATCAACAACCCCGACGAGTTCCTGACGGAATTTCTGAACACAGCGGGTCCTCCCGAGTCGAGGACCGTCCTCCTCGACGAGGACAAGTGCGGCGGGTGCGGCCTGTGTGCCTCCTGCATCTACGGGGCGATCGCCATGGAGGAGAAGTTGCCGCGAATCGACCTCGAGGCCTGTGAGCGATGCGGCGCCTGCGCGACCCTGTGCCCGACCGAGGCGATTTCCATCGTTGCCGTGGGCTGAGAAGTTAACGAAGTAAACAACGTCCCCTCAATTCGAGGAGATACAAATGAACATGGAGAAGGCCTTTTTCGAAGTCGAGAAGAACGAAGACTACATCGTGGATGTGCTGCAGAAAATCATCTCCGTCGACACCTCGATCCCCCCCGGGGAGAACTACGGAAGGCTCATCGACATCGTGGAGCCCGACTTCAACAAATTCGGGCTCGAGACGGAACGGGTGGTCGTTCCGGAAGACAAGGTAAGGCAAATGCCATGGGACCTGCACGGCGAGCGGGTCAACCTGGTTGCCACTCTGAAAAACGACAAGCCAAAGGCATCCGCCTATGCCCACATGGACGTGGTCCCCATCGACGAACCCTGGACTCGGGACCCCTTTGGGGGCGAAGTCGTGGACGGCAAGCTCTACGGCCGAGGCACGGTGGACATGAAGGGCTCGATCGCCTGCTTTCTGGGAGCGATGAAGGTGCTCTCCGACCTGGGGCTCGAACCGAAGTACTCCGTGAACTGCCTCCTGTGCACGGACGAGGAGATCGGCGTCTATCCCGGAGCACGCTACCTGGCCGAAGAGGGGTATTTCTCGCACCACCTGTTGTGGCTCGAGCTGGGAGCCATGGAGCCGATTGTCACGATCGGCGCTGCGGGATCGATCCGTATCGATCTCAAGGCATACGGGAAGAGCTGCCATTCCGGCATGAACTACCTGGGGATCAACCCGATCGAAGAGTTGGTGCCGGTACTGAATCGTCTCATGGAGTTGAAGAAGGATGTGGAGAAGCGACTTTCACGGATCCCTGCATTTCCTTTCCCCGGGAACCCCTATGACAAGATGACCCCCATGTTCAACCTCAACATCATCCACAGCGGTACGAAGGAAAATGTCGTTCCGGGTGAATGTGAGTTGATCCTCAACCGGCGGTACATCATCGACGAGGTCTACGAGGACGTCATCGCGGAAATCGAAGAGGCGGTTGAAAAGGGGAAACAAGAATCAAAGCTGTTGGATCTGACAGTCAACGCAGTGCACTCCTACCCTCCCCTCGAGGTCGACCCGGAAACGTCTGCGGCAAAAAGATCCCGCGCCGCCAAGAAGGCGGTCAAGGGCTACGAGGAGTTTATGTACGGCGGGATCAGCGGCTCCACCGACCTGGGCTTCGTTGCCGAGGCCCTGCAACCCCAGAAGCTCGAGGTAGCCAGCTTCGGCCTCGTCCGGGCAAGCAACATCCTTGCTCATGCAGCCGACGAGTTCGTCTACGTGGAGGACCTGGTGGCCATGACCAAGGAGTTGGTGTACTACCTCACGGCTTAGTGATTGAGACCGCAGGCAAAGGTTCGTAGGGACAGCATTTCAATCCGACATAGCTACGATTTCCGCTCGCAAAATTCGGAGTGCATAGGAGCAATATCAAAATGCCCCTAAGCAGTTAGGGCGATCAATTTCGTAGCCTTACATGAAGTCGCCATTTGGCATTCATGCGTGGGCCTGCGGGGTAATACTTGTATTCTACCCAAGGCGCATTCTCCTCTTTAGAAAATGGCGTCTACGCCGCGATTTCGCCTCTCAAAGCCTTCATTCCTTCCTGCAACTCCATAGTTGGCCTGGTCCGAACCCAAACTCATCTGATGATTGCTTTAACAAAAGAATTGACACGCGGACTTCATCGCCGAAGGCCAGTCGCCGCTCGATCAGTTGATCAGAGAGCGCCGTTTCCCGGAGGACCTTGAACAATTTGGACAGGCTATCGGCAAAATGGTGAAAAGCCACCGCGACTATTTCATCTTGATCTACATCGATATCGCCGAATTCGGTGGGAAGCACGCGCGCCCTCATTACAAGAACATGGCAAAGCGCTTCGAAGTGACCCTTAAGGAGGACTTCGAGGAACTTCGAGCGAAAAGGGTCTTGCCCAAGGGCGTGGACCCATCAGTCGCTTTGACCGTCATCTACATGCAATTCTTCAACTACTTCCTCGTGGAGCAGCTCATCGGTGCCAAAGGGCACATGGGGCTCTCCGACGAAAAAGCGATCCGCGCGACCTCGGAGCTCTTTCGAAAAGGACTGAAGAGAGATAAATGAAACCTCGGCCCATAGAAACGGCCCTTTCCATGCCCGAATACCGCCGGGTAAGGCTTCCGGCGGTTGCGGGGGAACTCGCACCTTTCCCAAAGACCAAGGAGGGTACCCATGGGAGGACTTGGAACCGTACATTCTTGTGTCTTGGTCATCGGCCTCCTCATCCTAACGGTTGACACGGCTCGAGCCGATGTCTCTCCAGGTGACGTGATTGACCAGACGAACTGGGAGAAGGCCCAGGGCCTGCTTCCGGAGCCGGTCCTCGAGTGGGTCAAAGAAGGCGATTTCATCCTCAACATCGAGAAGCCCAACTTCGAACTCGCCGATTGTTTCCCGCCTTTCCAGATCGAAGCATTTAGAACCAGTGTGGGCAAGTACGAGCTGGACGCGGACGGCGGCATCATCGAAGTCAAGGCCGGAAAACGGCAGGTTCAGGGGGCCAAGACAGGGATGACCCACAACGGCGGAGGCATCCTGGGCACGGACGCTGTGGCCGTTGCGTTCAGACATGCCCTCTTCAGATTATCGGGCTGTCAGACAACGAAAAGGCCGGGCTCAACCATCGGCACAAGGAATGGCGTTGCATTGCATGCCAGAATTGCTATGCCGTGTGTCCCACACAGGCGGTTACGATTACAGGGGACTATCGTGTTGCGGTAATCGCGTCCTTGGCTCGACCCTTACATTTCTCGAACCGCTGCGTTTCCGTTCCTTGTGGAAGCAGGCGAAAGGATTGAACCCAAGGAGTACCCAGAGGGGTTTCAGCTTCAGAACGCCGGCTCGGGTGGAAACAGGGCGTCGCGGTTCGCCATCAGTTCCTCGCAAGTGTCCAAGTCGTCGGACACGGGGATAAGCATCATGGGACTCAGGCCAAGGTCGTCATACTGCGGAGGGTTGTTTGGTTGATTCAGGAAGTCGAGGGTTGCGCCAATGACGAGCTGTTCCGATTGGTCCACAACATGGCCGTGGAGACTTCCATCGGAGTAAAGGGTCAGGTCGTTCTGAAAAATCTCGCGCCGTGCGATGTAAAGCTCTGCTTCAAGGAAGCCGTAAAGCGTGAGCCCCACGGTGACGCCCGGCTTCCCGTCGCCGTCGTCATCGTTGATGAGTGGATCGTTCGGGTCCATGGAGAGTGGGAGGTCGGGGTCGCCGTCGATCCCGATGAGGGTTGGGGTGGCCGGACGCCATATCTTCCAATTCCCTTCCTCCTGGAACACATCCACCACAGCGGTGCGCGGTTGGATGGCCTGCGTGGCGGCGTCTTCGAAAGTTGAGACGAAGGGCTGGTTGGCTTTGTGCTCAGCATGGCAGAAACGGTCAAATTCGACGAGTTCACCTTCTTCTACCGTGAAGTCGGTAAAACCATATGAGATGATGAAGGTACGCATCGGTCCGGTGGGTACCTGTGCAACGTAGGCGACAATGTCGTAGTGGGCGTAATGCCCCTCAAGAGCCGCCATTGCCTCTGCCTGCGTAGCCGGCGGCGTCCAGCCCGGATCGTTTTCGGGCGTTTCATAGAGGGGACTGTCCGGCCATGGTGGTGTGCAGCCCGTTGAAAAGGCGCCGCAGAGAATCATTCCACTGACAATTACAGTGTACGCGAATTGCTTCGTCATTTGAGGCCTCCGCTTTCTGGCTGATTCGGCTGATGCCGTCGCCAAAAGTCTACATTTTGGCAGGGTAGATCGAGGAGTGATCCAGCTCGCGGGCATTTCTGAAGAAGCAGTGCAAACGGCTGAATCTCAGATGTCCATTATCTGTTCACCCCTCTACCCGGCAGAGCCATTCATTCCCCTTTACTCCGGTCAAGCATCGTCTAGCGAGAGACTGCGCAGATACGTATAATTGGATGCAAATGCAGGGATATTCGTTCCCCGGTTCCGGAAAGAATTCCCAGTCACCAATCAGAACTTCATGCAGAACATAAAAATCGCCAGATATTGCCCTCTGCAGGACCGGTAGGACATAAACATGTCATCCGCAAATGCTCATCCCCTTCGACTGCACCGCCTTCGCCAGGCCAGTCTGTTTTCGTCAGCGGAAGAGCTCCTGGTCTTGGGCAGGCTGTCGTGTGCTTATCTTGACTATCAGTTGTCGACGAGAAGATGGGCGCCACCCAAGACGTATAACGCCCCATCGATCTGTCGGAATCGGTCGAGCTTGTTACCTCTTCCT
>Ga0180429_10000715_pt1 | contig 29172 bp, 20 predicted proteins | sample SS_ome_FD_132428 | JGI IMG/M metagenome (GOLD analysis project Ga0180429, IMG submission 132428) | Hypersaline lake sediment archaeal communities from the Salton Sea, California, USA - SS_1_S_1 metaG | ecosystem: Environmental > Aquatic > Non-marine Saline and Alkaline > Hypersaline > Sediment ...
GTAACGGGCGCGATGCATGCTGGCGAAGCTGAAGACGTTTTCGCTGTTGGGAATCGACGCGGTGCCGGTCGAGGTCGAGGTCGACGTCTCGCCCAGCGGGTTGCCGAAATCGGTGCTGGTGGGCCTGCCCGAGGCGGCCGTCAAGGAAAGCACCCACCGAGTAGAGCGGGCAATCGTCAACTCGGGCTTCCAGCGCCCACAGAGCCGCGTGGTGATCAACCTGGCCCCGGCCGAGTTGCCGAAACAGGCCGCGTCGTTCGATCTGCCGATCTCAATTGGCATCCTCGCCGGCAGCGGACAGATCGCCTCCGAAAAATTCGACCGCTACGCAGTGGTCGGCGAACTGGCCCTCGACGGCACCACTCGCCCGGCCAAGGGCGCGTTGTCGATGGCCATCACCGCCGCCAAACAGGAGGGCCTGCAGGGCGTGCTCGTGCCCACCGACAGCGCGGCCGAGGCGGCGGTGGTGGAAGGGATAGAGGTGATCGCCGTGGCCAGCCTCGCCCAGGCCGTTGGGTTTCTCGCCGGCGAGATCGACATCGAGCCCACCCCTTCGCGGCTCGACGACATCTTCCGCGAGTTGGCCGCTTACGACGCCGATTTCGCCGATGTACGCGGACAGGAAATGGCCAAGCGGGCGATGACCGTCGCCGCGGCCGGAGGCCATAATCTCTTGATGGTCGGTCCACCCGGTTCCGGCAAGACGATGCTTGCGAAGCGGGTGCCGACGATCCTTCCCGACCTGACGCCGGGCGAGTCGATCGAAACCACGCGGATCTACAGTGCGGTGGGGCGTCTGAAGCCCGGCCAACCGCTGCTGGCCGTTCGCCCGTTCCGGTCGCCGCACCACACGATCAGCAACGCCGGCCTGGTCGGCGGCGGTTCGATCCCCGGGCCGGGCGAGATCAGCCTGGCCCATAACGGCGTACTCTTCCTCGACGAACTGCCCGAGTTCAACCGCCAGACGCTCGAAGTTCTCCGCCAGCCGCTGGAAGACGGCACGGTGACGATCAGCCGTGCCCTTTCGAGCACGACGTTCCCGGCCAACTTCATGTTGATCGCGGCGTTGAACCCGTGCCCTTGCGGATATCGCGGCGACACGCGGCGAAGTTGCCATTGCACGCCGCCTCAAATCGAAAGATATATGAGCAAGATATCCGGTCCGCTACTCGATCGCATCGACATCCACATCGAGGTGCCGTCGGTTCCGTTTCGCGAACTCTCCGGCGGCGGCGACGGGACATCGAGCGCCGCGATGCACGAGCAGGTGATTTCCGCCCGGCGGGTCCAGTCGACTCGATTCGCCGGCAGCCGTGCCCGCCACAACGCCGACATGACGCACCGCCAGACGCGTAAGTTCTGCCGTCTCGACGACGAGGGCCGCAACATGCTGAAAGCCTCGATGAGCGAGATGGGCCTCTCGGCCCGAGCCCACGACAAGATCCTCCGTGTCGCCCGCACCATCGCCGACCTTGACGCCGCCGACCTAGACGTCGCCGAGTCGATCCGGCCGATGCACATCAACGAGGCGATCAACTATCGGATGTTGGATCGAGGGCTGTGGACCTGAGCCGTGCAATTCGAGCCGGCCGGTAGCGGGGCGGTTGTTGGCAGAATCTGCCGTTTCGACACCGTTTCGACACCTATACGCCCTCGTCGATCAGCATGACCGACGCCGTGCGTTTTTCGAGATCGAGCGTGAGCACGATGCGATCGTTGATCTTGACGCCGTTCTGGCGGAGAAAGGCGCCCAACCCCCAGGCGCGTCCGTCCTTGGTGGCCAGGGTGCCGATCTCGTCGCCCTCATGGTTGAGAAGCCTGAAGTGGCCGTGTACTTCGTTCTTCAGGGCGGCCGGCACGGTGATCACCGCGTATGTGCTGGCCGCTTTCGAGAGGCGGTAGCTCAACCAGACTTTGCCGTCTTCGGTGCGGCCGTGGCTGTCCAACACGCGCCGGGCCGTCTGCCCCGAACGCCGCTTCTTAATGAGATCGTGGAGTCGCTTCTTCGATACCGTGGCACCCAACAGCCCGTAGACGCTGTGGCCGAACTGGGCGATAACCGGCGACCAGGAAACGAAGGCGTGGAAGCTGAAGCGGTTCATGCCGCTTTCAACGCAGAGGTCTTCCATGGCACCGCGTTCCATCACCGGGCCGTGATCCTTCAGCACCCGAACGAGTTGGTATTCGACGCCGGTGAGCATCTCTTTCCAATCCAGCGGCGGATCGGCGGCGATCCGGTTGCCTTCGACGCGGACGCCGGGCATCTGGCGGCAGAACTCCAGTAGCACTCCGGCCGGCGGCGGGTCTTTCCACATCCGCCGGTTGCGGCTCATCGCCGTTCGCATTTGGGAAATGCTCACCTCGCCGGCCACGGAAAGGATCTTCTGGACCGCCTTCGGCATGCCGTGTTTGGCAATCGACCGCACGTGGAACCAACCCGACCGCTCGTCGAGCCACGAGAACCCTTCGATCAGGCCGATCACGCGGACGACAAGCTCACGGTCCGTACAACCGGGGAACTTCTGCGCCGTCAACTTCTCGATCTTCTCAACGGTCCCCAGCCCGTGGAAGTAGAGGTCTTTCTTGGCCAGATCGACGATCGCCATCGCGGGAGCGACCTGGTCGGGGTGAACTGCCATGCGGCATGCCTCGATCTTCACGATTCTCAGCGCGACCGACCGTTCCAGAAGGGTGGCGCCGACCGCCACGTTCTCCAGACACATACCGGCGGCGGTCAACCCCTGTTTGGTCAACTCCGCCTCGATCTCCTCGGCCGCCACGGGTATTCGGCGTTCGATCAATGCCACCGCGCGGTCCATTGCCGGGGCCACGATCGTCTCGATGTTTTTCGGCTTGCGAGTGGCCTTGGCGCAGACCTGACGGACGCGCTCTCGGGTAATGCCGAACTGGTCGCCGATTTCGGTCAGCGTGTGCTGCCGGCCGTCCGCCCAACCGTAGTAACCGATGACGATCTGCCGATTGCGATGATGACCCGTCGGGGCGAAGATCTGGATCAACTCATCTTCCAGCGTCAACTCCGACATGCGCTCTATCTTCTCGCACAAGCTGCGGACTTGTTCGGCGGCGTATGGGGCGTCGGGAGGGTCGGCCTTTCGGACCATCAAACGCTCGGCCAGATCGACCGCCGTGGTGGCCTCGACGTCCACCGCGCGGATCGAGTCGCCGAAGCGAGGGTCTTCCAGCAGAGCCGACTCTGCGCCGCGAACCTCCGCCAGGCGTTGGGCAGCCGCCGTCAACTCCGCCGAAAGCGACGTGGACCGCGGTTCCCCTGCGGAGGCCTTGTCTCCTGAGCGACGTGGCGATTCCAACGCGGCCAGCAGATCGACCAAACACCTGGGGCCGAACGCGCGAATGTCCATCACCTCGCCGATGGTGTGATCGCCCAAAGCACCGGGGCTATCCTCGAATCCTGCCCGGGCAAGGCAGCGACGAGTTCGATTCTCCAGTCGCAGGTCTTCCAGCCGGGTGCCTTCATCGGGCCTGGGAAAATGGCGGTGCTGGAAGACATTTCGCAACTGACATGCGGCCACCCGATTGACGACGATCCTGGAAAGCTCCGCGATCGCCTCGGGCGAGAACTGCTCCCATGCCGTTTCGTCGAGATCGCACAACTGTCGGATTGAGGTCACCGATTTCCCCACGATTCGCCTGGGAATCGGTTCCATGAGGAATTCTCGAAGCGTGCTGGGCGCAATCCGCTCCCCCTGGCGCGGATAACGGTTCGACACCCTCGGAGTAGTCACGGTCGAGCCCTCCCGGCGAAATGTGCCCGGCGAAATGTGCGTCGCCCAACGACTACCGCATTGTACCCAACGCCGGGGGTTTTGGAAAGGGGGGAACGAAAAAGAAGGGAAACGGGGGGGCGGTAACTAAGAGAAAAGGGGTCAGGACCCTATTTGGCACTATGGGCAATATTTCATGGCCGGCTATCGCTTGCCGGCCCACGCCAACGTACAATTCATCAATTCCCACATGGCAGCTTTTTTTATTCTTTTCTCCTTGATTTTGTCTGGGACGCAGTTATATTGTAAACTGTGATAGTCTTCCGGCAGTTCGTCGGGGAACCAATACCCTCGTTTTCGGGCATGGGCCGATACGCCTGGCTGTAAGCCACGGCGCGACGCCCGTTAGACGTGGGAGGATGACGGTGACGATGTCCCGAGACGTTCTTCATGCCACGCGCAGGGGAATACGGTGGTTGCTGCCCCTCAGCATAACCGTTGCTGTGGGTGCGGTGGTCATATTTGTGGCAAGGTCTTTGTGGCGACCGGGCGATACCTCGCAGCAGCCGGCCGGCCAGGCGGCCAATTCACAAGGCCCGGCACTCCGGCCGGCGGCGTTTCCACCCGGGCCGGATTCTCCGCCTCCCGAGCCTCCGGCACTTCCGCCTCAACCGTCTATTACAGGGTCTGTGATAACCGGTCCGCTGCCCACTACCGTGGACGACATGGAGACGGAGACCTTCGAGGTTGCCCGGCGACTGGTTGAAGGGTTTCCGAAAAACCCGAATGCACTGAGCCTGATGGCGAACGTACAGAGTCAGTACGACCACACGTCCGAAGCGGAGAAGTGGTGGCGACGGTCCCTCGAGCAGGATCCGGAGCACGCCAACTCGCACTTCGGCCTTAGCGCGATCGCCATGAAGAAGGGCGAATTTGAGAAGGCCGCGGAACTATGGCGGAAGCTCGAGGAAATCCACCCCGACGCCCCCGGGTTTCACTGCCGTCACGGCGAAGCACTGTTGGAGGCGGGAGAGTACCAGGAAGCGATCTCCCTGTTGCATCAAGAGATCGCGATCTCTCCCAACAACGGCGAGAGTTACTTCCTGTTGGGGCGGGCATATCTTCAACTGAAGGCGTACGAGAAAGCCGCCGAGAACTACGAGCGAGCACACGAGATCAAGCCCGACGAATCGCGGACCTGTTACGGGTTGTCGGTCGCCTATGCGAGACTGGGACAGACGGACAAGGCCGCGCAGTTCAGAGAGAAATTCGACAAACTGCGTGCCACGGAAGATCGGGCCATCTCGAAGCGAAGAGCAACCTCCTTCAATCTGGACTGGGCCACCCAGGTCCTGGCCCGAACTCACACCGGGGCCGGCATCGTGCATAGCCGCGCCGGGCAATGGACCGAAGCCGAAGCACACTGGCGTCGGGCGGCGCGGATTGGCCCGAATAGCAGGGCCTGCCGCCACGAACTGGCCGACCTGTACGAAAAGTCGGGACACCTGGCCGAGGCGGTGGAAATCTGCGAGCAACTCAGACGGATCGATCCGGGCGTTGCAGACTACCATCTGACCGCCGGCATCTTGCACGCCCGGCTACGGCATTGGAACACCGCCGAAGAGGCCCTGAGAAAAACGATTGAACTTGCTCCCGAAGAGCCCGACGCCTATCGCAACCTCGTGCAGGTCCTCGTGACGGCGAATCGGAAATTGTCCGAGGCGAAAGCCGTGGCCCGGAAACTCACTGAATTGGAACCGAACGCGGCCAACTTCTTCGGGCTCGGCCAGGTGTGCGAAAGGCACGGCGACCTTGTGGATGCGCTGGCGGCGATGCAACGCGCCGCCGAGTTGGCCCCCGACAGCGAAGAGATCGCCAAGGCATGTCGGCGGTTGCGGCAGAGGCAATAAGAAATGAACTCGCGGTATCGTGAAAGCCGGTTATTCGCGCGGTGGATTGCAGTCGCCGGATTGGCGTGCGCGGGCGTTGCGTGTGCCGCGTACGCCGGCTGCCCGATTCAGTTCAGCGACGTGACCGCGGATACCGGCATCTCCTTCCGGCACACCGACGGCAGTTGCGGACGGCGATACATCATGGAATCGATGTGCGCGGGCATGGCCCTGTTCGACTACGACCGCGACGGCGACCTCGACATCTACTTCCTCAACGGAAGACCGCTGGGGGGAACCAGGGCCGGCCCGCTACCGCAAAACGCCCTCTACCGCAACGACGGCGATTTCCGCTTCACCGACGTGACGCGGCACGCCGGCGTGGGCGATACGGGATTTGGACTCGGCGTGGCAGTCGGCGACTACGATAACGACGGTTATTCGGACCTCTTCCTGAACAACTACGGCCCAAACGTCTTGTACCGAAACAACGGCGACGGCACCTTCACCGACGCGACCGCAAAGGCCGGAGTGGCCGGGGCAAGACAGGTCGGGGCGGGAGCAAACTTCCTCGACGTGGACAAGGACGGCAATCTGGACCTGTTTGTCGCCAACTACATCGCCTTCTCGCCGGAACTCCACGTGGTACACGACATCGGAGGGAACCCCATCTACTCCGGACCCAGCGACTATCCGCCGCAGCCGAACATCCTCTACCGCAACGAAGGAAACGGCACCTTCACCGACGTGACCGAGGAGTCGGGTATCGGCGCCCACAAGGGAAAAGGCATGGGAACCGCTTGCGCCGATTACGATAACGACGGCGATACGGACATCATTGTCGCCAACGACGAATGGGGGAATTTCCTCTTTCAAAACGACGGCGCCGGCAAGTTTGAAGAAATGGGACTGATCTCCGGGATAGGTTACGACGTCAACGGCGACCCGCAGTCGAGCATGGCCGTTGCCTGCGGCGACTACGACAACGACGGCTGGTTCGATCTGCACATTACTTCATACCAGCAGGAGTTGGCCACTCTTTACAGGAACCAGGGTGACGGTTTCTTCGACGACGTGACCCGCGTTACGAAGGCGGCGGCGGGGACGCTTCCTTACGTTACCTGGGGAAACGGCTTCGCCGATTTCGACAATGACGCCGATCGCGATCTGCTGATCGCGTGCGGCCACATTCAAGACAACGTCGAGCGGTTCGACGACACGACGTCCTATCACGCGCGAAACATACTATTGATGAACACCGGTGACGGCCGGTTCACCAACGTTTCGGACCAGTGCGGCGACGGTTTCCTGGTTAAGCTCGCCAGCCGGGGCGCGGCGCTGGGCGATCTGGATAACGACGGCGACGTCGACGCGGTGATCGTCAACTCGCGGCGGGAGCCCACCGTGCTGCGAAACGATTCGCCCCGCGGGAACCATTGGCTGGAAATCCGAACCCGAGCAACCGTCACCAACCGCGACGGCATCGGGGCGGGCGTGAAAGTGATCGCGGGGGATTTGACCCAAATCGACGAAGTCCGCAGCGGCCAGGGGTACCAAAGCCACTTCGGAATGCGATTGCACTTCGGCCTCGGCAAGCGGGACCGCGTCGATCGGGTCGAAGTCCGCTGGATCGGCGGCGGCGTGGACGTGGTGGAAAACGTCCGTGTCGATCAGATTCTGACCATTACCGAACAGAGCAATACCGCGAAGTGAATATGACCCGCTTGATACATTCCGCACAAGTTCACCGGTTCTTCGGAGCAGTTGTTCTTCTTTCCGGCCTCGTTTTGGTCTTGCGTCCGCTTGTGGTACGCGCCGCCGAGGTCAGCCGCAAGGGGACTCCAATTGCGATCGCCCCCTTGAAGAGTCCCGTTGTTCTCACACAGCTTCCCGCCGCCACGGCGTTGGAGCGGGGACCGTCGACGTCGGGAGGTATGCTGCGAGCGAATTACGGCGAGCGGGGCCGTATCGTCATCGTCTTGCCGGATTCTTCCGTGAGGGTCCTTACCGCGGGGTTCCACAGCGCCTGCGATCCGGATGTCTCGTTCGACGCGACGCGGATCCTGTTTGCCGGAAAGCCGGCGGCATCGGACGACTGGAACGTCTACGAAATGGCGCTGGGCGGTTCCCGTATCAGGCAGGTTACGGAGAATTCGGGAGACTGCCGAAATCCGAGCTATCAGTCGAAGCTGTATACGATTGTTTCACCCAAGCCATGGCACCAGATCACTTTTGTGGGCAACAAGGCGGGCACGCTGAACGAGCATGGTTCCGCGCCGGCCACCGATCTGTATTCGTGCAAGTTGGACGGATCGGCCGTGCGGCGATTGACGTTCAACCTGTCGAGCGACATGGATCCCTTCATCATGCCGGACGGCCGGTTGCTGTTCGCCGCTTGGCAGCGGCGCACTCTCGACCGGGAACCACGGGGTTGGGGACCGCAGGGTTGGATCGGCCTGTTCGGCGTCAACATCGACGGCACGGATTACAGCTTGTTTGCCGGCGTCGAGGGTCGGCGCATCAAGCACATGCCCTGCACTACCACGAGCGGTTTGGCCGTGTTCATCGAGTCCGATCGGGCCCGTTGGGACGGGGCGGGATGCCTTTCGTGCGTGAGCCTTCGCCGGCCGCTTCACTCGTACCGGCAATTGACGAGCCCGCCCGGCGGACTGTTCCACACGCCGTCGCCGCTTCCCGACGGCGACATACTGGTTTCCCGCCGGGCGGCCGATGGATCGAGCACGCACGCGGTATGCCGGATGAATCCGCTCTCGGGCGAGGTCGCCGTTGTCTTTGATGATCCGCGATATCACGACGTCCAGGCCCGATTGGTCCACACACGTCCGGAGCCGGACGGCCGCTCGAGCGTGGTCGCGGAAGACGACCCTCACGGCAAGCTCTACTGCTTGAACGTGCACATCTCCGACCTGAAAGACGGCAAGAGCGTGTTTCGCGAATCCGCCCGGCGGCTTCGCGTGCTGGAAGGAATCCCTCGAAAAGCCGGGCAAACCGACGGTATCGCGCAACTCGCCGAGCGGCGGATTCTCGGCGAGGTCCCGCTGCAACGGGACGGGTCATTCAACGTCGAGATCCCCGCGAACAGGCCCATCGAGCTACAGATCCTCGACGCCGACGGCATGGCCTTGCGGAGTTGCGGTTGGATCTGGGCGAAGAATCACGAGCCGCGCGGGTGCATAGGGTGTCACGAAGACGGAGAACTCACTCCGGAAAACCTGTTCATGCAGGCGGTGGCCGCGCCGTCCGTTTCGCTTTGCGTTGCCCCGGGGCAAAGACGCACCGTCGACTTTCGACGCGACGTGATGCCGATCATCAGCCGCAAGTGTGCTTCTTGCCACTGCCGGGGCAAGGCCCACCCGTGGCTGGATTTCGTCGAGGGCGCCTACGAAGACCTCCTTGCCGCAAGTGCCCAAGACGATGGCCGGGTTGCCTCGCAACGGCCCTACGTGCGGCCGGGAAAGGCTCGCACAAGCCCGTTGATTTGGCGGGTCTTTGGCCGCAACACGTCGCGCGCATGGGACACGCCGGCGGCGGGGACGCCCTTGACAGAAGCTGCCGCCTGCCGGGCATGCTCGCTCGACGAAGAGGAGAAGCGAACGCTCGCGCGGTGGATCGACCTGGGCGCCTTTTGCAGCGACAGCGCGTCGGGACGCAGAACCAACACCTCGGGAGAGATGCAGTGAGAGCCGTACGTTTTCTGACAATACTGACGCTGATCGCGCCACTGGTAGCGGGCGGAGCGGAGCCCGGGCTGCCCGTCTTCACCGACGTTACCGAAGAAGCAGGCATCCGCTTCAAACACAGCTTCGGCGATTTCGATCTGAGCAACATCGTCGAGGGTACCGGCGCCGGGGCGATGTTCTTCGATTATGACGGGGACGGCCGGCTCGACGTCTATCTCCTCAACGGTTGCTGGCTGAAGGACGTCAACGACAACCGCGGCCGGCGCCTTCGCGGGAAGCTGACCAACAAGCTCTACCGAAACGACGGCGACGGGACGTTCACCGACGTCACCGCCGCGGCCGGCGTGGGAGATGAAGGCTACGGCACGGGCTGCTCGGCGGCCGACTACGACCGGGACGGCGATCTCGACCTCTACGTGCTCAACTACGGTCGAAACACCTTCTACCGCAACAACGGCGACGGGACGTTCACCGACGTATCCGCGAAATCGGGGCTTGCCGATCCGCTTTGGAGTCTCTCGGCCCCATGGTTCGACTACGACGCCGACGGCGATCTCGACGTCTACGTTGCCAACTACCTCCACTACGACAGCGGCCGTTTTCGGTTCTACTATGCGGCGGCGGGATATCCCGGCCCGTTGAGCTACAGCGGCCAGGCCGACACCTTCTACCGCAACAACGGCGACGGCACCTTCACCGACGCGACCAAAGAGGCGGGACTCTACAACCCCGGCGGCAGGGCGATGAGCGCTACGCTGGCCGATTTGGACAACGACGGCCGGCTTGATCTGTACGTGGCCAACGACGCCATGGAGAATTACTTCTACAAGGGCAACGCCAACGGCACGTTCAGCGACGAGGCCCTGGTGACCGGCCTGGCGTTCGGCGAGGGCGGCCAGGGGGTCTCCTCCATGGGGCCGGCCGTCGGCGACGTCGATCGCGACGGCCGGCTCGACATCTACATCCCCGACATGGGATACGGCTGTTTGCTCATGAACCGCGGCGGGTTCTTCCAAGATCGCACGGCACAATCGAGACTTGCGGTCGTCTGCGGCCAGTATACCGGTTGGGGTGGAGTTCTGATAGACTATGACAATGATGGTTATCTCGATGTGTTCGTCGCAAACGGCAACGCCCATCACGAGTACGCCGAAGAGGACGTCTTGATGCGCAACGACGGCACGGGCCGCTTCCTCGACGTCGCCAAACAGTCGGGCGAGTACTTTCAACATAAGTACGTCGGGCGAGGCGCGACCTGCGGCGACTACGACAACGACGGTGATCTGGACCTGCTCGTGGTAAACCTCAACGACTCGACAAGACTGTTGCGAAACGACGGCGGCAGCAACAACAACTGGCTGACCGTCGCCACCAAACTGCCGGGAGGAAAATCCGACGCCATCGGCGCCAGGGTCACCGTAACAAGCGGCGAGTTGATGCAAATTCGCGACGTTACGCCCGTGACGGGCTATCTGTCGCAGGCCGATCCGCGGGCACATTTCGGCCTCGGCAAGGCGACAACCGCCGACGCCGTGACCGTGCGCTGGACGAACGGTAACGTCACGCGCCTGACCGACGTCAAAGGGAACCGGATACTCACCGTGGTTCAAGACACCGGACAACCGCCGAGTGAGCCATGAGACTGAAGACCCTCGCGATCTGCTTGACCGCATTCGCCGTGACCGCTTCCGCGCGGGCGCAGCGGTTGTGGAAACATCCGATATTCGTGGGGGTAAAGGTCTGCGCCGAATGTCACCGGGGAAAGGGTATGGGGTACCAGCACGCCAAGTGGATCCACTCGAAACACGCCCGGGCATACGCGGTGCTGGCGAGGCCCGAGGCCCGCAAGATCGCCGAGCTAAGCGGAATTCCGCAAGAGCCGCAACGCGCGGCCGCTTGCCTGGGTTGCCACGCCACCGGAGAGCAGGCAGAGCAGTGGGAAATGGACGAAACGTTCCACATTGAAGACGGCGTTCAATGCGAGAAGTGCCATGGCCCCGGCAGCGAATATATCGACAAACAGATCATGGTCGATCGCAAGGCGGCCGAAGCGGCGGGCCTGCAAATGCCGACCATGGACGACTGCCTGAAATGCCATCTGACGAAAGGGTCTCACGTCGCCGTGCACGGCCGGTCGATGCCGGACATGGAGAAGGCGTGGAAACAGATCGAGCATCTCGCGCCGAGCGTCTGGAGACTCACCGACCCGCCCGAGCTGCCCAAGCCGTCCGCTGCCGAGCAGTCCAAGCCGAAGTACACGGGCGCGGCTGCCTGCGGCGAGTGCCACAAGGGCCCGAAGATGGGATACCAGTTCAGCAAATGGCGGATCAGCCCCCACGCCCACGCCCATGCCGTGTTGGCGACCTCCGCGGCCCATCGGATCGCGCGGGAGATGGGCGTCAAGGGAGAGCCGCTCAACGCCGCCGCGTGTTTGAAGTGCCACGCGACGGCCCATCACCGGCCGGCCGCGGGGGCCTTGACGTCGTACTCGGTTTACGAAGGCGTCGGCTGCGAGGCCTGCCACGGCGCCGGCAGCGACTACGCGTCGGAAGTCGTCATGCGAGACGAAAACGCCGCGATCGGTGCCGGGCTGATGAAGGTAGGCGGCGAAACGTGCCGCGCGTGCCACGAAAATGCACACGGAAAAGAGTTTCGTCTGGAAGAGGCGCTGAAGAAGATCTCCCATCCGACGGAACTCCTCAAACAAAGGGAACTTCCGCGATACAAGACACCCTTGAACATGGCGCTGCGCCCCCGCGGCCGGGAACTCTACGTCACGTGCGAGGCGTCGCATTCGATAGTGGTCGTCGACGTGGTCGAGCGGCGAAAGACGGCGGAAATCGCGGTCGGTCACCAGCCGAACGACGTCGCTTTCAGTCCCGACGGCAGCCGGGCGTACGTCAGCAACCGGCTCGACGATTCGGTTTCGGTCATCCACACCGCCGCGAGAAAGGTGCTTCAGAGCATCCCCGTCGGCGATGAACCCCACGGCCTGCTGACCGATCGCTCGGGGGCGAACCTCTATGTATTAAATACGTCGTCCGACAGCGTTTCAGTAATCGACACCGCCACGCTGAAGGAGATCAAGCGACTGGAAGCCAGCCGCAGCCCCTGGTCGCTTTCGCTTTCTCCCGACGGGTCGCGAATCTGGGTAACCAATAACCTGTCGCGGTTCGTGAAGTTCCGCACGCCGTCGGCGTCGGAGGTCACGGTGATCGATACCGAGCGGGCGATTGTGGAAGATCGTATGGTGGTCCCGGCCGCGAATCTGATGCAAGGCGTCGATTGGCATCCCAGCGGCCGGTTCGCGCTGATTACGCTCAATCGGACCAAGAACCTGGTGCCGATGACGCGGCTGCTGCAAGGCTGGACGATAACCAACGGCCTGGGCGTTATCTGGCAGGACGGCCGCGTGGATCAGGTGCTTCTGGACGAACCGGGCGTCTGTTTTCCCGATCCGGCCGGCGTGGCGATCACGCCCGACGGCCGGCTGGCCCTGGTGACCAGTTCCGGATCGGACTGCCTGGCGGTGGTCGACGTGCCGAAGATGATTGCCATGCTGCGGGAGGCATCTCCGTATGATCGCGAGCACGTGTTTCCCAATCACCTGGGCAAGCCGACGCAGTTCGTCATCAAGCACATACCGACCAAGAACAGCCCCCGCGGTGTGGTGATTTCGCCGGACGGCCGGACGGCCTTTGTCGCCAACGCCCTGGACGACTCGCTGACGGTGATCGATCTGCGGAATCTGGCGTCGGCCGGGCGAATCGATCTCGGCGGCCCGAAGGTGATCGACAAGGTCCGCCACGGCGAGCGGCTCTTCCACAGTGCCGACGTCACCTTTCACCGCCAGTTCTCGTGTCATTCTTGCCACCCGGACGGGCACGTCGACGGGCTGACCTACGACATCGAACCCGACGGGATCGGCGCCAGCCCCGTCGACAACCGCACGCTTCGCGGTATTCTCGACACGGCTCCTTTCAAGTGGGAGGGCACGAACCCCAGCCTTCAGCGCCAGTGCGGCCCGCGGCTGGCCGTTTTCTTCACGCGAATCCAGCCCTTTACGCCCGAGCAGCTTTCCGCCCTGGATAACTACATCTGCACGATTCCAAGGCCCCCCAACCGCTATCGGCCGCTGGGGGCCAAGCTTACCGACGCGCAGCGCCGCGGCAAGATCATGTTCGAAAGGACCATGACCAACGACGGACGAACGATCCCTGAAGAGCAACGCTGTGCAACGTGTCATTTTCCTCCGCTGTACACCGATCGCAAGTGTCATAACGTCGGCACGAAAATGCCGCTGGATCGTGAGGAAGAGTTCGACGTCCCGCACCTGAACAACATTTACGACTCGGCGCCGTACCTGCACAACGGAATTGCCGAGACCCTCGAAGAGATCTGGACCAGATACAACCCCCACGACGAACACGGCCTAACCAACGACATGACGAAAGACCAACTGAACGACCTGATCGAATATATCAAGACGCTTTGAATTGGAGCGGATACGTGAAAACTCTTTCAACGGCACGGCGGATTGTCATGCTTGCGTCGCTCGTCGCGGGTGCCACTGCTGGCTTGCCCAGCAGTGCCGAAGATACGGTTGGACAAGCCAACCGTGGCACCCGTAGCACGGAAGAGAATCCCAAGTCAGCCCCGAAGCTACCCTACGTCTACACCAACTGGAAACACCTCACCGTGAAGGACGGCCTGCCGAACGACCACATCTTCGCCGTCAAGGCCGACGGTCACAAGGTATGGATCGGAACCGAAGGCGGCCTGGCGTGTTTCGACAAACGGACCGGCAAGATCCGCAGTTGGACCGAAAAGGACGGCCTGCCGTGGCCGGGCGTGGTCTCCTCGCTGGACACCAACCGGAAGACCGGCGAACTCTGGATCGGACTGTTCGGCGGCGGGATCGCGCGGTTCAGCGGCGGACGATTCGACCACTTTCATCAACTCAACAGCGGACTGGTCAACGACGTCGTCTATGGCGTGGCCATCGAGAACGACAACGTCTGGGCGGCCACCACCGCCGGGGCCAGCCGCTACAATACCGTCTCGAAGGCCTGGACGATCTACACCGAAAAAAACGCCCCCATGGAGGAAATCTGGAACTACGGCGTCTCCTACAACGACGGCAAGGTCTACCTGGGCGTGTGGGGAAGCGGCGTGCTGGAATTCGACGTTGCCACGCAGAGATGGAAGGACTATCTCGACCCGGACGGAGAAATGGAGATCGACCTGTACCGCGACGACGGTATCGTGCACGTGATAACCACCGGCACCAGCTATATCAACGGCATTCTTTGGATCTCGACCTATTTCGGCATGAACCGCTACGACGGACGCCACTGGCGCGGATATTACGCCCATGAGACCGGGCTGCCCAGCGACTTCGGCAACGCCGTCATCGGACGCAGCGCCGACGAGGCCTGGTTCTCCACCGACAAGGGGCTCGGCGTGCTCGCCGATTTTGCCACCGACACCTGGGTAACCTACACGATGGACCCCCGCAGCCACGCGGGAAAGGCCACGATCAGCCGCGCGGGTCGAGTGCTCGGCACGGTCCCCTTGAAGAAGAGCGTGCCGCATAACTACATCCTCTGTGTCGATATCGACGGCAACGACGCCTGGGTGGGAACTTCCAAAGGATTGGGGTGGGCCACCGGCACCGGGTATTATCCAGGCCTGAAAGCGAGGTGAGACGTGAGATTCTATCTGATATCACTGCTTGTTGTTCTGCTTCTGGCGGCGGCAGCCGCTGCCCAGCAAAATCGCGACGGGATCGAGCCATCGGTCCAGCCGATCGAGGTCGACGATGATACTCGCGAAGTCCTCCGAAAGATCAACTCGGCCAGCGCGTACGAAGTGCCCGAACTCAACCTGAAAAGAAATACCATCTACGCACACACGCCGGGCGACGTGGAACCGTTCCGTCACGTGAAACCCTATAAGCAGCACTTCCTGCTGCAAACCGAGTACACCGGGCCGGGCCGGGCAATTCCCGAACCGGAAGACCTCGACACCGTGAAGCTCGGCTTCATCGGGCCCATCATGTCTACCGTCTCGGTCGCCACCGGCGGAAAGAGCCACGAGGAAGCCCTGGGAACCAAGATGCTCCAGGGGGCCCGCCTGGCCATCGAGCAGGCAAACGCCAAGGGCGGGTACCTGAAACGAAAAATTCCCTTCGAACTCGTCGTCAGCAACGACAACGGGCTGTGGGGCGCCTCGGGAAACGAGATCATCAAGATGGCGTATGGGGACAAGGTCTGGGCGATCCTCGGCACCATCGACGGCGCGAACAGCCACATCGCCATCCGAGTGGCCCTGAAGGCCGAGATCCTCATGATGAACTCCGGCGATACCGATCCTACCTTCATCGAAACCAACATCCCCTGGATTATCCGCTGTATCAGCGACGATCGACAACAGGGATACCTGCTGGTCGACTACATCTATCGCAAGCTCGGTCTGAAGCGGGTGGGTATCATTCGGGCGAGCAATCGCTACGGCCGTTTCGGCGTACGGGAAATCCGCGACGGCAGCCGCCGGCTGCGAAACCCGATCCCGCTGGAAATGGCGTACGAAGTCGGCGGCATGGATTTCACCCTGCAACTCGATCGCCTGAAACAGGCCAACGTCGAAGCAATCGTCCATTGGGGCGACGCCGCCGACGGTGCCCGGATCCTCAATCAGATGCGCGCCCTGAAGATGAACCACCCCTTCTTCGCCTGCGACCGGTGCGTGTCGGACGAGTTCCTCGAAATTGCCGGCGAGAACGCCGAGGGCGTGATCTGTACGTATCCCTGGGACCCGACCCGAGAAGATGAAACCTACGACGCCTTCCGCGCGGCTTTCCACAAACGCTTCAAAGAACAGCCCGAAACCTATGCCTCGCACGGCTACGACGGAATGAACATGCTCATTTGGGGCGTGCAGGTTGCGGGGTTGAACCGGGCGAAAATCCGCGACGTGCTGGCCTACCGGAAAAAGGAGTGGCCGGGTGTGACCGGCGATATCGTGCTCAGTGCGTGCCTCGACGACCTGGGTGAAGTGTTCCTCGCCAAACGTGAGAACGGCACGTGGAACTACTACTCCCGACAGGAACTTGATATCCCCCGCGGCCATGGTGTTCCATGATGCTGCGAATCTCCACGTTCATCGCTCTGATCTGTTTCTGCCTCACGGCAACCGCCGACGATACGCCTCTTGCGGATATCGAGGAAGTGCGGATCGGATACTTCGGTCCCAGCGACCCGGACCATCCCGGCGGCGGCGATGCGTGGCGGGCCGCACAATTGGCCGTCGAAGAGCAAAACGCTCGCGGCGGATATCGCGGGAGACCTTTCCGGCTCGTCGCGGCCTGGTCGAACGACCCCTGGGGTTCGGGCGTCAAGCAGGTAGTGCGGATGGCCTACAAAGATCGCGTGTGGGCAATCGTCGGCGGAATCGACGGCCCGTCCACACACCTCGCCGAGCAGGTCGTTGCCAAGGCGAGGCTCACGCTCATCAGCCCTGTTAGTACCGACCGAACCGTCAATTCGGCCAACGTCCCGTGGATGTTCTCCTGCGTGCCGGGCGATCATCTCCAAACTCCGCTGCTGGCCGCGGAAATCGCGGCCCGTGTCGCAGCGAAACCGTTCGTGTTGATCTCGACAAACGACCACGACTCCCATCTGTTCGCAGTCGAGTTGAAGAAACATTTGACCGCGCGTCGTCTTATACCCCGGTATCACTTCGAGTGCAAACCGAACGCGAACGACGTGACGGAGGTGGCATCGCGGGCCGTGAAGTCGAAGCCCGCCGCCACGGTGATTGTGGCCGGCCCGCGAGACAGCGCCCGGCTGGTTCGGGCGGTCCGTGAACAAGGTTTCTCGGGTCACATTTTCGGCAGCCCGTCGATGGGACGCCGAGGGTTTCTTCAACAGGCTGGTGCCGCGGCCGAGGGAGCCGTCTTTCCGCTGCTCTATCATCCCGGGGAAACTGCCCTCGAGTTCGAGAAGACGTTCCTCCGGCGGTTCGCAAGATCGCCGGACTATACCGCCGCCGGCGCGTACGACGCCGTGCGGATCGTGGCGGCAGCCATCCGAACGGCGGGCCTGGATCGCGCCGCTATTCGCGACGCCGTCGACGACCTCTCGCCGTGGACCGGGGTGACCGGAACGGTGAGTTGGGACGCACAAGGCGGCAACACCCGCCCGGCTTGCCTGGGAACCATTAAGGACGGCTCTCCTATTATTGTGCCATAGTCGTTGTTCGCTCCGGGAACAAACGCAGGTTCGCGGAGCGAACCACGGCATTGACCGATAGGCCAGCCTTCAACCGCCGGCCGGCAAAGCGTTGACTTGCGGACGTGTCGTTGCGAGAATGAGAGTCGAAAAGACTGGTGGAGTGCCAAGTCCGTGCCGGACGAACCCCGCAATAGGAGAAAACCGATGTGCCGATGCCACGCTCATAGTTCGTGCCATGGTTGCCGCCACGCCGTCGATCGGCGGCGTTTCATCCAGAAGGTTGGGGCAACCGCGGCCGCGACGGCCGGCGGGATGACGTCCCTCTGCCGTGCGGCGGCCGGCGACAGCGGCGGAAAGGTCCGCGTCGCCGCCGTCTTTCTGACGAACATGGGAACCAAGGAAATCTGGCCCTATCCGGGATTCGACACGGTGGGGCGCCAACAAGAAGTGATGGCCGTGCTGAACAGCGGCTGCCCGCAAGTCGAGTTCGTCCCGATAACGGTCGAGAATCCCGGCGACATGCAGAAGGCGATTGCTCTGAAGCAGGAAGTCGACGGGTACCTGATCTACGTGATGACTTTGGTGTGGTCCCAGCGGAGGTTGATGGTTCAACTCAGCCAGTTGGGTAAGCCGACGGTCGTGGCCGACGAGTTCCTGGGCGGTTCCGGCGTGTTTCTGACCGGCAACAGCGAACTGTGCAGTCGGAAGATCCCGGCAGCCGCGGTCAGCTCGACCCGACTCGACGATCTGGCGATAGTTGCCCGGCAGTTCGCCGAGGTGCGCAATCCCGGCACCACGCCCGCTTCTTTCGCCGCGCAGTGCGAGTTGGCGTACCGCAAGACCTTTCCGGCCCGCCGCGCCATGAATTGCACCGAGGACAAGCTCGCCTTGAGCGGTATCGGCGAATGCGTCAAACGGTTCCGCGAGTCGCGATTCTTGATTGTCGGCCGTGGCCGCGCGGGCCAAGAGCAGGACTTTCTGGGCGCGAAAGGACGATACATCGACTTCAGCGAACTGACGGCCTTTTACGACAAGGTCGACCGCGATCAGGCGGCCGATTGGGCCAGGCGTTGGTCCGGGCGGGCCGACCGGGTGATGGAGCCGAAGCCCGAGCCCATACAAGAAGGCGCCGCCGTCTATCTGGCCACCCTGGAACTGCTGAAGAAATACGGCACCGACAGCGTGACGATGAACTGCCTGGGTGGGTTCTCCGCGGGCAAACTTCCGGCCTACCCGTGCCTTGGGTTCATGCAGATCCTCGACGACGGTGGCCAGGGAGTCTGCGAGGCCATGCCCGACGACACGCTCAGCATGCTGATGGCCCGAATCCTGACCGGCCGCCCCGGCTACGTTTCCGATCCGGCGCTCGATACGTCGAAGAACCAGATCGTCTACGCGCATTGCGTCGCCACGACCAAGCCGTTCGGTCCGCGGAGCGAGTCGAACGGATTCCGTATTCGTTCGCTGCACAACCGCGACCCGCGCGGCGCGTGTGTCGAGTCGATGTTGCCTCCCGGATACATGACCACTTCGTTTCGCACTAACTTCGGGCGGAAGCAGATGATTATGCACCAGGCCAAGGCGGTTGGCACCCTCGACAGCGAGCGCGGCTGCCGGACCAAACTGATCGCCGAAGTTCGCGGAGATATCGGCCGATTGTTTGATCAGTGGGACCAATTCGGCTGGCATCGGGTAACCGTCTACGGCGACGTCAAGGGGCCGCTTGCCGAGTTCGGCAAAGCCCTTGGGCTCGACGTCATTGAAGAGGCATAGCACGGCTAATGCGCGGTTCAGGGCCGCCACCAACCATCCCCACCATCCACTAACCACTATCCACTATCCACTACTCTTCCTTCCTCTTCGGAAGAAACGAATAGACCAGGCGGTAGAGCATCAGGAGGCCGAACGCGCTGGCCGTGGCTGCCAGGAATCCCAGCGGGCTGATGGGGTTCAGTTGCCCTTCGCTGAGAAACAGCGAGAGAACGAACAGGCCGATCACGCTGCCGACGATTCCCAATAGCAGCGTAGGCATCGGTCCGCTCGGCTGGCGGACCGGCAAGACGACCTTGGCCACCAGTCCGGCCAGGGTGCCGAAACCGACCCAGATCATCACTACGTTGACCCAGTGTTGGGCGTTTTGGGCAAGTTCGATTTCGGGCATGGTTAGCGGTTCCAAAATCCTTTTCGCTGCTGACGTCCGAGGGCTTTTATCGCTCCTCGGACGCCAACAACGAAAGGCGCCGTCCCCCCCGACGTCCTCGACATCGGCACGCCGGCGGCCGAATCGCCCGAGCAATCCGGCCACGCCACGCCGGCACCGCAGGACCGTCCGACAATGAATCCTCCCCGGGCTTCACGCGGCAGGGACCTGTTCCGTTTCGGTCACTCAGCGCAACGCGGCATCTTGCTCGGCATACTCCCGCAAAGCGGCCGCCTCGCGGGCAAGCTTGAATTCAGGCCCCGGTGGGAAGTACTGCACGTCGTCCTGCAGGTAGTATGGGCTGGGTAAGGTCTGACCGCCGATATCGATCTGACAGCCGGATACCCCTGCAACGACCAATAACCCCAGTCCGAGCAACACGGCTCTCATGGGCGATCTCCGTTCATCGTTGAGATTACGCAACTTGTGTATTTTCTCTGCGTGTCCCTGTAGACAGAGTCATCGCATCTGGCATAATCGCCACGACCGTTATCGTCAGGAGGGCGGGGGAACTTTAGTCGCAGTTGGGGGTGTCAACGACTTGGGCCTGACACCGGGGAATACTGCTTGACCTTTCAGCCAATTCAGGGTCGAATAAGGATAATAGCAGGGCAAGGTGTAGAAAGAGGCGTATTGCCCCGAGGAGAGGTGCCATGAGACGGCCTGCCGAAAGATTGCGATTTTTCTTACCCCCCGCCTGCCGGCGATCTGGCTTCACGCTGGTCGAGGTGCTGACTGCCACGCTGCTGACGTTGATCTTGATGTACGCCGTCGTTCAGGTGTTTGGCATGATCGGCGAGAATGTCAGCAACGCTCGAACAGTGCTCGAGGCCTCCGACCGGCTGCGCGCGGCGAGCACCCGATTGCAGCAGGACTTACAGGGCCTGACCGTGATCAGCTTGCCGCCGCGCGGTCCCGGCGACGGCAACGGATACTTCGAGCTGATCGAAGGCACGGTCCACCCGGCGTCGATTGCCATCGACAGGGATCGGGGTGGCATTGTCGACGACACGGTCAGCGACTTCGACGACAGGCTGATGTTCACTAGTCACAACGTGGTGCGGCCTTTCTTGGGAAAGTGCACTAGTACGAGCGACGGCACGATCGAGTCCGATACGGCCGAGATCGTCTGGTTCGTCCGTCGCCGCACGCTCTACCGCCGGGTGCTGCTGGTGGCGCCGGGAGTCGACCTGTCGGCGGCACGCGTGGCCGACTTCTACGACGACAATGTGGGCGGTGGATACGATATCTCGGCTCGCATCGACAACAGCACCGGTACCCCGATCCCGGTGGCCAACACGCTGGATGATCTCTGCCGGCGCGAGTGTCGCTTCGGACACGCCACGGGAGGGTTTCCCTACGATGCCCGCGGCTGGAAAAGCAACGGGTTTCCCACGTTTGCCGACCTTGCTCCCTTGGGGTTCGCGCCCACCGGAAACGCTTGGGGGCAGTACGATTTCTGGCGCGATGCCCCCACCGATCCTCCGCCGGGCACCAGCGGCGCCCGCCGGGAAGGTGAGGATATCATCCTGACCAACGTCATAGGCTTCGACGTGAAGGTTTGGGACCCAGGGGCGGGCAGATACGTCAATCTGGGGGAGGCGGGGGCGGTCGCTTTCGCCGGCACCGGACTGCCGGCCTCTAAACTCCACACCGGCAACAGCCGGGTGTACTGCACCTGGTCGTTCCACTACGAGCACGATGGCGAAGACCAGGACGGCACGGCTGGAGCCGATCAGGGCACCAACGGCTTCGACGACAACGTGGCCGGCGGCGTCGACGACGCGAGCGAATGGGAGACCGCGCCGCCGTATCCGGTGCCGTTGCGCGGTATTCAGGTACGGATCAGGGTGTTCGAGCCCGAAAGCCGACAGATCCGCGAAGTGACCGTCGTGCAGGACTTTCTGCCGAAGTAGACGTGCTACGGAGTCGGGCCGGGATAGTAAACGTCGCAGTCGGTCTCCGGCAGCAACTTCTGAACGCTGCCGTCGCAGAACCCCACGGTGATGGTCGCGTGGTTCGACGACAGAACGCTGCCGAGCACGGCTCCGGCGCCCGGCGCGGGCCAAGCAAACGTGAGATCGGCGGGATTGACGCTGGTCCACAACGACGCAGGCTGTCGCAGCCGCTCGCCAATCAACGGTGTGTTAGACGACTTGCCGATCAGATCGGTCTCCAGAATCGGATCGTTCTGTGCGCCGGGAGTCAAGTCCACGCAGACCAGATTGTTGACCATGTAACTGAGCGCATCGGGTGGGGCACCGGTCTTGTCGTCAGGGCACAAGGTCGTATTCACCCGGACGGCAATCTGGTTGCCCCGGCGCCACTCCTTCCAAAGGTCCATCCGCTCGATGTGTTGGAAACTCATGGCTACCCAACTCATTTGAGTACCGTTGACCTCGTCGATGCAGCCGGGAAAGCGTTCCTGGGCCGTTGAATACTGACGGATGGCTTTGGCCAACTCGCCCGCATTCTTGACGCAAGTAGCCAGTCGAGCGGCCTCTCGGGCAGAGTTGATGGCGGGCAGTAACAGGGCCGCCAGAAGCCCGATAATGCCGATCACCACCAGTAGTTCGACGAGCGTAAACCCGTTGCATCGCTGCTTGGCCATTTCAACCACCTCATTCTTGCTCTGCCGAAACTTGCCCTTCACCCTCTATTCTCTCAGAAAGCGACAAAAAAGGCCAGCCGTGTTGGGAGGGTGGGGATTCGGGGTTGGGGGTTGGGATGCGCCACCGAGTCTGAAGCGAGAACCCCCACGAACTAACGGGTTGTGTCGGCCTGAAAACCCGGTCGCGGTCGAAAAATCTTGTCAACCGGGCGGATTGGAGCCGAAAAGCCTGGATTTGTTCGGCAAAATCTGAGAGAATACCGTTAGGCAAGGGAATCTTCGGGGAAAGAGAGAGGTGCGAAATGAGTTCTCACAGAAAAAGGGGCTTCACGCTCGTCGAACTGCTGGTGGTGATCACCATCATCGGGATATTGATGGCGCTGTTGCTTCCGGCCGTGCAAATGGCTCGCGAAGCCGCCCGCCGCGCGAAATGCACCAATAGACAGAAGAACCTCGCTCTTGCGGCGCGGAACTACGAGTCGTTGCACCTGGAGTTTCCCGGCTTCATGCATAACATTGCCAGCGATCCTGCTAATCCCGCCGGCCGCGATGTCTTTTGGGTCGTACCGCTGTTTCCAGACCTGGAGAATAAGAAGCTCTGGGACTTATGGAACGACCCCGCCGCGACTCCGCCTGAGGTATTCATCAAGATCTTGACTTGCCCGAGCGACCCCCCGGAATCGTCGAACCCGGGGGATACGCCCTGCGCGTACGTCTGCAACACCCATATCTTCGTGGACCGGTCCTTGGACACGACAACCAATCGTCCCAAGTCGGGGATTTCGTTGGACTACCTGAGTTCCCACGACGGTGCCACTACCACGTTGATGCTCTCGGAGAAGCTGCTGCCGCCGCCCACCATACCTCCACCCGGGCCTCGCGATTGGGCCATGTACTCGCCCGCCCACGGCGTTCCCGATCCAAACGCCATGGGTTTCTGCCGAACCAGCAACAGTGGGCTAGTCAGCGACAGCCTCAGTTCTCACCATGGAGGTGGTGTGGTGGCGACTTTTTGCGACGGGCACGTGATCTTCTTGCGAGACGACATCGACCATGTCCCTCAGACCAGCATTAGCGGGTATTCCGTCTTTGGTGAACTATGCGACCCCAACGGGGGACCGATCGACGAGGCGGAGTACACGCAGTAATCTCCCCGTGGGCCAACCTCTCCGCGAGACGCGGCGTCACAAACCACCACGCCCGGCGTGTTCGACAACGAACTCCACGATCGGCGCCGGATCCCTCAGGCTGTGTGGATGATGGCCCACTCCCTTTTGGCGATTACCTTAATGGAACCGCCGAGGGCCCGGTATCGCGACAGCGGCGAGTCGACCAGAAGGCGGTGATGTGGTACAATCCGAAGTCGTCGTCAATCCGTCGCGGTAGATCAATCCGAATAGCCGAAGGAGTCAATAATGAGCGAATCTGATCGCAAGGTGTTTCCCGGTTCGAAGTCTCGACGCGAGTTCCTCGAACTCTCGGGAAAAGCGACCGCGGCTTCCGCGCTCGCGGGCGTAACGGTCCCCTACTGCCACGCCGCCGAGAACTCGACGATCAAGCTGGCCCTGGTCGGTTGCGGCGGCCGCGGCACCGGCGCGGTGGGCGACGCTTTCTCGACCTCCGGCGGTCCGGTCAAGCTCTACGCCATGGCCGATCTGTTCGAGCATCGCCAGCAAGGCAGCCTGAAACGGCTTACCGACCGCTTCAAAGACAAGGTCGACGTATCGGCGGACCGGCAGTTCCTGGGGTTCGACGCCTACAAGAAGGCCATCGACTGTCTCGATCCCGGCGACGTCGTGCTGTTGACCACGCACGCGGCCTTCCGCCCGATGCAATTCGAGTACGCAGTGGCCAAGGGCGTGAACGTCTTCATGGAGAAATCGTTCGGCACCGACTCGCCGGCGGTGCGGCGTTTGTTCAGCGCGGCCGAGGTCTCCAGGCAGAAGAACCTCAAGGTCGGCTGTGGTTTCATGTGGCGGCATTCCAAGGCGCGGCAGGAAGTAATCAGCCGCATTCACGACGGGGCCATCGGCGACGTACACACGCTGCGAATCTACCGCGTGCACGGGCCGGTCTATTGCCCTCGCCGTCCGGCAGACCAGAACGAACTGGTCTTCCAACTGCAGCATCCCAACAGTTTCACCTGGGTGTCGTCGGGCTTCTTCATCGATTGGCACTGCCACAATATCGACGTCGCCTGCTGGGCCAAGGGCGCCTGGCCGGTGTCGGCCCAGGGGATGGGCGGCCGCTGTTTCGAGCAGGCGGGCAACCAGTTCGACCACTACACGGTCGAGTACACCTTCGCCGACGGCACCAAGCTGTTTACTTTTTCCCGGCACATGAACGGCTGCTGGAACACGTACGCCGACTACGCCCACGGGTCGAAGGGTTCGGCCGTGATCATGTCGAGTCTGGGGGCTCCCAAGTCGCGGATCTACAAGAGCCATAACATGGTCAAAGAGGAACTGGCCTGGGAATATGGTCAGAGCGACTGCAACCCCTATCACGAGGAATGGCAGGTGCTGCTGGACGCCATCCGGCAGGACAAGCCGCACAACGAATCCCAGCGGGCCGGCGAAGCCGAAGTGGCCGCGCTGATGGGCCGCGCGGCCGTCCACACCGGCCAGTTGGTCACCTGGGACCAGATGATGAAATCCGAATTCCAATTCATCGCCGATATCGACAACATCACCATGGATACGCCGGCCCCGATCCACGAGGGTCCCGACGGGATCTACCCCGCGCCGCAGCCGGGGATCACGAAGGAATTCTGAGGCCTATTGCGAGGCGCTACTTTCGCGGAGCGAAAGGCGACTATTTGGCATGAAACCGCAACAGATCCGCGACGCACTGCGGCAAACGCTCGACGATCGCCGGTTGTCGCGGACCGAGCGCACGGCCTTGGACCGCATACTCGATCACGTCGAGCCGACCGACCAGACCCTGGCACACTACCGCAGCATTGCGTTCGACCTTGCCCGAGATACGCTCGACGGCCGCGACACGATAGAGGTCATCGGCTGGCTGGAGGACGTGGTGAAACTGCTTGCGGCACAGTCGGCCTCCGGGCCGGGTTCGGCGGTGGCGGAATCGCATTTCAGCCCCGGCGAGTCTTGCCCGCGTCGCATTGCCGGCTTCCTCGGCGGTGCGAAGAAGACGCTTGATATCTGCGTGTTTACGATTACCGACGATCGGATTTCCTCGGCGATTCTCGAATCCCATCGGGGTGGCCGCCGCGTGCGGGTGATTACCGACGACGAGAAAGCGGCCGATCGGGGGTCCGACGTCGACCGGCTGGCCAAGAGCGGGATCCCCGTTCGGGTCGATCGTTCGCCGGCCCACATGCACCACAAGTTCGCCCTGGCCGACGGCTCGGTCCTCTTGACCGGCAGCTACAACTGGACCCGCTCGGCCGCCTCGAATAACGAAGAGAACTTTGTTGTTACCGGCGACCGCCGCTTCGTCGAGGCCTTTGCCCGACAGTTCGAGAAACTGTGGAAATCGCTGGCGGCCGGTTGAAGATCAATGGACGGTGAGTGGCTGTATTGCACCCGGCAAAAAGGCATGGCGGATGCGGAAGCCAGTTGTTATAAAGGGGGCGTGGCACTTGGCAGAACACCGTTGAACCAAGTGACGGTAATCCGTGGTCGCCCTGAATCCGTGGGGAGAGAATCGACGGTACGGTCTCCCCCCACGGATTCAGGACGACCACGGATTCCGATCACCACGGATTCTGATCACCGATCAAATCAAGGAACTACACATGAAACTACCCGGTAAGCCAGTCACGCTCTTGCTGGGGTTGCTCCTATTGCAGGGATGCGACACCGGCGGTGTCGGCACGAGCGACGTCGGCACGGAAAACGACGCGAAAGTCGGAGTATCCGTCACAGAGGGCGAAAACCTTGGTGAGGATAGCGTCCCGGAGACTATCGCCCCGGAACCGGACGATCCCGGTGCGTTGGAGGCACTCGAATCGGCGGCGACCGAGTTGAAACGCGACGCCGACGGCTTCGTGATCGAGGTGAACCTCCGCGACGCGGCGATCGACGACCAGGTCCTTGTGCATCTGACCGGTTTGCGGCGCGTCCGATCGGTGTTGCTGAACAATACACCCGTCACCGATGCCGGAATGGCTACACTGGGAAAGACCGCCACGCTGCGAAACCTGGACCTGCGCGGCTGCACGGTCACCAACGAGGGGATGACGAACCTGTCCGAATTGAGCGAGTTGCGAGGGCTGCGGCTCTCGGGCGACGGTGGACATACGACCGTCGATGACGAGGGGCTCGCCGACATCGGAAAACTGAAGAACATCAAGGCGTTGTACCTCGACTTTTTGTGGGTCAGCGAGGAAGGACTAGCCGCGCTCGCCGGCCTGAAGAACCTCGAAGAACTGTATCTGGCCCAAACGCTCGTGGGCGACGAGGCGCTGGCTACGCTCGGCCGGTTTCCCAAGCTGAAGAAGCTGCGGATCTCGCAAACGCAGATCACGAACGAGGGTCTGGCCCACCTGGCGAAACTGGACCAACTCGAGGAACTCGACATCAGCGAGTGTGCCCAACTCTCCGACGCGGGACTGTCGCACCTGGCCGCAATGACACAACTGAAGCGGCTGAACCTGTGGCGCGACGCGATCACCGACGCCGGCGTGGCCCATCTGGCCAAACTGGTCAACGTGGAGTGGCTCAATCTCGACAACACCAGCCTGACCGACGCCGGCCTGGCGCACCTCGCCGGGATGAGCCGCTTGACCTTCCTGCACCTCGGCTCGACCGCGGTTACCGATGCCGGCCTGCCGCACCTCGAACGACTAACGGCGCTGAAGGACCTGAGGGTAACCCGCACCGCCGTCACGCCCGAGGGCATAGCGGAACTCAAGACGAAGCTACCGGATGCCGAGATTCAATTGCGGTATATCGAGGGCAAATAGCCAAACGATCAGCTACACAACTTCCCAGCCGGCCCGGTACTGCTTGCGAACGAACTTGTCGGCCGCCGCGCAGTTGGTGGCCTTCAGGCCCTTGGCGTCCCATTCGAGTTTCTCGCCGACACGGAAAGCCACGTTGCCCAATAGCACCGCCTCGGTCAGTGCGCCGGAATAGTCGAAGTTGCAGGTGGTCGGCGAACCGTCCTTGCAGGCCTTGACCCACTCGGCGTGGTGTCCGATAGACTTGGGGATACTCTGTTCGGGCGGCTGGAAGGCGGCGAACTTCTCGGCCGGGAAGAGCTTGTAGCCGCCGTAGTTGGCGAACATCTTGCCTTCGCTTCCGATGAACATCACGCCGCTGCCGGGCACGCGCTCGCCGGCCACTTCGCGTGGGATGAGCTTGCCGTCGTACCAGGTGAACTTCACCGGCGGAAGGCCTTCTCGCGCGGGGAACTGGTAGCGAACGATCAGTCCCAGCGGACAGGTCTCCGGGTGTACCTCGGGGCCTTCCGCTTCACAACTGGTTGGGTGTCGCAGCTTCAGCGCCCAGAAGGGAAGGTCCATATAGTGACAGGCCATGTCGCCGAGCGTGCCGTTGCCGAAATCCCACCATCTGCGCCACTGGCCCGGATGGTAGCGGCCGGGCCAGAAAGGACGTTTGGGCGCCGGTCCCAGCCAGAGGTCCCAGTTGAGCGTGGCGGGCGGCTCCTGTCCGCCTTCCGGGCGTTCGCCGCCGCCCCAACCTTTGCCGACCCACACGTGTACCTCGGTCACGTCGCCGATCGCACCCGACTGAATGATCTCGACCACGCGCCGGTAGTTGTCTCCGGCGTGGATTTGTGTACCCAACTGGGTCGCTACGCCGTGCTTCTTGACGGCCTCGGCCACCACTCGCGATTCGTGTACGGTATGTGTCAGCGGCTTTTCGCAATAAACGTGCAAACCGGCGCGGATCGCCCGGATCGAAGCCGGCGCGTGGTGGTGGTCGGTGGTGCCGACAACGACCGCATCGAGCTTCGGGGCTTCTTTGTCGATCATTTCGCGGTAGTCGGCATAGGTGCGCGCGGCGGGAAACTTCGCCGCCGCCCGGTCGAGGTAGTTTTTGTCGACGTCGCACAAGGCAACGATGTTTTCGCCCGCCACGCCGTTGATGTCGGCCGCGGCCCGATTGGCCGTGCCCACGCAAGCGATGTTCAACTTGGCATTGGGCGATTTCGGCTCGGCCGCGGCGAGTTCGCTCCACACGCCGCAAGACACGGCGGCAGCGCCCGCACCGGATACTCTGAGAAAATCACGCCTGTTGAAGCTCGATTTGTTCTGCATGGTTCAGTTCCTCGGCATTAGAAATTCGACTGCGCCGCCGACGGGCCAGCTAGGCGCAATTATAGTCGGCGCGGTAGAACGCCGCAACTGCGCAAGCAACCCGTTGAAGAACGTTCCGAATTATCCGCGGGGTGGGTGCTTTGTACCCACCCCACTTCTGCCAAGCGGTGTTGTAAACATTGCAATGGGTTGGCTCTCGTGGAATAATGAGGTATCGCGCCGATGCGAGCAACGACCCCACAACTACTGGAGGTACCGGTGATGAACCGACCGATTTTGCTCTTGCCGACTCTTGCGGTTTCGCTGTTCGCCGCCCCGTCGTTTGCGGCACCATCGCCGGAAGACGAAACGACACGGCGCGACCTGGACGCGGTTCAGGGGAAATGGGAACGTCCGTTGCCGGATCAAACGGGAAGGGTCATTGGCCGGGCGGTCAAGGAAATCGAGGGAACGAAGGAAACGATCAGCTATTTCGGCCCCAACGGCGAGGTGTTGCAGGTACACACCGTCAAGATCACGCTCGAAAGGACCCCCAACGTGA
>Ga0180429_10000719_pt1 | contig 29142 bp, 28 predicted proteins | sample SS_ome_FD_132428 | JGI IMG/M metagenome (GOLD analysis project Ga0180429, IMG submission 132428) | Hypersaline lake sediment archaeal communities from the Salton Sea, California, USA - SS_1_S_1 metaG | ecosystem: Environmental > Aquatic > Non-marine Saline and Alkaline > Hypersaline > Sediment ...
ACGAGGAAGGCCAGCAGCACCCAGCCCCTGAGGTGCTCGCGAGTGCTTCGGTGGACCCGGCTGATCAGCCAGCCGGCCAGGGGCGAGAGTGCGGCGAGGAGGAAGACGGAGTGACTGAACCCGCGGTGGTAGACAAAATCCTCCACCGGGCTGCCCAGGGGGATGAAAACGTCCAGGTCGGGTAATGTCCCCAGGACAGCGCCCCAGAACATCGCCTTGCGGCCAACCCGACGGCCGAGTACGGCCTCGCCAACGGCGGCGCCGGCGGCGAGCTGGGTCAGTGAATCCACGGTGATGCCCCTGTCAAATGGCTCGGCGTTTCACGGGCCCGCCGGTTGGCGAGCTGGCCCGGTCGTGGCCCATTAAAGAATATTCAGAATAGCATCGGAGAACCATCTGATGCCAACACCGCACGACAAGAATGGCAAGAAGTTCAAAAAAAATTACGTAAGATACCCTAACTTTCGCTTCATGGACGTTCTATATATCAGGGCAGTTGGAAACAGTTGTCAGGCAAGCACGAAAACCAGCACCAGGACAAGGGTCCGGCTATCCCGGAGAAGCGGAGGAATAATGCCGAACCAATCGCGGAGGGGAGTGGATCATCGGCTGCCGGTGGTCCTCGTGGCCACACCGAACCTCGAGGCGGAGGCATGGGAACGGAACCCGGCGCGGGAACGCCTGGACGGCCGCTTCGAGGTCAAGGTTTTCCACTCGCCGGCCCTGGCCCTCGAGGTGTCGCAGGACATCAAGGCCCTGGGGGGTGAAGTGACGCTCTTTCTCTCGGACATGCTCACCGAGGGAAACGATGTCATCGACTTCATCGCCGCCTTGAACCGGGATTGGCCCGGGGCCGACATCCACCTCTTCGACGCCGTTGAGGGGCGGGTGATCTTCAGCGAGCCGCGGGAGCCGGGCAGCGACCAGCCCGCGGCCATCCGCATCGAGTCCAACGGCCACGAAACCATCGACCCGGACCTGGTGCTGCGCATGGTGGAGCACTACCTGCCCGGCAGCGTCAGCGACCGGAAAGCCTGAGCTACGCTGGGCAGCGAGAACATTCAACTGCGGCGGTGCAGTTCCTCCTCGGGCACCACCGACGCGGCAATAAGCAGCAGGCCGGTGCCCCCCGGCCAGCGGTGCCGGACAGCGGGCTCAGGCATGGTCTTCTCCTCCCTCCAGCTCGAAGAGCGCTTCCACAGGCACATCGAAAACCCTCGCCAGCCGTAACGCCAGGGCCACCGATGGGGTGTAGTTCCCCTTCTCGATGGAGAGGATCGTCTGGCGGGTGACGCCGACACGGTCGGCCAGTTCCTGCTGGGTCATGCCGTCGGTTATCAATCGATGCTGCTTCAGCCTGCTCCTGATTTGATGCTTTGGTTTCATGCCTGCAATGTAAATCTTGTTTTACATATTGTCAAGTTTATTTAACATGGATCAACATCTGTTATTTTTCTGATTTTGTGAGGGCTGTCACCCCGTGATATCTTCAATCAACAATCCAGCTGATCCATACGCTCCTGAACTGCATGTCAACCGAGTCCTCGACGACCCGGCCCAGCCCCGATGCCGCCCGGGTGGAGATAGGATTCCTGGAGGTCCGCCATGTCACAACCACGTGTTGCCGGAGCCCCCGACCGGAAGCCCTCGCATCGGCTCCCCGTCGCCATCATCCTCTGCACGCTCTTCGCCATCTCGCTGGCCGCCCCGCCGGCAGCGGCGGTAAACGGCGTGATCCTCGATCAGCAGCTCGACGCCGAGGGCAAGGGCTATACCGTGCTCCATGTCTGGGGCAGTCACCAGGAGATGGGCTACGCCCACGCATACCTGCTCGCCGAGCATATCGTGGCCCAGCACCACCAGTTGGTGGACTTGCTGGGCAGCGGCTACGATACCGTGCGCCAGGCCATGGACGCCGCCAGCTGGTCGCCGGGGATGCCTGTTTTCCTCGAGGATGAACTGAACGGCATGGTGGAGGCCCTGGCCGAGCGCTATCCCGACGAGGAGATCGACAACCTGGACCTCAAGGTGATCAACGGCTACGGCGACTGGAGCTATCCGCCGGCCTGCCGCTCGCACAGCTGCTGGGGCCAGTTCGTGGAGGACCCGGTCAGGACACTTTCCACCCGTCGCCTCGACTTCGGCAACCCCTTCCCCCAGATCAACCACCACGTCCTCTGCGCCTGGGAACCGAACTACACCGGCATGGCCTGGGTGGGGCTTGCCTGGCCCGGGTACGTTGTGGGCATCACCACGTTGAACTCATTCGGCACCCAGGCCTCGCTGCACGATTACAACAGCACCGCCGGCGTTCCTCCGGCCGACGGCCTTCTGCGCACCGCCGCGGCACGATACATCACCAGCAATCCGTATCTGTCGTCGAGCATCAGCAACCACCTCGATCAATGCTGGGATGCGCTGGAGGAGATTGATGCCTGGACCGGCAGTTTCATCAATTACTTCGTTCCCGAAGGCTATGGCGGCGTTATCACCTGCAGCCGGGACCAGGGGTTCTACGACGTGCGCACACCCCAGTTCTCCTACTTCGGCGGCGATGTGCTGCTCACCGCCAATGCCTGGACCGACGGCACGTACACGCCGGCCGGGGCCGAGTTCATGGCCGACTACTACGATCTGGGCGGGATCAAGGACCTGGAGAGCCACTGGTCGCTGATGGGCACCGGCGGCCTGCACAAGATGAGCGTCGAGTACCGCGACCGGGAGGACATGACCATCTGGGTCCAGGGGCGCCTCGACCCGGGGCTCACGCCGCGGCTGGAATACGAGTGGAACGAGCTCTTCGGCAGCAACGACGGCCCGATAATCGTGACCGGCCCGGGACCGGCCTACGACAATCCGACCAGCGTACGGCTCTACACCGCTTCCCCGGACCCGATCCTGGTGGACCAGTTCGCCGCCTATTACGCCCCGCACTACGGCGCCAATGTGACCACCGGCCAGGCGGATGTCTTCGAGAACATCATTACAGGGGCGGGGCCGGGGGACATCTACGGGCCCCACGTCCGCGTTTTTGACCCAAACGGGGCCCCGGTGACCTATCTTTCCTTCATGGCCTACGGGACCCACAAGTGGGGCGTCAACGTGGCCGCCGGCGATATCGACAACGAATGGGGGGAGGAGATCATCACCGGACCCGGGCCGGGCGCGGTCTTCGGTCCCCACGTCCGTGCCTTCCACGACGGCGGCGGCACCGGCGCCTTCCCGGTGGAGGGCGTCAACTTCATGGCCTACGGCACGCACAAGTGGGGGGTCAACGTGGCCGCCGGGGACATCGACGGCGACGGCTGGGCCGAGATCGTCACCGGCGCCGGACCGGGGGCGGTCTTCGGCCCCCACGTCCGCGGCTGGAACTACATCTTCAACGGCAATCCCAAGCGCGTTGACCCGATCCCCGGGGTCAGTTTCATGGCTTACGGCACGAACAAATTCGGCGTGGAGGTGACCTGCGGCGACGTGGACGGCGACGGCATCGACGAGATCGTCACCGGGCCGGGCCCCGGCGCGATCTTCTCCGCCCACGTCCGCGGCTGGAACTGCGACGGGGGTCAGGTGACACCGATACCCGGGCTGAGCTTCTTCGCCTGGCCCCCTGGAGAGGCGCGCTACGGCGCTGAGGTCTTCGCCAAAGCCGACCTCAACGATGACGGCCGGGCCGATATCGTGGTGGGCGGCGGCCCCGACCCGAACCTCGGCTCGCCGGTGAGGGTCTTCGAGTACGACGGGCAGCAGGCCACGCTCTGGTTCTCGTTCGAGGCCTACCCCGAGGGCTGGACCCACGGCACCAAGGTGGCGGCGGGACGGTTGCTGCCCATGTCCCTTCGCTGACCGGGAGGAGCAGATGATACGTCGCTCGATCCTGATGTTGTTGCTGGTTTCCGCCCTCGGTGGCCCCTGTCCGGCCCGGGGCGCGGAGGACGGGGTACCGACCGGACTTCCAGACCTGGAGTACCAGCTCTACCACGTCCACCACCTCAAGAACTATCGCGTCGGAGAGGAGAGCGTTCAGCAGCTGCTGGGAACCTGGTTCGAGGTCTATCTCCCCGGCGAACGGATGGTCCTCAAACTGAACGAGCTCAGCGATCAAGCATGGTCGGTGGAGGAGACTGAGGGCAAGCACCGGCTCTATAAAAAGGGAATCGAGATCCTGCAGACCGATGTGGATGTCTACCGTTCGAGCCTCAGGTCAAGGCGCGGTGACGGGTATGTCGTTCTGGAACTGCCGATTAAGATCGACATCTTCCACCTGACCGAGGGCGTGATGCAGCAGCTGGTCGAGGTGGTGAAGACCCACTCGGCGGATGACACATCAGGTTCTAATGAGTGACAGGAAGTGATTTGAGAGGAATGTTCGAGTAAATAGCTCCTGTCCCTCTTTTCCTGCGTACATGAAAACGCCGGCCCGGCAGGGGATGCCGGGCCGGCGTTGTGCCGTACTAGGGGTGGATACCGGTCACCGTGCAGGCCGAGGAGTCCATGTCGCCCGAAGGCGCGTAGGGCGGCTGGTTGTACGGCGCCGGGGTGACATCATACCCTTCCAGCGTCCAGGTGTTGGCCCCCACCAGCGAGCCCAGGGCGGGCAGGTTCTGCATCCAGCTGGTGGTGAATGTTTCGCCGGCGGCCAGGTTTGTGAACCCGTTGCGGAAGTTGGGATAACTGGCCCCGGAAGCGATGGTTACCCGGAGGCTGCCGGCCACGGTGCGCGGCTGGTCGATGATGTTCTGCAGATTACACTGCAGCAGGAAGCTGAAGGGCAGTGTGCCGCTGTCCGGCATGCAGATCATGCTCACCGAGACGGTCTCCGTGGGCTGTGAAGTGAGGCCGAAAAAATCGAGCATCCCGGCCATCAGCTCGGCCTGGGTGGCGTCGGCGGAGCCGGCGGTGAGGCCGGCGAAGTCGAACGAGCAACCGATGGTCTTGTATGTCCCGCTGTCGTAGGCCACGCAGGCATCGTAAGCAGGGCTGAGATTGCTCAGGATGGTGAACGCCGAACCGATGGGCGCCAGGTGGTCGATGTAGGAGTTGTTGCCGATGTAACTGAAGGTCATTCCTTCGGTGAACGTACCGGTGGCACCGCGGACAGAGGCACAGTCACCACTGCCGTCGGCCAGGGCGTTGATGTTGAAGTAGGGATGGACCACGGTGGCCGTGTCGAAATACCAGGTGTCGCTGCCTTCCATGTAGACGTTGCCGCCCATGTCGAGGTAGTCGGCCAGCAGCTGGCCCTCGTCGTTGCTGAGAACGAAGTTCCAGCCGTAGACGCCGAGCAGCACGAAGACCGCATCGACCTGCTCGGAGAGCGGGTAGCGGGCGGGCAGTTCCACCAGGCGCACCGGGCCGTCGTATTCACGGGCCATGATCGCGTCGCGCACGGCCTCGCCGTTGGCCTTCACCGTGCCGAGGTTCCAGATGAGGATGCCGGTGACGTCGCCGCCGACCCAGGTGTCGAGGTGGCTGGCACGCAGGCCGTCCACGCCGCCGCTCACGGCCGAAACGGAGTAGCGGTACCAGTCGGAGAACGGCACGGTGTCGGTCCAGGTCATCGCTTCGCCGGGAGCGGCTGTCGACAACGTGGCCACCAGTTCGCCGTTGCGGTAGACGTTGACCTCATCCAGTGAACCGAGGGCCGCGCCGTCGGTGTCGTGGGTCGGGTTGGTCCAGGAAAGCCCGCAGTCTTCGGTCTCCCCCACCGGCGTGGCGGTGAGCAGCGTGGGCGCCCGCGGCCGCACGGTGTAGGGCAGGGCCCCCATGTCGTAGCCGTCGAGGCCCGTGCCGATGCACGGGGAAGCGGCGGAGAGGTGGAAATCGTAGATGTAGTTCCAGGTGAAACTCGGATCAGCGTAGATGGCGCCGGTACCCGGCGCTGGACTCTCGGGGTAGTCCGCGCTGCCTCACCCGGGGCAGTAGTAGACGTAGTCGTTGTCCGTGTTGTTCCAGGCGTTGTTATAGGCGTTGTAGACGATGGCGTACTCATTGCGGTAGACGCCATAGTGGCTGCTGTTGACGAAGTTGCAGTTCACCACGGTCACCGACGCCGTGTCCCAGACATAAAGGCCGTTGTAATTGCCGAAAAAGTTGCAGCTCTCGATGTTGCCCAGGGCGCCACCGGCAAAGGAGAGCCCGTTATTCCCGTTGACAATGGAGCAACCGACCACGTCGAGCACCACGTCGTCACCAGCGGCAATCGAACCGGACTGCAGGTTGATCGTGGCACCATTGCCCACGATGCAGTGATTGCCCACAGGCAGGGTCAGGCCGCCGGTATACGTGTTTGCCGAGTCGAGCACCAGCATGGTGTCATATCCGCTGCCCGGCGAGGCGGCGGAGAAGGCGTCGGAGAGCGTCACCACTTCGGCCGTCGACGGCACGGCAACGCAGAACGCCAGAAGTGTCATCACCGTCAATGCGCCCCATGTGCATCGGCGGTGAAGGCGGTTGAACTTCCTCATCTACCATCCTCCTCTGGTGGTGCCGGCATCCCGATAGCACATTCCGAGCCGGCGCCCCTGTCGGCGGATCGAATGTTGTGCAACTGGAAGCCTGGCCTGGGGGAACAACATGATGACCAAGGAATAACCTGCAAAAACGATAGGGAAAATCCCTGAAGAACCTCCTGTTGATCCTGTATATACTGCTTTTCCCCAGAAAAGTAAACCCCTTTTTACCCCCTGCCGGGGTAATACTTTTTCCGCCCCTCAATCTTCTTCGTCGCCGCTACTCTTTCGCTTTGCCGCCGCCTGCTGCAGATCGATGAGCGTCTGCGGCAGGTCGACACCAATCCGCCTGGCTTCGCGGGCGATGAGCTCGGCCTGGGTGAGCATCTCTTTTTCCGGCTCGACCGCCGCCCCGCGCACCCACTCCCGCAATTGCTCACGGTCGAACCGCCACTGCCCGCCGATGCGGCGCCCTGGCATTTTGCCCTTGCTCACCATTCGCTGCACGGTCCGCGGAGACAGTTGGAGCATCTCCGCAGCCTGCTCCAGCGTGAGAATGATCGGGTATTCATTCATCGATTTTCCCTCCATGGTCTGAACACCACCTCAACAATATGACATTTTTAACGTGTTTTTACGCTTATAAGTTCATTATAGTTCATTATTGTTCTTTATTGTCCATTCGTCAAGGGCTATTTTTCAGGTCGAACGTGGGCAAAGATCTTGACATCGGGTATACACCGGTTCTTTATTGATAGCTGAAGAAATGCAATAGAACGTGCAGCCAGCCGACAATCAGAAAACTGGAGAACAACCACCATGCAAATCGAAGAACTGCAGTCCCGCCTGGAAAGCGGCGAAGTGGTGCGGCTCAGCGGCACCGGCGCCACAGAGGCCCTTGCCGGCTTCGAGCTGGTGCACGAGGAGGACACTCGGCTCGCGGGACCGATCCGCATTCTCCGCGCCGGGAACCTGGTGGCCGTGGCCGAGCGGCCTGAACCGGGCGAACTTGTCTTCCGCCGGATGGAGCACCAGGCCGCAGCCGAGGCCTTCATCAAGGACCGCCTGGAGACCTACGAACGGATGTGGGACGGCTGCGGCTGTCGCATCGACTACGACCACTGAAGCCCACGGCCACGTATCAGCGGCGATCAGTCCACCTCGATCCGCCGCTTGTCGAAGAAGGTGACGAGGAAAAAGGCGACCAGGCTGACCAGCCAGGTGAAGTAGATCGGGTGGGGGAAGACGTCGAGCGCAGCCTGCCAGAATGCATAGCGGCCGAAGAGCGGTGTGGTCAGCCAGAGCGTCAGCGAGACCATCGTGGCGACGAGGGTCCAGCTCGCCGAAGAGCGGCGGCAGACCGCGGGCCAGAACATGGTCATCAGCACCACCAGCGTGTAGGCCGTGGTCAGGGTGAGGCCGAGGAGCAGCATCTTGAGGATGCCCTGCACCGTCAGCGCGAGGGCGAAGGTGACCACGCTGAGCACGAGCACGGTGACGCGGCAGACCAGCTGGTCGCGGGCCGGGCTGAGGTCGGGGGCGAAGAAGCGCTTGATGATGTCGCTGGAGACCAAAGTGGCGCTGCCGATGAGCAGGGCCGAGGCGGTGCTCACGTCGGCGGCCCAGAGCCCGGCGAGGATGATGCCAGCGGCCAGCGGCGACAGGTCGAGCACCACCCGGGGCAGCGCCTCGGCGGGGAGGATGCCGGGGTGCAGTACCACGGCGGACATGCCGATCACCGCGCTGATGAAACCCACCGGCAGGATGATCAGCGCACCGTAAAGATAGCCCCGTGACGCGGTGCGCTCGTCCCTGGCGGCGAAGCCGATCTGGATCACCGACTGGGTGGAGTGGACGGTGGTGAGCATGACCAGGAACCAGGCAGCGATCAGCCCGCCGCCCACGGCCCAGAGATCGAAGCCGGGATGCCCCGCCGGCAGCTGCGCGGCGAAGGACTTCACCCCGCCCAGCTTGCCCACGGTGAGCACCGCCCCGAGGCCGATGCCGAGGTAGATCACCGCCACGTTGATCACGTTGGTCAGGCCGGCGGCCCAGAACCCGCCAATGAGGGTGATGCCGATGAAGACCGCCGCGGTCACGGCCATGCCGGCCCGGAAGCTGAAGACGTCGGGCATCAGCGAAGAGAGGATCGCCCCGCCGGCAACATACTGCAGCGACGTGATCACCACCTGGATCACCAGTTGCCCCGCCACCCCGATGATACGGGCGGTGACCGAGTAGTGCCGCTCGAACAACTCGGGCAGGGTGGTGATCTCCATACGGCGGAAACGGCGCGCGGCGGCCAGTCCCATGACCAGGGCGCCGAAGGCCCAGGCGGCATTGTACCAGCCGGCGGAGAAGCCCGACTGGTAGGCCCGCTCGGCCACACCAATGGTGGAGGCACCGCCCACGGCCAGGCCGGCGAGCAGCGCCGCCGACACCCCGGCGGGCAGGTTTCGGCCGGCCAGCAGGTAGCCGACGATCCCGCCCCCGCCCCGCATGGTGAGCCGCCGGGCCCACCAGGTCACGGCGAAGAGCGAGCAGATATAGATGAAGACGATGACCAGCGGAATCCAGTGCATGGCGCTCCCGATGGGCGGCGGTCACGAAGCTCGACGACAAACGCTTCGAGAAGAGATGGGAATAGCATAGGAGAAGCAGCGCGCCCGGTCAATCACGCCGGGCCCTCAAAGGACATTGTGGGTGATCCAGTCGGAGACTTCCTCCACGGAGTGGTCGGTGACGTCGATGGTGCGCAGGCCGGGGATCTTGCGGTAGATGGTATTGCAGTACTCCAGTTCCTCGAAGACGCTCTCCAGCGAGGAGTAGCTGGTGAGCATCCCGACCCCCATGCGCCGGCGGCGGCTCGACCTCAGCTGGCGCAGGCGCTCCAGGTCGATGCGGAAACCCACCTTCTTCACCTTGCTCCGTCGTATTTGCTCGGGCAGCTGGATGCCGTTGACCACCGGGATGTTGGCCACCTTGACGCCCCGGCAGGCGAGGTAGATGCTGGTGGGGGTCTTGCTCGTGCGCGACACCCCGAGAATCAGCAGGTCGGCTTCGTCGAGGGTCTCGAGCCCCAGGCCGTCGTCATGCTTCAGTGCGAAGTGGATTGCCTCGGCCACGTGCTGCTCCTCCTCGGTGCGATGGGGCAGAATCCCCGGCGTCCGGCGGGGCAGTTGCTGGAGCACCGCTGAAAAGGTCTCGAACAGCGGGCTCATCAAGTCGGCGACCCGCACCCCCCGCTCCTCGCACAGCCGTCTGACCGTTGCACTCATCTCCTGGGAAACGAAGGTGATCACCAGCAGGCTGTTGCCCGGGGAGATGTCCGCCACCAGCCGGCTGAGCCGTTCCACGTCGCGGACGTACTGGATGCGGTGGATGGTCACCGGGGCATCGGGATACTGGATGAGCACGGAGTTGACCACACCGTGCGCGGTGGCGCCGGTGGCATCGGATACAACGTAGACATGAAGGTGGTCGGTCATCGCCCGCTCCCCCGCTGTGTGATCGCCAGATTATGACGCCGGCCGCGCTTTCGATCAACAGCCCATCGCCGTTTGCCAGAGAACTTTACAGACCGCTGCCAATTCTCCTTACACCGCTCCCCCGAAGATCTGCGCCACGAAACAGCGCCGAGTCACGCACATTACCCATAAACCATTACATTTCTTATTTTGCGTGGAGAGGCCCGGACCAACCCGAAGCTGGCACCGTTCTTGAAATCTCTTCATGGCGTCAACTTAAAAACGGAACGGTTCAAAGGTCGATTGAAACAGGGGGTAAGAAAATGTTCAAGGAATTCGTCAAAAAAAATGCCCGTCAGATCCGGTTCTTCAGCGCCCTGGTCCTCTGCGTGCTCTTCATCGCGGCCAGCCCCACCTCGCCCAGTGACGACAGCGGCTGCGGCGGCTCCAGCGAGAGCACCGGCACCATCGTTGTCCAGAATTACTCGAACGCGCGGATCTACGTCACGGTCAGCGGCCCGTCGAGCTCCGGCTTCCAGCTCAGTTCCGGCTACCAGAAGACGATCAACGCCACCACCGGTTCCTACAGCGTGGTCGCCGAGGTTGACCAGTATGGCAGCCCCTGGGACGGCCAGACCATCTACAGCCGGTCCTTCACGCTCTCGTCCAGCGAAACCGAAACCTGCAAGATCTACAACTATTGAGCGCGCAGGGCGGGCGCTCCGCCCGGCACCGGTTAGACGAGGAAACCCGGGATCCTTGAGGAGAAAGGACCCCGGGTTTTTCTTGCATGGAAGCGGTTTCAGGCGTAGGATCATCCCCAAGCCCGCGGCCCTCCGGCCGGCGTTCCACCTGGAGTGAAAACGATGCACCCGGTGCTCTTCCAGATCGGCGACACCGCCCTGCCCAGCTACGGTGCACTGGTCACACTGGCCATGCTCATCGGGCTCGGCACAGCCCTGCTGCTGGCCCGGCAGAGCAAGCTGCCGGCGATGGAAGTGGCCACGTTCCTGCTCTTCCTCGTCATCGTCTGCCTCGCCGGCGCCAAGCTCTACCTGATGATCTACAGCGCGGTGGAACTGGCCCATGCCGGCAAACCGTTGACCCTGTCCGCCCTGCTGCAGCACAAGAGCATGGGCGTATTCTACGGTGGTTACATCGCCGGCATCTTCTTCTCCATCTGGTATCTGAAAAAAGTGGGGCTGCCGCTGTGGAAGGTGTCGGACCTCATCCCCGCCGCGGCGCTGATGCATGCGGTGGGCCGGATGGGCTGCTTTCTCGGCGGCTGCTGCTTCGGCCGGCCGACGTCGGTTCCCTGGGCGGTGCATTTCCCGGGCCACCTGCAGGCCGTCCACCCCACCCAGCTCTACGAAGCCGTGCTCGACCTGGTCAACTTCTTCGTCCTTCTCCTCGCGCTCAGGCACAAGCGGTTTGACGGCCAGGTCTTCTGCCTCTATATCCTCAACTACTCGGTGATCCGTTACGTGGTGGAGCTGTTCCGCGGCGGCCCCGGGCGGGGATATGTCATCGAAGGCGCGTCGCCCTGGACCAGCGTGTCGGTGCCCCAGCTGATCAGCGTGCTGGGTTTTGCAACAGCGGCCGCCCTCTACGTCCACCTCGCCCGGGCGTCCCGCGGTCGACCGGCTCGACCTCTCGCGACGAAGCCTCCCGAGGAACCCGGGCGAAACGAAACAGCCGTATGAAAGGACGTGAGTATCGTGCCTGAAAAAGAACCGGCCCTGGCCGCGGCCTGGCAACGGAACACCGACGCCAACCTCTTCCTGCTCGACCACCTGACCGAGAAATCGATGGCCAACCGCTATTCACCGCGCACGCGCACCGTGTCGGCTCAGTTCTCCCACATGCACAACGTGCGTCTTTACCACTTGAATCAGCGCGGGCCGGAGTTCATGGGCAAGCTGCAGACCTTCGATCGCGGGGCCCAGCCCACCCGTACGCAGATCATCGCCGCCCACACCGGTTCGGCGAAAATGATCAGCGCCTTTCTCGAGGCCTGCGAGCGCACCGGGCTTGTACGCGGCTGGAAGGGCCCACCGGCCACCTTCCTCGCCTACCTCGTGGCCCACGAGGCGCACCACCGCGCCCTGGTGGTGGTGAGCATGCGCCTCTCCGACGAGAAACTGCCCAAGGAAGCGGTATACAATATCTGGTCCTGGGGGTAGACAACGGACCATCGTTTGAACCGGAGGAGGGCCATGGTGCGAGCGAAGCGGAATCCGGGTTTCTTCATCGCCATCGGCGTGGCCATCGGCGCCGGCGCCGGGGTGGCGCTGGACAATATCGGACTGGGCGTCGGCATCGGCGTGGCCATCGGCGCCGCCCTGGCCCTGGGTACGCGGAAACGACAGGAGCGCGAGGAACGGAATGATCGTGATAACTGACCGGACGTCTTTCGGAATACGATTCTGCCTGTTGATAACCCTGCTTACCGCCCTGGCCTGCAGCGGGCCCGGCGAACGGCCGTCCCCGGAAACAACGGCCGCCGTCGGAACCGAGGCAACCGCATCGACCCCGCCGGCCGCCGAGAAACTGCACCATGGGTGCGACGTCTCAGGCCACAGCGGAAACGTGGACTGGGCGGCAGTGGCCGCGACGGGACATACCTTTGTATTTATCAAGGCCACCGAGGGCCAGGACCTCAAAGACCCCGCCTTCGACCGAAACTGGCCCGCTGCCAGGGACGCGGGGATCATCCGCGGCGCCTACCACTTCTACGTCACCGAGGACGACCCCGAGCGGCAGGCCCGGTTCTTCACCGACACGGTGGCCCTCATGCCCGGCGACCTGGCCCCGGTGGTGGACATCGAACTGCTGGGCCACGGTACGAAGGAGGGACTGGCCGAGCGCTTGCAACGTTACCTCGACCTGGTGGAAGCACACTTCGGCGTCAAACCGATCATCTACACGTCGGCCAACTTCTGGGACGAACACCTCACCGACGGGTTCGGCGGCTATCCGCTCTGGATCGCGGAATACGAGGTGGACGAACCCCGGTTGCCGAAAGGCTGGACGGAATGGCACCTCTGGCAGCACGAGGGGGATGCCGCGGTGAAGGGCGTGGAAAAGGGCGCCGACCTGAGCAGGGTCAATCGCTCGGGGCCCGATCTCTCGAAACTGGTGATCCACTAGCGTCCAAAACGCGGCGCAAAACCTTGCGCAGCGTGGCCAGGGTATAGGGCTTCTGCAGGAACCCGGCCAGACCGGCCTCGGCATACTGCCCGGCCAGCTCCACCTCGCTGTAGCCGCTGGCCAGGATCACCCTGGCTCCCGGATCGAGATCGAGGATTTTTTTCAGGGCCCGTTCGCCGCCCATGGTGGGCATGGTCAGATCGAGGACCACTGCGGCGATCTCATCCCCGTGCGTGCGGTAGAGGTCCACCGCCTCCCGTCCGTTGGCCGACGTGAGCACCTCGAATCCCAGGCGGCGCAGCATGGCCTCCCCGATCTTGAGGACCTGCGGTTCGTCTTCCGCCAGCAGGATTGTCCCGTTCCCCTGCCAGGGCTCAGCCTCCGTTTTCTTGCGCCCCACGGCACGCTCGACGTGATACCCGTCGGCCGTCGGCAGGAGGACGGTAAACACGCTGCCCCGGCCCGGAGCACTTTCCAGCCGAATGGCGCCCCCGTGGCCGCGCACGATGCCCAATACCGCGGCCAGCCCAAGGCCGCGGCCAACGAACTTGGTGGAAAAGAACGGTTCGAAAACGTGGTCCCTCGTTTGCCGGTCCATACCGCAGCCGTGGTCGGAGACCTGGAGGCAGACGTAGCGGCCCGCGGGCAGTTCCTCGCCAAGCAGGAAACCGTCCAGCCGTTCCTGGCTGCAGCGTTCCACCGATGTCGAGAGAACGATGGGCCCCGATCGCTCGCCCGAGGCCTCGGCCGCGTTGGTCACCAGGTTGAGCACCACCTGCTGCAGCTGCGAAACATCGGCCTCCACCGCCGGCAGATTCCCGTCCAGCCTCAGTTCCAGGGGCGATTTCACCGGCGACAGCGAACGGAGCAGGTCCTCCATTCCCCGCACCACCTGGTCCAGGTCCGCCGGCCCCACGAGGAACTGCCCGCGGCCGGAATAGGCCAGCATCTGGCGACAGAGGTCGGCGGCCTGGCCGGCGGCCTGTTCGATTTCCCGCAGGCTGGTGCCCACCGCCTCATGGTCGTCGAGGGAAAGTCGGGCCAGCTCGGTGCTGCCCAGTATCGCGGTGAGCAGGTTGTTGAAGTCGTGGGCCACGCCCCCGGCGAGCAGGGCCAGGCTCTCCAGGCGCTGGGCCTCCTGCACCCGCACCTCGAGTTGCCGGCGACGTTCCTCGGCGTTCACCCGTTCGCTGACGTCCATCAGCACACCAAGGGCACCGATACTCTTCCCGCGGTGCATGATCGGGGCCATGATCTGGTGGATGTGCTGCTCCCCGCCGCCCATTGTCCGAACCACCGTCTGTTCGATGGTCTCCCCGGACAGCGCCCTTTGTCGCGCTGCAGCGTCGATCTCGCCAGGAACACCGATCGGGTCGCCCCCCTCGCCGGAGCGGCCTGCCAGCTCGCCCCAATGGCGACGGCAGCTCGCGTTCTGCAGCAGGTAGCGGCCCTCGGCATCGAGGACAAAGAGGTCAAAGGGCAGGCTCTCCATCACCGCGACGATCCGTGACTCGCTGCGCCGCAGGTCCTCGGTGCGCTGGGACACGGTCCGCTCCAGGGTGTCCTTCTGACGCTTGAGCAGACGCATGCGGAGCTGCACGCTGCCAAGAATGGCCCCGGCAAAAACAAGGAAGGCCAGCAGGCGGAACCACCAGGTGCCCCAGAACGGAGGGAGGACGATGATGGCCAGAGCCGTACCCTCGTCGTTCCATACGCCGTCATCGTTGGCCGCCTTGACACGGAACGTGTAACGGCCCGGCGAAAGGTTGGTGTAGGAGGCAAACCGCCGACTGCCGATATGCGCCCAGTCCTTTTCGAAACCCTCCATCATGATCGCATACCGGTTTTCCGCCGGGTGGATATAGTTCAATGCGGCGAACTCGAAGGAGATCACCGCATCCCGATGGGAGAGAATCACCTCCCTCGTTTCGCTCACCGCGGCCTCGAGGATGGCCCGCCCATCGAAAGGCTCACCCACCGGCACCGGACGGTTGTTGATCGAGAGTCCGGTGATCACCACAGGCGGGACATAGCGGTTGTGCACCAGTTTGTCCGGGTCGAAGCGCGTCAGGCCCTCGATACCGCCAAAGTAGAGTGTGCCGTCCGGGGCACGGTGACGAGCGCCGCCATTGAACTCGTCGGCCTGCAGGCCGTCCTCGGCACTGAAATTGAGGAAGGTTTCTTCCCGCGGGTCGAAACAGCTGAGCCCGTTGTTGGTGCTCAGCCAGAGACAGCCTCGATCATCGGGCAGGATGCCGTACACCGTTTCGCCGGGCAGCCCGTCCACCGTGTGGTAGGCGGTGAAGGTGCCGCTATCGCCGTCGAAACGGTCGAAGCCCGCCCCGGTGGCAACCCAGAGTACGCCGTACCCGTCCTCGTGAAAGTGGAAAACGGAATTGCAGGACAGGCTGTCGGACTGCCGCGGATCGGCGGTGTAGGGGGTGAACGACCGGGTGCCGGGATCGTATACCGATATGCCGCCCAGGCTGGTTCCGATCCAGATCATTCCCCTTCGGTCGAGATGCAGGGCGTTGACCTGTCCTGATGCCAGCCCGAGATTTACCGGCTTTCGCGCGTCGAAGTAGTGCCAGCTGGAGTCCCGGACATTGAAACTGTTCAGCCCCAGTTCCGTGCCCACGAGCAGTGTTTCCGGCGGGAGGAACAGCATGGAATAGACCCTGGCCCCGACCAGCCCGACAGTGTCCGGCGACGCGGCCAGGGGCATGTGCCGGAACCGGTTGTTTCTGCGGTCGAAGCGGTACAACCCGTCCCCCTCGGACCCGACCCAGAGGGCTCCGCTGGGGTCCTCGGGGTGATCGTAGACCACCATCACGTTGCCGTTGACCCAGGTACCGTGCTGGTCCCGCAGCCGCGCAGGGCCGTCCCCGGTGACCGTTTCCGGTGTGCCGCCGCGGGCAGGATCGAGCCGGGCCAACCCGCCATAACCGCCGACCCAGACGGTTCCGTCCGTAGCGGTGTGAATCGCCCTCACGCTGGTGCAGGGCAGTTTTTCCCTGGCCAGAACACCCACCGTCTCGAAGTTCTGCGCCTTCGGCGTGATGACGTCGGCACCGTAACCGTTGGTTCCGATCCAGAGCGTGCCGGCCCGATCGAACAGCAGCGACCGGTTGCCGGTGGTGCTTTTCCCCTCGGCCATCCTCGACGGGACGTACCAGGTCAGTTCATCTCCGGCAAGCCGGGCAAGGAAGTGACTGTTCGACCCGATCCAGAGAGCACCGTCCGGCGCCACGGCCAGCGATGTGATCTGGGCCGCATTGGTGATCGAATCCTGGACGTCCCACAGGGCCGTGCGACTCACGAACCCGGTCCGCGGATCGATTCCGTGGATGCCTTCGAGCCCCGTACCGACCCAAACCGTCCCGTCATGAGTCTCGACCAGCGTGTTGATCCGGCCGTCGTCGATACTGGCAGGTTCACCGGGGCGGTTCCGATAATTCCTGGAGGTACGGCCATCGGGGCCTATACGCCACAGCCCCGTCTCCAGCGTGCCGACCCAGACCGAACCGTCCGATCCGGCGAGGAGGCAGAGCACTTCCACATCGGTGAGCGCCCCGATGGCGGGGCGTGAAAACAGACCCGTGCCGGAATCGAAGCAAAACAGGCCGCCGCCCGTGGTGCCCACCCAGAGCCGGCCGGTCTCGTCTTCAGCCAGAGCGGTGACAGCGTTTCCGCCGCTCTGGAAATCCTCGGGTTCGGGAAGGTGGCAGGTAAATGTCTCCGTGCGATGGTCGAAGCGGTTGAGGCCGCCGCCTTTCGTTCCGACCCACAGCGCCCCCCTGCTGTCCTCGAGCAGGGTATTGACCTGGGATCCGGCGAGAGACTTCGGGTTGCCGGGCTCGGGGCGAAAGACCTGGCACTTGTTCCCGTCGTAGCGGTTCAGACCCTCTCGCGTACCGAGCCAGATGAACCCGCGTCGATCCTGCAGCAGGGCCGTCACCGTGTTCTGCGACAACCCCTCATGGATGCTCAGCTGGCGCACGGCCAGACCGGCAAAGGAATCCGGTTCCTCGCCCGTTCCCGGGCGCGGACAGAGCAGGCCCAGGATCATGGCGACAGCCAGCAGGCGAACAATGGCGGGCACGTTCATCGGAAACCCCTTCAGGAGGGTTATCGGCCCATTCCAGCCGACGACTTGAGATGCTCCGGGTGTTCCAGGAGGCTCATTTGAGCACACGGAGTCCGAAGAGGTAAAAGCGCGCTGCGGGCATGGAGCGCTGACGGCGAACCATGTCCCGGAAGATACGTTTATCCTTATTGAAGCGCAGATCCTGCCCGCCGGCCCCGGGCCGGCCCGGCCAGCATGGAGTCAACAATGAAATCAGCCGTCACGGTGTCCCTCCTCGTCTTCGTTCTTTTCGCCGGCACGAGCCTGGCCGGGAATCCGGACCCGCTGCTCAAATTCACGGTACCCGAGCATGACCTCTACCCCGAGAACATCGCCTTCGACGAAAAGACCGGCGACTACTTCCTCGGCAGCATGGGCCAGAGCCGGATCATCCGCATCAAGCCCGACGGCAGCCGTTCCGAGTTCCTCGCCGCGCCGGACAGCGGCCTGCTCAGTTCGGTGGGGATGAAGGCCGACGCCGAGCGGCGCCGCCTCTGGGTCTGCAGCGGCCGGTTCAACCTGCTTGCCGACCATGACCGACATCCGGCGGAAACCGGCGTCTTCCTTTTCGATCTGGACAGCGGCAGGCTGATCGACAACTGGGTCACCGCCCAGCAGAGCCCCTACCACATCTTCAATGACCTGGTGCTCGATGCCCGGGGCGATGCCTATGCCACCACCACGCTGATCGGCCGGGTCTACAGGCTCTCCCCCTCCAGCGGCAGAATGGAGCTGGTGCATCAGCTGCCACCCGGGCAGCACAACAACGGCATCACCATCGGCCCCGACGGAAAGTATCTCTTCCTCGCCGTGGACCGCACGATCAGCCGGCTCGACCTCGCCACCGGAGAGCTGAAGGAGCTGCCGGTGCCGGACAAGGGGGCGGCGGGCACCGACGGCCTCTACTGGTTCGACGGATCGCTGATCTCGGTCAAGCCGCGCTTCAGGGAGATCACCCGCATCCGCCTCGCCGATGACCTGTTCACCGTGCTCCGCGTCGAAGACCTGGTGCGCGACCACCCGCAGATGGCCTACCCCACCACCGGGGTCATCGCCGGCAACCGCCTGGTCTACGTGGCCACCAGCTACGCCGACGTACCGCGGAACAGCGACTCGGCGGAGCAGCATGGCGACGTGCTGATCCACGAGCTGGCGCTGAAGTAGGGGCGCCGATCCAGACCCGCGACGTTTTAGACTCTCCGCAGGCTTTCCAGTGCCGACAACCCGGGAGACGCATGATGTGCCGCATGGCCATGGCGGTGATCGACGGGGGAGCAGAGGCGCCGGTCGACCGCACGGCAGCGCTGTTCGAGAAACGTCAAGACCCGCGAAAAACAATAGTTTCCCGCAAACGGGTTGTGTCATAATTCACACGAAATGTTGATCAAACAACGTCAACCGATCCTGATCCTTGTCCTGCTGCTGGCCGGCGGCTTCGTGCTCACCAGCCTGGTCAGCTACTTCGTTTCCCGCGCCTCTTTGCGCGCCCGAATCTCAGAACGCGAGCTGCCGCTTACCAGCGACAACATCTGCTCCGAGATCCAGCGAGATCTGCTGCGGCCGATCCTCATTTCCTCGATGATGGCCACCGACACCTTTTTGCGCGAATGGGTCGATGACGGCGAACAGGACGTCGACCGTATTACGACCTATCTCGAGTCGATCCGTGAGGGATACAACACCTTCTCCAGCTTTTTCATCTCCGAACGGACGAAGAACTACTACCACGCCGGCGGGATCCTCAAACAGGTCAGCGAAACCGAGAAAAGAGACATCTGGTATTTTCGGGTACGGGAGATGGCGACGGACTATGAGATCAACGTCGATCGCGACATGGCCAACCGCGATGCGATGACCATTTTCATCAACCACAAGGTGATCGATGCCGACGGCGCCTTCCTCGGCGCCACCGGGGTGGGGCTCACCGTAGATGCCGTGAAACGACAAATCGACAACTATGGGGAGAAGTATGGGCGCAGCATCTTCTTCACCGACGCCGAGGGGAACCTGACTCTCAGCCGGTCACGATACCAGGACCAGGCGGTCAACATCCGCGAAATGGAAGGGCTTGGGCCGATCGCCGACCAGGTGCTGGACAACGACGGCGGACGGTTTACCTTTCGGCTCGACAACCGGACAGTACACCTGAACAGCCGCTATATCCCCGAGATGAAATGGTATCTGCTGGTGGAGCAGCGTGAAGCCGGTACGTCCAGCAGCATTTTCAGAGCGCTGCTGATCAACCTCGGCTTCTGCGCCCTGATCACCGTAGTGGTGATTCTGCTGGCCAATATGACGATCAAGGCCCACCAGCGGAAAATTACCAGCATGGAGGAGGAGGTAAAGATCCTCAGTGGCCTGCTGCCGATCTGTGCCGCGTGCAAGAAGGTCCGCGACGACCAGGGCTACTGGAACCAGATCGAGGAGTACATCACCGACCACTCGGAAGCGCAGTTCACCCACGGGATCTGTCCCGAGTGCGCGGAGCAATACTACCCCGGCCTCTCCGAATGAAAATGAATGGTACCTGGCACCATTCATTTTCATCCTGTCGGATTAGAGGGACCCGCCGACGGCATTGGCCCCATGGGTCACCACCGCGTCGTAGGCGCCGAAAGAGAAGAGCAGCGAGACCGTCGAGCCGTCATAGCCGAAAGCCTTGACCTGCGGCGGGGCGTCAGGGTCGGGCCCCGGCGCCACCAGCATGTCCTCCCGCCCGTCACCATCGAAGTCGACCCCGGAGGAAACCCGCGCACCGTGACTCACTGCCGGGTAGTCCCAGGCGAAGAAACTGATGCCCGGGATGGCGGCCAGTGCCGTTCCGTCATGGTTCCAGCCGCGAACGTGGGCCCCGAACACCCCCGCGGGCCCCGGTGCGGTGAGGATCTCATCGATGCCGTCACCATCCACGTCGCCGCAAGCCACGTTTACGCCCCAGCGCAGGGTGGCGTAGGCGAACCAGCTCAGGCCGGCAATGGGAGAGGCCGAACCGCCGTCCACGTTCCAGCCGCGCACGTGAGGCCCGAACACGGCCCCGGGACCGGCGCCGGTGACGATCTCGTCAACGCCGTCCCCGTCGATGTCCCCGCAGCAGAGATTCACGCCCCACTTGTTGGTGCCGTAAGCCATGTAGCTCACGCCGGACACCGGGGCCACCGTCGAACCGTTGTAGCTGAAGGCGCGCACGTGGGGCCCGAAGACCGCACCCGGCCCGGCGCCGGTGACGATCTCCCCGCCGCCGTCCCCGTCCAGGTCACCGATGGCCGCGTTGACCCCGAATTTGTTCGTGCCGTAGGCCAGGAAACTCAGGCCGGGCCGCGGGGTGCCGGTGCCGTCGAACCCGCGCACGTGGGGCCCGTAGATCGCGCCGGGCCCGGCGCCGGTGAGCACCGTCCCGGTGAAACCGGCCACCGCTCCGCAGGCCACGTTGACCCCGTAACCGTCGGCACCGTAGGCCGGGAACTCGTTGAGCACTTCGCCATCCTGCTCCGCCGGGAAGATGCGCACCAGCGGCGGATTGCTCTCGCCCGGTCCGGGCCCGCAGACCACGACCGTGGACCCGAGGCTGAGCACCATCTCCACCGCCTCGTTGAGGTCAGGCCGCGGGCCGATCTCCCGGGAGGGGTCGAGGTGGGGGATGCCCGTCTCATTGAGCACCTGGCGCAGCTCCAGCGGTTCGAGAACGCGGAAAAGGTGCGCCCGGGCGACACCCTGCAGGCAGAGCGAAGAACCGACGATCATCGGCGAAGCGCCGGAGGTTCCGCCGAAGTCGGCGGTGTACTCGGTCTGCAGCGAACCGCCATTGTAGGCATCGCCGTACCCGGTGGTGTAGATCTCGGAGCCCCAGGCGTGGACATCCATACGGCTGCCGTAGTTGGTGAACCACTCGGCCACCCGGCCCGTGGGCGTGCCGGCGCCGACCATGATCGCTCCCGAGTCGCGCACCGAGCGGTCGAAGATGCCGCCCCAGTGGGACGCATCCAGGTCCTGGCTGCCGTTGGCCCCGGCCTCCACGCAGACCACGCCGCGGCCGAACACGCCGGTCCAGATCACGTCGTAGTTCACCTGGACGTACTCCATCGGCGTGGCGTCGCGTCCGGACGGATACATCTGCAGTTCGATGAGCCAGACGTCGCCGGCATCGAGCTGGTCGATCGCTTCCTGGAAGTACTGCGCCGTGTCGGGATAGAGGCCGAGGTCGATGGCCACCATGCCGAACTGCACGTCCGGGGCGAACCCGTCGACACCGTACCCGTTGTGCGCTCCCACCACTTCGCCGAGCACCGCCGTGCCGTGGTCGTTGTAGCCCGGCTCCTCGGGCTCGCCGCCGGTATAGAAATGGTTGGCTACCGTGAAGTCCTCGTGGTCCTCGACCCAGGCCAGCTCCACGTCGATGAACTTCATCCCGGCGCCCTTGCCGCCGGGCATGGCCCAGGCCGACGGCGCGTCGAGGCCCACCGGCGTGTCGTAGAGGTAGTCCTGCTCACCGGTGAAATCGGGTGTGCCGCCGGGAGCAGGCGTCGAAGTGGTCGTCTTGCCCGTGGAAAGGATCACGGCCGGTTCCACCACCGGCATGGGGTGGGCGATCTCCACCGATGGGTCGGCATTGAAGGCGTTGAGCGCCGCGGCCAGGGCGTCCCGGCCTCCCGGAATCTTCACGGTGAACCAGAGGGAGAGATCCGGACCGGTCACGCCGGCCTTCAGCTCGGCCGCGGCCTTCATCCGGCGGAACCGCTCGCGGTCACCCTCGAAGGTGGGACGCACCGTCATCGACCGGTCGGCCAGCAGCCCGTTCACCGCCTGCAGCTGAAGACCGGTGTCGTCACGCCACTGCCCGTCCCGCAGCAGCACGTTTGAACCCTCGACGAACTTCACGTAGAGCCAGCCCTCGTGGTACGTGGCAAGATCATTGGCATTCCAGGAGCGCACCGGGCTGACGACCCGGGTTTGCGTGTCCAGGGCCCGGGCCATGCCGGGCATGACCAGCATCAGGACGACGAACGCGATCAAGAGGCGCTTCATGGCGGTTTCCTTTCGTTGCGGCAGCGGCCGGCACGGGTATCGGCATTCGGCACTGGAATGGCTATCGGCGTTTTTATTGTATCACCCTGTCGGTCGGGGAGAGGCCGTACGCACCGAAGCGACCTCTCCGCGGCCGCGGCCGTGGGAGATCGCTTCGATACTGGTGCCCGGCGGGAACGGAACCCGGGTCAGAAAATCCCGCAGGGCGACGGGCTGCAGGCCTGTGCCGGCCCCGCCTGCTCGAGGATCTCCTCGCTGCTGTACGTCGTGATGCTCGGTGGTATGTACGCGGGCTGCGAGTTCTCCCGCGGGGAATTCTTCTCCTGCCGTTCCCGCTTTCCTTCGCCTTCCATGATCGAACACCCTCCTCAGGTTTCCCTCGTAACGGTAAACTGCTGCCTTTGATGACCTGTCTCGCCCGGGCTTATTCAGCCTTGTGCATCAGCTTGCGCATCGTCCGGATCGGCCCGTGGAACGCGCTGATACCGCCGTGGTCGATATCTTCCAGCTTGTACCAGTAGATCACGCCTGGGCCGGCGTCCATATCGATCCAGCGGTAGGTTGCCCCCTGGAAGGGATTGCCCTCCGCGGGGATCATCTTGCCGGTGACCCGCACGAAGTCCTCCTCGCCGGGGTCCCGCCGCCAGATGTGGAACCCGGCGGTATCGATCTCGGCGGCCGTTTCCCAGACCACCTTGACGTCGCCCTGCACGCCCCGGGCAACGAAGCGCACGAGATCGATGGGCGTGGCCGTGGCGTCCACGGCAATACCCCGGGTGTTGGAGCCGACGTTCTCGATCCAGGTGGCGTCGCCGCCGCTGCCGTCGATGTTCGCCCGGCCGATATCGTCTGCGGTGGTCCAGTAGATGTAGTTGGCATCCACCGCCATGCCGATGGAGTTGACCACACCGGTGACGAAGCTCTGGTTGGCGCCGCTGCCGTCGAGATTGGCCCGGCCGATGGAACCGCTGGAACCGAAGTTGGTCCAGTAGACGTAGCTGCCGTCCACCGCGATCCCCGAAGGGGCGGTGGCGCCGGAGATAAAGCTGTCGTTGACGCCCGTACCGTCGATGTTGGCTCGGCCGATGGTGGTGCCGGCCCCGGACGAGTAGTTGGTCCAGTAAACGTAATTCGCATCCACGACGAGGCCGGTGGGGTTCGTGCCGCCGGAGATCCAGCTCTGGTTCGCCCCGCTGCCGTCGAGGTTTGCCCGGCCGATGGTGTTGTCGTCGGTGTTGGCCCAGTAGACGTAGCTGGCATCCACCGCAATCCCGTTGGGCCCGACGGGACCGGTAATCCAGCTGTTGGTGGCCCCGCTGCCGTCGATGTTGGCCCGGCCCACCGTGTCACTGAAGAAGCGGGCCCAGTAGACGTAGCTGCCGTCGACCGCAATGCCGGTGGGAGCCCCGCTGCTGGAAATCCATTCGGTGTTCGCCACCGAACCGTCGAGGTTCGCGCGGCCGATGTCACCGCCGAAGGTGGTCCAGTAGACCAGGGCCGCCGCCGGAGGCCCGGAGAATACGAACAGGAGGACCACGGCAAGGAAGGCGGCGAAGCAACCGGCCGGCTGCTGTTGGGACATCTTGTTGAGCATAACCGCCTCCCCGTAGTATCAGGGGCGCATTACACCAGTGCCCCTGGGGTGCAGAGTCGACGGATGGGTCGAATCTGTGCGAATTGTAGTTTTTGATCCGGTTTTTTTACACCTTGAAAGATAGGTCATTCAACCATTCCTGTCAAGGAACGGATCGGTGATTTCAACCGGCCACGGCCCCGTCAGGCATGGTCATGCGGACCATGTCGTCCCGGTTGTACATCATCTCGGTGTCCAGCGCCGGGTTGACCACCAGGAGGGTCACCCCGGCCTCCAGCAGTCCGGCAACGTGCTTCCTCGTGGGAACGGTCCGCACCGCCAGTTCGGGCACCCGTTCCTGGATCCGGGGAAACCCGGCCCTCATGGCATCGGGGCTGTCGTAGACAAAGGCCTGCATCCCCTCGCCCTGGCTTGACCGCTGGTAGAAAAAGTGGCTTTCGCAGGCCACGGCGTGGAGCTCGGGCAGGGCGGCGAATCGCTCGAGCACCATGAGGGAGTACAGTCGAACCACCACCTTGCGCGGCAGGTTGATCTTGTGCTCGGAGCCTTCATCCACAACCAGGCCGGTCTGGCCCAGCACCAGGCAGTCCCGAAGCACGGCCTCCGGCGGGCGGATGAGCAGCGGCAGATCACCGTCCGGCTCGATCATCCCCCGGCCCACCGCGAATTCACGGGCCAGGGCATCATCGGTGAAGACCCAGGGGACGAACCCTCCGTCCGCCGTTTTGATGCCCGTCACTTTCAACGCATCGACATCGCGTACGGCGCCCCCGGCCCTGGTCGCCTGCGCTTCGCCCATCAAACGCTCGTGCTCCCCGTCCGGCATGACCTGCACCAGGTTTTCCAGACGGCTGAGTTCCCCTGCCAACTCGTTGAACGTTGCCTCGCCCCTCGAGGCGCGCAGCAGGACATCGTCCAAACGGTTTCGCTCTTCGGCCACCGTTCCCTGCATCATAATTTTCCGCCCCCTGACACGATTTGCCGTCCATTACAGCGGGCCTCCGATAAACCACGGCTGCCGGACGCACTGTTTTTGAATCCCATGCGTGGATGAACAGCAATCCATCCACGCATCGATTTTCTTATCGGCGCATGGCGCGAAAAATTAAGCCTCCGGGGAATACAGGGACAGAAAGAGAAAATGCAGCAACTGGTGCCAGGCACCGTTTGCTGCATTTTCACCATGGATCAGTTGGGGGGCGCCCCTGTCCGGCTGCCGTTACTGCTGCTTGGCCGCCCCCTCAGGCGCCTTGCGGTGCGGGGCCCAGAGCACGTTGATGATCTTCCACTCGCCCTTGACCTTGGCCAGGTGGGCGTAATCGAGGAAATCGGCGGAGTCGATCTTCACCGTGGCAATGTTTCCAAAGACATCCAGAATGGTCACCTCGATCTTCCGCTGGTCAGCAGGCCTGGCCCCCAGGCCCGCCGAAGCGTATTCCACCAGGTTGGCCTTGATGCCGTTGAAATCGAGAAGCGTGCCGCCGGAGGGCAGGGTGTGCAAGGTCACTTTCTGCAGGTTGGGGTGCAGCGCCTTGTCCAGCCGCTCGACGCTGGAGGAATAGAACCCATCGACGTAGTCCATGGCCGCCTGCCTGATCGCGGCTCGTTCCGCATCAGCCGGCTCCTCGGCCGAAACGGCAAGCGGACAGGCGATGAGACAGGTCAGGGCCAGAACCATCAGCATTTTCTTCATGACATCCTCCGTGGTGTGAGTTGCGTGCCACTGGCCCGGACCCCTCCGGGCGGATGGAAACGTTCATGCTTGTCTACGCAGCAGACAGGTTTCGGTTCAGCCGGAGCACTTCCGGACACTCAGGGCTACAGGAAGGGTGCGGGCTGATGATCTTCGTCGACAGCCGGAAGAAGAACCTGCGCCTTGTGACCTCAGCCGAGGTGCTGCAGGAGCTGCGCCACGTCTGCCTGCCGGAGGAGCGGATGGAAACCCTGGACGCGGCCATGGCCCTGGCCGTACCGGGCGCGGACAAGGTCATCCCGATCACCGGTGAAGATGTCATCCCGGCCCGCAGCCTGGCTGACACACATCTCCAGCTCGGCGCCCGGGACCTGGTGCACCTGTCGGTGTGCAAACGTCACGACATCAAGAAAATGATGACCTTCGACCGGGCACTGGGCTCGGTTTTTACCGGCTAGCCCCTACCCCACCTTCACCCTGACGTCCACTGCCACCGGGGCCTTGCCCCTGGGGTAGGCGAAGACCGGGTTGAGGTCCATCTCGGTGATCTCGGGGAAGTCGGCGGCGAGACGCGAGACGCGGAGCAGCACGTCCTCGACGGCCTTGAGGTCGGTGCCCTTCTTGCCGCGGACGCCCTTGAGCAGATCGAAGCCCTTGATCTCCTGCATCATCTCCTTCGCCTCGGGCCGGCTCAGCGGGGCGACGGCGGTGGCCACGTCCTTCATCACCTCGACAAAGATGCCGCCGAGGCCGAAGAGCACCAGGCTGCCCAGGCCGGGGGAAGCCGCGGCGCCCATGATCAGCTCCTGACCCGCCGCCTTCTGCTCCATGAGCAGGTAGGTCGCCTGCTTCTTGCCGAAACGCTTGTCCATGGCGGCAAAGGCCTTGCCCAGGGCGTTGCGGTTGGTGATGTCGAGCACCACCCCGCCCATGTCCGACTTGTGGATCACTTTCGACGAGTCGACCTTGAGCACGCAGGGGAAGCCGGTCTTCTTCGCCGCTTTCGTCAGATCTTTCGCGTCGGTCACCGCGGCGTATTTCGGCACCGGGATGCCGTAGGCCTTGAGCAGTTCGAAGGCCTCGAACTGGGGCAGGTACTGGCCCTTGTTGAGGTAAGGCTTGATGATCTCGTTCGCCTTCTTCGTGTTCACCTCGAGCTTGGGCGGCTTCTGCTTCTTGCGGTCCCGCAGCTCGGCGTAACGGCTCATCGCGGCCAGGGCGCGGACGCCGTCCTCGGAGAACTCGTAGACCGGGATGCCGCCCTCTCGAAGATTGTCCATCAGGCCATACCACTCGGAGCTGGTCTCGATCACCGTGACCACCGGCTTGGTCGAGGTGCCGCAGGCCTCCTTGATCTTGGCCGCGATGGCGTCGAGGTCGACGAAGGGCGCGGTGACGAAGAAGACGAGCACCATGTCCACGCCGTCCTCGGCGAGCAGGGTCTCGATGGCCGCCTGGTAGTGTTCGGGGCCGCCCGTGGCCACCACGTCCACCGGGTTGCCGGTGGAGGCCTCGGCGTACTGGGTCTCCTCCAGCCGCTTCTTGCCCTTGGCGCTCCACGTGGCCAGCTCGAGACCGAGGTCCACCGCCTCGTCCACGGCCTGGATGCCCGGGCCGCCGGTGTTGGTGATCAGGCCGATCTTCTTGCCGGTGGGCGCCTCCTGCGTCGACATGGCGATGGCGGTCTTGATCATCCGGTGCGTGTCGGTGAACTGCACCACCCCGGCCTTGCGGTACATTGCCCGGGCCAGCGCCACCTGGTCCACCAGCGCCCCGGTGTGCGAGGAGACGGCCACCGAGCCCTCGCGGGTGCGGCCGGCCTTGATGGCCAGGATCGGCTTCTTTGGGGTGATCTTGGAGGCCACCTCGAGGAAGTGCCTGGGGTCCTTGAAGCTTTCGGTCTGCATCATGATCACCCGGGTGCCCTCGTCCTGGCCGTAGTACTCGAGGATCTCCGGCATGGAGAGATCGCACTCGTTGCCGTACGAGGCGTACATCCGGTGGCCCAGCCCCACGTTGTGCAGGTGCAGCTTGAGCATCTCGCCCATGCCGCCGCCCTGGGCCACGATGGAGATGTTGCCCGGCTTCATCGGCACGAAAGTGAAGTTGGCGTAACAGGAGACCTCGGGGTCCGAGTTCTGAATGCCCTGGGAGTTGGGGCCGTAGATGCGCATGCCGTACTCGTGGGCCAGCTCCACCATCTCCCGCTCGCGCTTGATCCCCTCGGCGCCCACTTCCTTGAACCCGGCGCTGTGCACGATGCAGAACTTCACGCCCTTCTCCCCGCACTCCTTGATCACGTAGGGCAGCAGGTCGGCACGGATGGAGATGTTCACCAGGTCGATGGGGTCGGGGACATCGAGCACCGACTTGAAGCACTTGAAGGAGCGGATGTGCGGTGTCTTGGGGTTGATGGGGAAAATGGGGCCCTTGTAGCCGTACTCATAGAGGTTTTTGAGCACGATATGCCCGATGGAAAAGGGGTTGGCCGATGCACCGATGATGGCGATTCCGCGAGGGTAGAAAAGTCCGTCGAGCATGGTCGTGGCTCCTATGAATGGTGTGTGCGTCCGTTGATTATGTGGATGTCGTTCAATTGCCTTTCAGGAGATTGCCACGTCGCCGGCTGCGCCGGCTCCTCGCAATGACGTTCGTTATGGCCGTTGCGCCGGCTCCTCGTAATGATCGCTGACCTACGACCAACCGGCGTAGGCCTGCTTCAAAGCCGTCACCGCCGCGCCCATGGCCCCGGTGAACTGGGGGTGGGGCGGGAGGGTGACGTCGCGGCCGACCTTCTCCGAGAGGATCTCGGCCACCTCGGGGTTGTAGGCCACCACGCCGCCGGTGAGTACCACTTCGCCGTCGAGGGTGTCCATCTCGACGACCCGGTCCACCACCGAGCGGAAGGCCCCGCGGATGATGTTGCCCACCGGCACGCCCCGGCGGAGGTGGGCCAGGATCTCGGTCTTGGCGAAAACGGTGCAGAAACTCGAGAGCGTCACCACGTCGCTGGCCTGGCGGGCCAGGCGGTCCATCTCACCCACCGGCACGTCGAGACGAAGGGCGATCTCTTCGATGAAGGCCCCGGTACCGGCCGCGCATTTTCGGTTCATTTTGAAATTGATGCGGCCGCCCTGGTCGTCGAGGCGGATGACCTTGTTGTCCTGTCCGCCGATGTCGATGATCGAGAGGGCCCGTGGGAAATAATGATAGCACCCCAGGCCGTGGCAGTGGATCTCGGTCATCGCCTTGTCGGCGAAATCGACGTTGTGCCGGCCGTAGCCGGTGGAGACGGTGCGGGCGGGATTGTCGGTGAGGCCGGCATCGGCCTTGGCCTGCTCGAGACAGCCTCTCGCCGTGGCCTCGTAGTCGACGCCGGAGGGGACGGCGATGCGGGCGAGGGCCCCGCCGTCCTCGTCGACGAGTACCAGTTTGGTGGCCGAGGCGCCGACGTCGACGCCGCAGTAGAAGTGAGATGTCATTCGTTCGTTTGCATGCCTCTCAGGAGATTGCCACGTCGCGCCTGCGCACGCTCCTCGCTATGACGGTTACGCCGTTTTCTCGCCGATCTGCTCCACCAGCGCCTCGAACTGGGTTTTGGCCTGCTCGTCCGAGTAGAGCCTAAGGTCGTTGAGGTC
>Ga0180429_10000725_pt1 | contig 29009 bp, 29 predicted proteins | sample SS_ome_FD_132428 | JGI IMG/M metagenome (GOLD analysis project Ga0180429, IMG submission 132428) | Hypersaline lake sediment archaeal communities from the Salton Sea, California, USA - SS_1_S_1 metaG | ecosystem: Environmental > Aquatic > Non-marine Saline and Alkaline > Hypersaline > Sediment ...
CCTCCGATCCCCTCACCAAAGCCCTATGGGTATCGATGCCGAATCCGGCTTCAAGGTCTCACGCAACGGACGACCGAACTCGGCTTCTTCAGGGCCCACTCCCGGGAAATCATCCCCATCGACCGATGCGAACTTGCTTCCGAGTTTCTCAACGAGACGGTGAAACGGCTGCACGGATTCCTGAACTCCCTCGACTACCTGATGGCCTTCAGCGAGGTACAGATTCTCGCCAGCCCGGACCAAGAAGAGGCCACCCTCTCCTTCTCCTGTCCCCAGAGAATGGACGACGAACTCATCAAGGATTTCCTGAAGAACCTGAAGGCCTACATCCCGAAGGTCTACGGGGTTTCGTTCGAAACGGTCAACAACGGCGAGGCCCACACCGAACACTTCGGCAACTGCGGCCTCGAGTTCGACTACTCCTTTTCACCGGATTCGAGCGCAGAAACCATCCCTCTGCGATACCGAACGCAAATCCACTCGTTCAGTCAGGTCAACCCGGATCAGAACCGAAACCTGCTGAACACCATCTACAATTGGGCTGAACCCTCAGAAGAGAAGGTTGTGGTGGACCTGTTCTGCGGGGCGGGGAATTTGAGCCTTCCCCTTGCCCGGAGTGCAAGAAGGGTGATCGGCATGGAGAGCAGCCCCCTTGCCGTGGAAGACGCCCGCTACAACGCAGAGCGGAACGGGTTCGCCAACTGCGATTTCCGCCTTGCCAACGTCTTCGAGGGCCTGGATCAACTGCGGGAGGAGGGCCGGGTGGATGTTCTGATCGTCGACCCTCCCCGCAAAGGTGCGAAGGAGTGTATCGGCAACATCGTGGCGCTGGAACCTTCGAAGATCCTCTACGTCTCTTGCGATCCAACGACCCTTGCAAGAGACATCGTCCTTCTATCGTATTCGAAGTACCGGCTGAAGAGGGTGCAACTACTCGACATGTTTCCACAGACTTACCATGTCGAGTGCGTCGCCGAATTCACCCCGGAGGACTGAGCCCCTCCTGCCTACGCCCCGCCCTGTGCCCGTTTGGAAGCCTTCAGAGGGTTGAGCTTCTTGCCGGACGTTTCATGCTGTTCCTTACCGTTCCCATTGGTCGACATATTGCAGGGGCCTGGGTTCCACTTCTGAGCAGGCTCTGCGTAAACACGGCAGAAATCGCCGTTGGGGAAGCTCTCGATGTTCCCACATTCCTGGCAGTCTTCCACGACCGGGTGGCATTCTCCGCCATTGTAGCCACACCCGCTCTTCTTCATGAAGACGCATGTCTTGCCAGGCTTGATCGTGCTGCATGTGTTCATTGTCAGGTCCCTCCTCTTGTTGGACGGTTGGCTCGATGCCTTGGTTGGGTATAACAGTCCCTTAACATTTCCAAATATTCTAAAAATTTAATCCTCCATTTTATTACCGTTGGCGGGCCGAGTCAACCGCCTGAGGGGGAAAAAGAGGGAAAAGGCGAAAGGGTCAAGGGCAAAGGGGTGGTTAATGATGTGACAAAGGCATATTTTTCACGGAACAGGCAGGAGTGAGTGCCGCTGACCCGATCGAGGCGGCTATTGTTCCGTCAATTGACCCTTCAAGACTTGATCCGTCCCTTTCGCCTCTGCTCTTCCGACTAGGGAGCTTCGTCCTCGCATCCGGCCAGGAGGCGCATGACTTCCTGGACGTCCTCCCACACCTGTCGACGGATCGGGGCGGTGTAGTTGCGAAGGACGTAGGCGGGATGATAGGTGGGCATCAAGGGAATTCCCTCGTAGGCCTGCCAGGTTCCCCGGAGTTGGTGCATGGGCTTGCTCACTTCCAGGAGCGCCTGGGCAGCCGGACGTCCCAGGCTCACGATCACTCTCGGCCGGATCGCTGCGATCTGCTTCTTGAGAAAAGGCAGGCAAGCCTCTACCTCTCCGGCTTGCGGGGTCCGGTTCGAAGGGGGGCGACACTTGAGGATATTGCCGATGTAGACCTCTGACCGGGACACGCCCATGCCCTTTTCAATGATCTGGCTCAAGAGCTGCCCCGCCCTGCCGACAAAGGGCCGTCCCGTCCGGTCTTCTTCGCTTCCGGGCGCCTCACCTACGAACAGGATGTCTGCGCAGGGATTCCCTTCCCCGAAAACGATGTTCCCACGACCTCTCGAGAGGGGACAACGGGTGCACTCGCCCAGTTCCTCTCGAATCGCCTCCAGCCCCTTCCCCCCTTCAGAATCCTGTCCAGAAGACCGGCCTTCTCCGGCAAGGGGCGCCGCCTGCGAGGGCCGGGGCACGTGGATCTCCTGCACACCGCTCTCGATCAGGTACTGAAGATACTCTCTCAACGACTTGAGGACACTCGCATCCATTCCAGTGATTCCCTCTTCTCTATGATCCAGGGTGTAAGTTTGCCACGTCCGGGGCGCTAACAAAAGCCCGGCAGGAAATCGTGCGCGTCCGCGGGTACCGGCCTTCAGCCTAGGCACGGGCACGAATTGTCGCTGGAAACGGCACGGGCGGTCACTTGGCCTTTTCAATTAGCGGGATGAGTAATGACCCATAAGGGAATGTGTGATAAGGTACACCCATCGGGCGTGGGCGATGGCAAGCTGAAAAGAGTCTGTGTCGGGACGGCCAAGATCCTTTCTATACATTCATAATTTTTATTAAATAAAATAAGTACTTTAGGAGGAACTCTTCATGCAGAACTTTAGAGTTGCTCTGGCCCAGGTTAACCCTACCGTAGGCGACCTGAAGGGCAATGCCAGGCGGGTGCGCAGCTACCTTCAGAAGGCCAAGCGGGCAGGGGCTGACCTGGTCGCCTTCCCGGAACTCGTTCTCACAGGGTATCCCCCCGAGGATCTTCTCCTGAAGCCCTCTTTCGCCGACGCGAACATAAAGGTCCTGGAACAACTCGTTCCCGAGACGCAAGGCATCACTGCGGTCATCGGCTTCGTTGACAAGCAGGACGACATATACGATGCGGCCGCCCTGTTGCACGACGGGAAATGGCTGGGCACCTACCACAAGCATTACCTGCCCAACTACGGGGTCTTCGACGAGTTCAGGTATTTTCAGAAGGGGGAACGCGTCCTGGTCTGTGCCCGTTCCGGGATTCACGTGGGCCTGTCCATCTGCGAAGATATCTGGCAACCCATGGGCCCCCTCGCCTGCCAGACCGTCCACGGTGACGTTGACCTTGCCATCAACATTTCGGCGTCGCCTTTCTGCCGGGGAAAGAGCAAGGAACGAACGCAAATGCTCTCCACAAGGGCCAGGGACCACACAGTGGCCATGGCCTACGTGAACCTCGTGGGCGGGCAGGACGAACTGATCTTTGACGGAAGCAGCGTCGTCCTGGACGAAAAGGGAAAGATCCTGGCCAGGGGCCGGGCCTTTTGCGAGGACCTGGTTGTCGCGGACTTGAACCTCCGCAATGTCTTCCGTGCACGCCTGCTCGACACGAGGCGGCGAGTCGAAAAACAGGCGTCCTCGGGCAGGACAGGACCGATCGACGAGATCGCGTTGCCTTCGATCCCGAAAGACAAGGGGAAGCGCCCCCCCCTGGCCCATCCGGCCATCGAGGACATGTCGGAGATAGAGGAGATCTTCCACGCCCTGGTGCTGGGAACCCGCGACTACTTCCAGAAGAACGGCTTCGAAAAAGCCCTCATCGGGCTCAGCGGAGGGATCGATTCGGCCCTGACCGCTGCCCTGGCAACCGAAGCGCTGGGCAGCGGCAACGTTCACGGCATATTCATGCCAAGCCGGTTTTCCTCGGAGCAGAGCCTGAAGGACGCAGAGGCACTCGCAACAAACCTGAAGATCCAGTTTCAGGTCCTTCCGATAGACGGGGTATACGAATCTTACTTGAAGGCCCTGCAGCCCGTGTTCCGAAATCGGACGCCCGACATCACGGAAGAGAACCTCCAGACCCGTATCCGGGGGAACCTCCTGATGGCCTTGTCGAACAAGTACGGGTGGCTCGTTCTCACCACCGGTAACAAGAGTGAAACATCGGTGGGGTATTGCACTCTCTACGGGGACACGGCGGGCGGGCTCGCCGTCTTGAAGGATGTGCCCAAGATCACCGTCTACGACCTTTCACGTTTCGTGAACGAAAGAGAAGGCACAGAGAAGATTCCTCGGTCGATCCTGGAGAAGGAGCCTACTGCGGAGTTGAGGCCAAACCAGAGGGACTCGGACAGCCTCCCTCCTTACGAACAACTCGACCCGGTGCTGCACGCCTACGTGGAAGAGGATCTGAGCCTGGAGGAAATCGTCCTCCTCGGACACCCCAAGAAGCAGGTTCGGGAAATTCTACGCATGGTCGACAGAAACGAATACAAGCGGCGACAGGCCCCCCCGGGGCTGAAGATCACCCCCAAGGCCTTTGGGAGGGATCGACGACTGCCGATCACGAACAAGTACACTGTCTAACCCGGTATCGCTTCGCAGTGACGATACTGGGGATTGGTGTACTTCGAATCTCGAAGCACGAAACAACTCCAAGATCCGAATGTCCCAATGTTCGAAACGGGCCTCAGAGTTTCGGTCATGCGATATTCGGATTTGGGATGCCGCCACCGAGACGGTTAACAATCATTATGACGATGTGCGGTATTTCCGAGACATCACGATAACAGGCATCACGGGGAGGGGAGGATCGGTCAGGGGGGGGCACTGCCACCCTGAACCTGGAGATAGGACTCGAGCAATTGCCTACTCGAGGACTCGAGGGCTGAGAACCGGATACCCATCCCGCTCACAGAGGGGCTCTTCGTCTGGCCCACGCGGAGGGTGTGTACGACGATGCCGTCGGCCGTGATCGGATCGGGCATCTCCGGGAGGCAGAACTCGACCCGGAGCTTGGTGTTCATCGGCAGAGGCTTTGCCGTCTCGATGAAGATTCCCCCCAAGGAGATGTTCCGCATGTAGTCCTGGAAGAAACCGTCGGCCGTCTTGTACTGGATCTGGATCTGGACAGGGACGCGACGCTCCCGGCGTCTCTCGCGACTTGCCTTCGTCATCGTGCATCTCTCCTTTTGTGGAATAAAATGTTAGCAGAGACAGAAGAAAAGTCAAGATTCCGGAATTCTGTGCTTTTTCCGGCACCCGGAAGACGGCTCGGGAGTGGATCGGGCATCGGAAATTTCGTAGAATACGAACAACCGGGGATGTACGGAAAGGCCTTACACCCGGAACCCTCGGAAGGAGGAAAAGACAAGATGAACCCACTGGCAACACAACTGAACGAACAGATCCGGGCCAACAACCCGCAAGTGCTCGAGATGCTCTCCCCCTTCGGCAAGAGGCTCTTCTTTCCCAAGGGCATCCTGTCACAGAGCGCAGAGGCGAAAGAGAAGGCCCACCGGTTCAATGCCACCATAGGGATTGCCCTGGAAAAAGGGGAGGCCATGCACCTGGCCTGCATCCGGGACATGGTCAAGGGCCTTCGGCCCGATGACGTCTTCCCCTATGCGCCCGCCGCGGGCAAGCCGGCGCTCCGGGACAAGTGGAGACAAAAGCAACTCGCCGAGAGCCCTTCCCTGCGGGACAAGCAGATCGGCAGGCCGATCGCGACCAACGCCCTGACCCACGGCCTCACGCTCGTGGGAGACCTGTTCGTCGAGGAAGGGGATACGATACTGCTGCCGGACAAGTTCTGGGGAAACTACCGCCTGATCCTCGAGGTCCGCAAGCAGGGCCGAATCGCCACCTACCCGTTCTACAGCGCCTCGGGGGGATTTGACGTACAGGGGCTCGAAAAAGGGATCGAGGAACAGGCAGCCGGGGGAAAGAAGCTCATCGTACTCCTCAACTTCCCGAACAACCCCACCGGGTACTCGATTACCCGTGAGGAGGGCGAAGCGATCTGCCGCGTGCTGATCGAGGCAGCCCGTAAGGGTACCCGGCTCATCGTCGTCCTCGACGAAGCCTACTACGGCCTGTTCTATGCAGACGACTTGCTCCGCGAGTCGCTTCTCGGCATGCTGGCCAACCAGGACGAACGCCTCCTGGTCGTCAAGCTCGACGGCGCGACAAAGGAGGAGTTCGTCTGGGGCTTTCGGGTCGGCTTCCTCACCTTCGGGCTTGGGGGGACGGGCGACCTGGGGGCCGTCTACGAGGCGTTGGAGAAGAAGACCATGGGCGCCATCCGGGGCTCCATTTCGAACAGCCCCCATCTTCCGCAGACCATGGTCCTGAAGGCGCTCGAATCTCCGGAATTCCGAAGTCAGCAGGCCGAAAAGTTTGCCTTGCTGGAGGGCCGCGCCCGAAAGGTGATGAAAGTCCTCGAGAACCCGAAGTACGCAGAGGCCTGGACGGTCTATCCCTTTAACGCGGGATACTTCATGTGCCTGGCGATCAAGGGAGTGGAGGGCGAGGACCTGCGCAAACACCTGCTGGACGCGTACGGGGTGGGCCTCATCGCCGCCGGAGGCAACGATGTGCGGGTCGCCTTCTCCTGCATCGAGGAAGAGAACGTGGAGGATCTGTTCGAGCTGATCTATCGAGGTGTCATGGATCTCAAGCGGAATGGACACGGCAGCCAACCATAAATCCTTTGACGACATCCCTGCGAGTTGTCTGCGGCCGGATCTCCGGCTAGAAGAAGAGGCACGCAACCGGCCCGAAAAGCCGGCGATCATCTTCGGCGAACAGAGAATCAGCTACAGCGAGCTCTGGGAGAGGGTAACGCGGCTTGCGGGCGGGCTCGCAGGTGCGGGGGTGGGCCCGGGGAACAGGGTCGCCTGCCTGACCACCAATCATCCCGCCTTCCTGGAAACCTATTTCGCAGCTTCCCTCATCGGTGCGATCTTCGTGCCCCTGAATTTCCGCCTGGCCCAGCGGAGCTTCGCTTCCAGATAGAAGACGCGGAACCATCCGTCCTCGTCCTCGGCACCACCCAGGAGGATTGTCCGGTATCCTCCCTCCAGGGCATGGGAACAAAGGCCTTGCAGATTTTCCGTATCGAGGCAGGCGGAGCCGCGGACGGCCCCTCCTTCGAGGGCCTCCTCGAGGGAGGTCCTATAGCGCATCACGACGGGCCGGGTCGAGACTTCTCGCCCGAAGACCCCCAGTTGATCATGTACACCTCGGGAACTACGGGGATGCCCAAGGGCGCGCTCCTTCCGTTTCGGAAGACCCTCTACAACAGCTTGAACGCCCGGAGCTTCTTCGAGTTGAGTGAGGACGACGTCGTATTGATTCCGGCTCCCCTTTTCCGCTCCCTCGGGCTCAACATTCTGAGCGTACCGGTCCTGTTCCAGGGAGGCACGGTCGTGCTTCTCGAAAGCTTCGACCCCGCCCGGACCCTGGAGGCCATCGGGCGACACCGGGTCACCTTCTTCGGCGCGGTTCCGACCATCTACAAACGCCTGCTCGACCACGGGCTGGAAGGCGGGGACTTGTCCAGCCTGCGTTTCGGGTTTACGGCCGGTGCTCCGAGGAGACCGAGAAGGCCTTCCAGGGCCCCTGGCTACGGACACAGGATCTTGCCGTGCGGGACGAAGAGGGATTCATCACTCTCATGGGAAGAAGCGGGGACATGTACATCAGCGGTGGAGAGAACGTCTATCCTGAAGAAGTCGAGCGGGTCTACCAGCCGCACCCGGACCTGGAGGAGATCGCCGTGATCGGTGTCCCGGACCCGGACTTGGGAGAGGTCGGGCTCGGATTCGTGGTCCTTCGGCAAGGCCGGACGCTCGACGTGGAGGCGTTGAAGGCACACGCGCGTGGCAAGCTCTCCCGCTACAAGATCCCCCGACGGTTCGTACAAGTGAATTCCCTGCCCCGTACGGTCACAGGCAAGATTCAGAAGTACCGCCTGCGTCACCGACTCTCCGACTCCAGCTTGTCCTTCATGTCCAGCAGAAAGTCGTAGAAAAAATCGCGTGCCTCGATCCGGGTTCGCGGCTCCATCCATCTGCCGATCAGTGGGATCTTGAGCCAGAAGACGGTGAGCCAGTGAATCTCCGTTCCCTCGCCCCGTGGGATCAACTCCACACGGCCAATCTCGTGCCCGAGAGGTCTACTGCATTTGACCACCTTGTATTCGAAGATCCGCGGAGGCTCGAATTTCACGATGTTCTCAACGAACTTGCTCCCCATGCCGTGGACCTCTCGGACAGCACCGAGCCCGTTGCGTTCCTGGTCGCCCTCCTTCAGCAATTTCGAGAGGCTGAAACCTTTGTATCGGACGTACCCCTCATGATCAGTGATGGCTTCCCACACCTTCTCGATCGGGGCGTGGATGTAGGTCTTCATTATGACGGATTGCACCGGATCCCCCCTTTTTCCTTTCCGTGAATTCCTTATTCCTTGGCGGCAGTTGCCTGCGCGAGGTTACGCTGGAATAACTCGATCGGATTCTTCGGTGGATGGTTGAGGGCTTCCTTTCTCTCGAGCACCAGAGACTTGGACGGACATTTGTAGACACAGACCCCGCAGCCGATGCAGTCCTCCAGATTGACTGTAGCCACCCGGCCCTTCTTGTTCTTGAGTTCCTTCTTCCCCTCTTCTCGCTCCACCACTGTGATCCTGTCCTTGGTTTCCGGAGCATCTTCGACCTTCAGGGCATACATGGGACACCGCTTGACGCAGAGTCCACAGCCGATGCAGGTATCTTGATTGATGGCGACCACGTAGTTGGACCGTGAGAGGCCGTCCGCATGTTTGAGTTTGTGGAAGGCCTCGAAGAAGAGGCAGCACTCCGGGTCGCAATTGCAGATGGTGTCCGGGGCTTCCTGCCAATTGGCAACACCGTGGACCAGCCCGGCTTCGGCAGATCTTCGCAGGATGTCCTCGGTCTCCTCCCGGGTAATCTGGCGACCCATCCCGTTTTCGTCTATGTAGCGGCCGAGAGCACCGAAATGGAGGCAGGTCTCCATTGGATAATAGGTGGAATCCTCGAAATCCGGATCGAGGTTCTTGCGGTGCCTGCAGGGACAGATGGAAACGCTGAAATAGTCGTGCTGATCGAGCACCTTGGCGACTTCTTCATAGGGCATAACCCCCCGGGTGTCCTCTATCGTTCCCTCGATAGGCAGGGCCCGGCAGTACTTTTCCGGGGCGTATTCAAAGCGGTCCCAGGCGCCACGGTAGTAGTACTGGTTCGACCAGGGCGCAACGCCCTTGCTTCGCTCGTCCGTCTTCCCTGGCCAATACGTGCTTCGATACTGGACAAAGAAGACGTCGTTCAGGCTGTAGCGGATCGTATCGCCTACAACGATCCGGAAGACCAAGCCTTTGTTGGCCAGCTCGTCCATCCGCTCCTGCAGCTCGGCCGGATCCATCTGCTTCAGCTCGGCCAGCTCTTCGAGGCTCTTCCCCTTGAAAGGAATCCCCATCACCAGGACGGCCTCCTCAGGCGTATAGGTAGCCTTCATGAGGGGCAGCAGAACATCCGACTCCGGAAGGCCGACGACACTCTGCCCATACCAGTCCATGAGGCTCTCATAGATTTCTTGCTCGGACATGATCCACCTCCTTTTTGTTAGGATCTATCTTCCCGGACTTGATTGAGCAGGTCACGGAGAGTACTGGACTCCTCGGGACTCAATTGGCTCAGGAATTCCGCATTCGCTTCGACCATCGTTGAATGGATTTCCTTGGCATACCGCACGCCTCTCTTCGTCAGACAGGCCAGCAGGGCCCTGCGGTCGGCCGGCTGGGGCCGACGCTCGACCAAATCCATCTTTTCCAACCGATCCAGGATCCCGGTCATGGTGGCGGAGGTGATCTGCACCTTCTGGCCCAGAACGTGCTGGGGGATGCAGTCCTCCTCGCCAAGGAAATTCAAGACCATGGCCTGGGAGGTGGTCACCCCCAGATGCTCGACCTTGCCGGCCACAAACCCGGTCCCGGCCAGGCTGGCCTTGGTCAATTGGAAAAAGATGCAGTCTTTCGCTTTCATCGCAGGCTCTCCTTAGGTGTATTCACCTGGTTTTATAGCATGCTTATAATTAGCATGCAAGCTTTTAAGGCGCGGGTGTCGAGGGTGGGAGCAAGCTCCTTACCCTCGTGGGGCGAAGGGGGGCCATGTGAATCAGCGACTTTCAGAGAAGGACCCTACTTTTTTTCTTGAAAACCCCCATCGACGGAGATAGACTCGGTAGCAGGAAGGAGTTTGCGGGCGAGATCCCTCGGCAACTAGCTTGCCTGCTCACGACAGGTCAATTTCCTTCAACTTCGCCTGTTGATTCTTGAAAGTACAAGCGGTTTTCTACAGCACCCCTCCCCCTGATCCGCTCACGCAACATCTCCCGATCCAGCGGTCACAAAGCCCTCAGAAGATGCCGGCGCGGCCGAATCGTCTGCGAAATTCCGCCTGTGCTCGAGGTGTCTCGGCACCGGATGGATAAGGTGCCGGTTCTTGGGATGCACAGAAAGGGAGGGCAGCGTCATGAAAGCGGGCATCTTCTTCACCGGCTCGGGCCCGATCCTCGTCCTCACCACATACGAGGACCTCAGGGATGCCGACCTGGTAGGCAAGTTGGCTGCCAAGGGCATCAAGAAGTTCATCGCCTGCGAGGTGGACGAGGAGAAGGCAAAGAAGGCCTACGGCAAACATTTTGACGTGATCATGGGAGACCTGAGGCAATCGGATGATTTGCGGGTACTCGACTACGATGGGCACAGGATCTTCCTGAACTTCTCCTTCAAGGAACTCGGCGACCCGGTTCTCTTCGAGCCGTAGAGCGCTGTCCGTAATCACCCGCGTCCTGTGAGTCGGAGGGTACGGCGGAGCTCGGCGGTGAGGGACTCAAGGTAGACAAAGGAGCGGGTGTCGAGGGTGCGGACGATCTCCTTGATGGAGAGGGACGTGTTGGGAGGGTGCATCTCGGGAAGGAGTTCCGCAAGAGGAACGACCCAGAAGGGTTGCACCGAGATGTCCGGATCCGGCAGGGTGATCCCGTCCGACTCACCCTCGAGGTCGCCGTAGACCAGCAGGTCCAGATCAAGGGTCCGAGGGCCGTACCGGTCCCCTGTCCTGCTCCGCTGCACCCTTCTCTCCACGTTACGGAGAACACCGTACTTGAGGTCATAGGGCATGAGGTCGGTCCGAATCTTCAACACGCCGTTCACGAAGGGGGGCCGCTCGAGACGGTCCGGCGCAATGGCCGGGTTCCGGTAGAAACGCGAGGCGTCCAGCACCTGCACGCGGGATTCGATCTCAGGGAGGGCGGCAAGGATATTCTTCTCAGGATCCACATTGGACCCGACGCCGACATACGCCTCAACCCAGGTCTGCCCGGAGTGTTTTTCGGCTTCTTCTATCACCGTCATTTCGTTCCGGAGGCGGGTGGGGCGGCGTCCCGACCCCTGACAATCTCCACACCCACGGTGCGCGCAGCCCGCAAGGCGCCCGGCTTCTCGACACGAACCCGGACTCTCTGCACTCCGGGCTCTGCCAGACATGCCTCGGCGACCGTTTCTGCAAGGGCTTCGATGAGGAAGAAGCTGGACTGGGTGACGATGGTCTCGATCCGGTCTCGAACCACCTTGTAGTCAGCCGTGAGGTTCAGGTCATCCTTCTTTCCGGCTTCTGCAAGATCCAGTTCCAGGTCCAGGTCGATCGTCACGGCCTGTTGAACCTCCCGCTCCCAATCGTTCACGCCGATCGTGCAGGAGAAGCGGAGGTCCCTGAGAAAGATACGGTCCATGAAAGAGAGTCTGAATCCAGTGTGCCCTACTTGGGCAGTGTCTCGTCCGGTCCGGCCGGCGCCCCATCGTCGTCAAAGGGTTCGTCACCGTACGACTCCAGGGAGGCAGAATCGTCGTAGCCCGTCTGCGCACGCAGTCCGCTCAACTCCTTCTCGAGAGTCCGCACCCGTTTCCGCAGGCCCATCCTGGTTGACAGGTCGAGGAGCCACATCAGGCAGAGGCCTGCCAGGAACGAGATAATGATCACCGCATAGAGCGGGATCGGCCCTGTACGCCACGCCCCCATGTTCCAGACTTCATACCCCAAGGTAATGTCTGTTTCGATCAGGGGAGGGATGTTCTGCCATGCCATGGACAGCAGGACGAGCAAGACAATGATCCATAGAGTAAGCTTGAGACCTTTCATCGCAGATCCCCCCTTTTGCAGAGACGGTTCCTTTCCATTGATGACAACATGTCAGCCGGCTCGCCCTTCAGCGTTCCTCTTCCCCGGAAAAGACCGGCAACAAGGTTCTCCATGTGTCGGCAAGAGACTCGGATATGACGCGCGTCTCGGCAAGAACCGCCATGAAGTTGTTGTCCCCGTTCCAGCGAGGCAAGAGGTGAAAATGCAGATGTTCCTCAACCCCCGCGCCTGCAACTTTTCCGAGATTCATCCCGAGATTGAGCCCGTCCGGACCGTAGGCCTGTTTCAGACGGCGCACAGACTCCCGAACGGTCTCCATCAGTTCGGCCGCCTCTTGCACATCCAGGTCTTCGAGGTGGGATACGTGACGACGGGGAGAAATCAAGAGGTGTCCGTTGATGTACGGGTACTTGTTGAGCATGACGAAACAGCGCTCCCCCTGGAAGAGGAGGCCCGCCTCCTCGGGGTCCATACGCAGCGCATCACAGAAGATGCAGGTATCGGCCTTGGGCCCCAAAATATACTCCCTCCTCCACGGTGCCCAGAGTCGCCTCGATTCGAGGTCCCTCCTCAAGCGCCCTCTCCCCCGCTCTGGAACGCACCGAGTGAGGCCGCCTCCTGGTTGATGCGCTCGTAGAGTTCTTTTCCGATCTTGAAGAAGGGCATTCTCTTCGCTGGAATCCTTACGGACTCTCCCGTCTTCGGGTTCCGCCCTTCCCGGTCCCCCCGATTCTTCACCTTGAAGCTCCCGAATCCACGAATCTCGATCCGGTCCCCTTCGACCAACGCATCGACCATGCTGTCGAAGATCGTGTTCACGATGATCTCTGCATCCTTTCGCGTCAGGTACGGGAGCCGCTCGGCCACACGGTTGATGAGTTCGGACTTCGTCATGTCATCTCCTCCCTAAAACTGAGAAACCTTCGGGATAAAAGCTCATGGCACCCCTCGTTTCAAAGACCGAGCGGAACACGCTGCCCATCGCTTCCGCAAGGCCTTGAACGAGGTATTCCCATATCTTCTTCCGCTTCTTCTCCGGATAAATGATTACGGGTTTCCCCTCGATGCCCGCCAGTTCCGCCGCCCTGTCCAGGGCATCCTGGAAATTCCCGAGACGATCCACCAACCCGTTCGCCTGCGCCTGCTCCCCCGTAAAAACCCTGCCATCCGCCAGCGGCTCGATTTCCTCGACGGTCCTGCCCCTTCCGAGCGCCACATCGCGAATGAACTGCATGTGGATGTTGTCGATAAGATCCTGCAGAAGCCGCCTTTCTTCCTCCGTCATTTCCCGCGTCGGGTTACCCAGGTCCTTGTAGCGACCGCCTTTCAAGACCTCCGACTTGAGACCGACTTTCTTCATCAGCTCTTCGAAGTTCGGGTACTCCGAGATGACGCCTATGCTTCCGGTGAGCGTCCCGGGGTTGGCCACGATCTCTTCCGTTGCGGCGGCGACGTAGTATCCACCGGAGGCTGCAACATTACCCATGGACGAGAGGACAATCTTGTCCTCGCGCAGCTTCTTGATCTCCGCATAGATCTCCTGTGCAGCGACCACCGTGCCTCCCGGAGAATCGATCCGGAGAACAAGCGCCTTCACCTCCTCGTTTTCTTCGTATTTCTTGAATTGTTCGATCGTGTCCGTGGCACTCGTCAGGACACCCTGGATGGAAATGACAGCGATCTTGTCGTTCGAAAGGGAGATCCCGCTGCCCTCGAACAAGCCCAAACGCCCCGCAAAGAAGCTGATCACGAAGATCAACCCCAGGATTGAAACGAGGGCGATAACGCCCTTCCCTCTTTTCCGGCCCGGCATCTTTCTCATCAACCCCCACATCCTGGAGGTTTCACCATGGAAGAACGCTGCTCAAGGATGCACTAAACAGGGTCCTAACCCTCTCCCCCTATCACAGAGGAACGGTTCCACCGGCCCTCTCGAAGGCACGAGGCCTCAACCTTCGGGCTTCTCTTCCTCCCCCTCTTCTTCCGAACCACCGGCTTCCTCTGCCGGGGCTTCTTCCGGCTGCGAGTCGACCTCCACCGGTTCGGAAACGGGCTCCTCAACCATGCTGGACGGCTCGGCAGCCTTCCGGTCCGCGTCCGGCAGGTCGAGCGTCTTGGACAGGTCTCTGAGTTCCTGCTTCCAGTCTTCTTCTTGGCGGTAAGGCTCTTCCTTCTGGGACAGGAAGGCATCCATGTCCGCCTTCTCCAGGTCCTTCCTCATGGCCTTGATGCTCAAGCCGATCTTGCGCTCCCGGGAATCCAGATGGATGATCTTCGCCTCGAGTTCATCCCCGACGCCGGTGAAATTCCGAATATCCTCCACCCTTTCGTCGCTGAGTTCCGAGATGTGAATCAGGCCCTCGATACCCTTCTCGATCTCGAGGAAGATCCCGAAGTCCGTGACATTCGTCACATTGCCCTTCACCATGTCCCCGAGCCTGTAACGATCCGGAATCTCGTCCCAGGGATCCTTCTCCAGCTGCTTGATCCCCAGGGAGAACTTGTTGCTCTCCTCATCGATGTTCAGCACCACCGCCTCGATCTCTTCCCCCTTCTTGTAGATCTCACTCGGGTGCTTCACCTTGTGGGTCCAGGACAGGTCCGAGATGTGCACGAGGCCGTCGATCCCTTCTTCGATTCCCACGAAGATCCCGAAATCCGTGATGTTCCGAATCAGGCCCGTAATCCTCGAGCCCTTCGGATATCGATCCTTGAGAACGGCCCACGGGTTGGCTTCCGTCTGTTTCAGGCCGAGGGAAATCCTCTGGTTCTCCACGTCGAGGTTCAGCACAACGGCCTCGATCGTGTCCTGCACGGAGAGGATCTGGGATGGATGCCGGATCTTCTTGACCCAGGACATCTCGGAGATGTGGATCAAGCCCTCGATGCCTTGCTCGAGTTCCACGAATGCCCCATAGTCGGTCAGACTGACCACGCGCCCTTCCAGTCTCGTTCCCACCGGATACTTCTCGGCCGCCGCAGACCAGGGGTCCGGCTTCGTCTGTTTCAGACCCAGCGAAACCCTTTCCCTTTCCCGGTCATACCGCAGCACCTTCACGTTGATCTCGTCTCCAATGGACAGGAGTTCGGAGGGGTGCCCGACCCTTCCCCACGACATATCGGTAATATGGAGCAGGCCGTCCACGCCACCCAGATCGATAAAGGCCCCGTAGTCGGTGATGTTCTTCACGATTCCTTCGAGGACGACTCCCTCTTCCATCCGCTTGAGCGTTTCTTTCCGAAGGGCATCGCGTTCCTTCTCCAACAGGACCCTTCGTGAAAGAACGATGTTGCCTCTCTTCTTGTTGAACTTGAGAATCTTGAACTCAAAAGTCTTTCCGATCATGTCATCCAGGTTCTTGACGGGGCGCAGATCCACCTGGCTTCCCGGCAGGAATGCGGGCACGCCGATGTCCACGGACAGCCCCCCCTTCACCCGCTGCACGATCCTGCCCTCCACGACCTGCTCATCGTTGTACGCTTCCTGGAGGTCGTCCCATATCTTCAATTGATCGGCCTTCTCTTTCGAAAGCCACACAATGCCTTCTTCGTCTTCTACTGACTCCAGGAAGACCTTGATGGAGTCCCCCACTTTCACGGAATGGGACCCATCCGGCTCCCTGAATTCAGCCAGCGAGACCTCACCCTCTGACTTGTAACCGATATCTACCGTCACGGTGTCGGGCCCGATTCCGATCACCTCGCCGACGACCACTTCACCCACCTCCACCTTCTGTTTTGCCATCGATTGCTCGAGCAATGCGGCAAAATCCTCCTCTTCATCGTTCGGCGCGGACGGATCTTCCTGGCTCATCATCTCCGGGGTGGGATCTTCGGCCCCGGTTTTGTCCTCGGGTGTAGTTGTTGAATTCATTCCTCGTTCCTTCTCCTGCTGGTGCTTCTTGTCGGCGTCGGGTCACAGACCTTGACGCCTTGGGTTGCGGTACGCTTTGAGGGCCCTCCCCCCTGGATCGGGTCCGGAGAAACCCCAGCCTCAGCCAATCCGAAATACGGCAAAGAATTTGCTAATTATACCGGTACTTTACTAAAAGTGCAAGGCAAGATCCACACTATGTTTCGCCCTTTCTCCACAGGACCGGTCTCCCGCTCCAATGGCCTATCCTTTCGCCTCGGAAAGGCCCTGTTCCGAGAGCAGGGCAAGAATCCGGACCAGTACCTGCCCGGGGTCGAGGCGCGTGGTGTCGATCATGGCCGCATCGCCGGCCGGCACGAGGGGGGCCACCCTCCGGGTCTTGTCCCGTTGATCCCTTGCGAGGATCTCCCGGGCAAGCTGTTCCTGCTCGACTTCGATGCCCTTCTCTTTCCACTGCAGGTAGCGCCTTCGCGCCCGCTCCTCCGGTTCCGCATCGAGAAAGACCTTGAGGTCTGCTTCCGGAAGGACAACGGTGCCGATATCCCGGCCCTCCATCACCACCCCCCCCTGCCTGCCCAGCTCACGCTGTTTCTCGACAAGCACCTCTCGAACCTCTGGGAATCGAGACAGGCGCGAAGCCTCCTCACTCACCCCGGGCAAGCGAAGCGACTCGGTGACATCTTCTCCGTCGAGCACCACCCCCGGGCCGGCTTCCGTCACGATGAACTCGATCTCCATGTCTCTACCCAGGCCTGCAAGTCCCTGTGGATCGTCCGGGGGCACGGCCCGCGCCCGGGCCAGAAGGGCCACTGCCCGGTACATGGCTCCCGTATCGATGTACCTGCAGTCAAGCCTCCCTGCAAGAGCCTGTGAGATGGTGCTCTTCCCCACACCGGAGGGCCCATCGACCGCAATTACCAGTCCTTTTCCCTTTGACCTTTGACCTTTCACCTCTATCCGTCTCACCTCTCTATCAAGGGAGCGATCCGCTCGAGGAAGCCCGGGAAAGATATGTTCATGCAGTCGCCGCCCAAGACCCGGCTGGGGCCTTTCGCTGCCAATGCCGCCACGATCAGGGAAAGGGCGATCCGGTGATCCTGCCAACTCCGGCCTTCAAAGGCCTCTACGCCACCTCTGCCCTCGATCTCCAGGCCGTCCGGCCTTTCGACCACTTGGACCCCCATGGCAGACAGGTTCGATGCCATGGCCGCGATACGATCCGACTCCTTCACGCGCAATTCCTTGGCCCCTGTGATCTTCGTCCTGCCTTGCGCGAACGCTGCCGCCACGCACAGAACCGGGATTTCATCGATACAGCCGGGGACCTCTTCCGGCAGGAGCGTCATCCCCTTCAAACGGGTCGACCGGACCTTCAGGTCAGCCACAGGCTCGCCGCATACTTCGCGGCGGTTACAGAGCTCCACGGAGGCGCCCATACGGTCGAGGACCGTCAGGTACCCGATGCGGGTAGGATTAATACAAACGTCGCGAATTTCCAGCTCGGACCGGGATGTGATCAAGGCGCCGACCACGAGGAAGGCGGCCGAAGACGGGTCGCCCGGGACCTCGATATCCCTGGCATCGATCCGCTGCCCGCCCCGGAGGCGCACGGTTGCCTGGTCGCAGGCCACATCCACTCCCATGTAGCGGAGCATCCGTTCGGTGTGATCTCGCGAGAGGTAGGGCTCAGAGAAAGACGTTTCGCCTTCGAGGAAGAGGCCTGCCAGGAGCAGGGCGGTCTTCACCTGTGCGCTTGCGATGGGAGAGTCGTAGTGAATCGGGCTCAGCCGCCCTCCCTTGATCGCGAGCGGGGCAAACCGTCCGTTCTCCCTGCCCCATATCTCGGCGCCCATCTGACGGAGGGGCTTCACAATGCGGTCCATGGGCCTTCGCCGAAGGGAGTCATCCCCGGTCAAGACAGAGAATTGGGGCTGGGCGGACAGCAGGCCTGCCAGCAGCCGGATCGTGGTGCCGGAGTTTCCCACGTCCAGGACGGCCTCCGGCTCTTTCAAGGGCCCTTGCGCATTCCCCTCCAACCGCACCTCTTCGTCGAACGGTTCGATGCCGACACCGAGCCGGCCCATACACTGCCATGTGCTTCGCACGTCTTGGCCCGAGGACAGGTTTCGGATCTTCATGGCTCCGGAGGAAAGGGACCCCAGGATCAGTGCCCGGTGGGAGATGGATTTGTCTCCGGGGACAACAGTCGATCCGCGGAGGCCTCGCACCGGCTCCAGAGACAGCGGCGCTTCTCCTGCCGCGGATGAAGCCGCAGCGGAGGGGCTGTCGTATTCGGGAGGTTCTCTCAAAGCCACCTTCCTGTATCAGGCTGTCGCATGGATTCTATCGGCAGCCCGGTCCAACCGGCTGTCCGTCGCCAGGCGGCGAAGACGGGGGTGGCCTGCCCCCTGATCCCCGACCCCTGACCCCTCTATTTCTTCTTCTTGAGCAGGCTCGCCCGGGTACGCCTGCACTGGTCGAAATGCTCCTCGAGTCCCTTCCCGTCCTCAGCGGAGATCATGGCCTTGAACTTGTCCAAGGTGAGGGCAAAGGAGTCGACTGCCTGCAGCAGGGCTTCCCGGTTCATCAGACAGATGTCTCGCCACATTTCAGGGTGACTGGACGCAATACGTGTGAAGTCAAGAAATCCCCCCGCCGAGAACCTTGCAAGGTCCCCCTCCCGCTGATCTTCACTGTAGATGGTATGAACCAGCGCATAGGCCACGATGTGAGGCAGATGGCTTACAAATCCCATGACCCTGTCGTGGTTCTTCGTGTCCATCACAACCACATTCGATCCGATTTCCTCCCAGAGGCGGCGAACCCGATCCAGCGCCTCCGGGTCCGTCCCGTCCGTGGGCGTGAGAATCGTTTTTCGATCCGTGAACAGGGACGAGAAGCTCGCCTCCACACCGGAGTTCTCCGTGCCCGCGATGGGATGGCCCCCTACGAATCGGCTCGGCCGCGTAAGCGCTCTCTGCGCCTCTCTCACGATCGAGTCTTTCACGCTCCCCACATCCGTCACGACCGTGTCGTCTCCACACAGGGGGCCGATCGTCGGAAGCAACTGCACGATGCTCTCGACCGGGGTAGCAAGCACGACCAGATCGGCCTCACGCATTCCTTTCGCCCAGTCGGTTTCCATCGCATCGATCACGCCAAGGTCGAGTGCCTTGCAGAGATTCTCCCGGCCCCTGCCCAAACCGACGATGCGCGAGACAAGGCCTCGCTCTCTTGCGGCCCGCGCAAGAGACCCGCCGATCAGCCCGACGCCGACGACGGTCATGGTCTCGAACAACGGAGGGGAAGCCCGTTCCGAAAACCCCTGATCCGGGTTCGATCGATTCATGAGGGTCCGTTCTCTTCGATACGGGACACGTCCCCGGAGCGTGCCTGACGCCCGTGCGGATAGGATCCGAGGAGCTTGAGATCGCTGCAGCCTTCACGGAACAACTCGAGGGCCGCGGCAAGCTTGGCATCTGTGTGATGACCTTCCAGGTCGGCGAAAAAGATGTACTCCCACGGCTTCCCCTTGCACGGCCTCGACTCGATCTTCGTGAGGTTCACTCCGTTTTCAGCAAAAGGCTTCAAGGCCTTGTACAGCGCACCCGCGCTGTCCTTGAGCGAAAACATCAGAGAGGTCTTGTCCCGGCCCGTAGGCTCTTCATCCCTCTTCCCGATCACCAGGAACCGGGTGTAGTTGTGCGGGATGTCCTGGATCCGTTTTTCCAGAACGTTCAGGTCATAGAGCTTCGCCGCGTAGCTGCTTGCCACCGCAGCGCTGTGTGGTTCTGCCGCCGCGAATTCGGCCGCCTTGGCCGTGCTGGGCATGTCGACAACTTCGGCATCCTCGAGACGGTCCTCCAGCCAGTTCCTGCACTGTGCAATCGCATGCGGATGGGAATACACGCGACGGATGTCATCGAGCCTTGTCGAACGGGAAAGCAGATCGAGGCTGATCTCGATCATGATCTCTTCGGAAATTCTGACATCGCATTCCATGAACAGGTCAAGGGTATGAGAAATCACGCCTTCGGTGGAGTTCTCGATGGGGATGACTCCGTAATCCACTCTCTCCCTTTCCACGCCTTCGAACACGCTCCGTATGTTTTTTTCCGGTATGAACTGGCTCGAACGACCGAAGTATTGCAGGCAGGCCAGATGCGTGAACGTGGCGCGCGGTCCGAGGAACGAAACCCTCAACGGTTTTTCCAACGACAGGGAGGCGGACATGATCTCCCGATACACGGCACGCAGGGCTTCATTCGGGAAGGGGCCATCGTTCTTCGAAGACAGCCTCTTGAAGATCGATCGTTCCCTCTGCGAGGAGTAGTACTCGAGGTTGCGACGCTTCTTCTCCTTGCCGATTTCGATGGCCAGGTTGGCCCGCTTGTTGAGGAGCTCAAGGATTACATCATCGATCCTGTCGATCTCCTCCCGGAACACACCAATATCCTCCCCGGCCGGGCCCTTCTTTCCGGCTCGTGAAGCCCTTTTCGGCTTCGCCGGACTTGCCTTCTTCTTCGTTTTCCGTTTTGTAGCCATGATTCCTGGAAAGGTCGTGAGGGTTCGCTGGTTGCCCCATACGGGAGAAACGTTAGGAAAATTATATGGATACGAATTCAAAAATCAAGGGAGTTCTAAACGAAACCCTTTCCGGTTAAAGTAAATTCTCCAAGATTCGGGATTCTCGACAAACTGCTTTTACATCGCTCCCAGAAAGCCCCGAATTGTCTCAAAGATTTTTTCTGTCCGAAATGGGGCCGTCAACCACCCCACCTGCTCCTGGTTGTTGAACCACGTGTACTGGCGCTTCGCATACCGCCGGGTGTCCCTCTTGAAGAGGCGAACAGCCTCCGAGTTCTCCATTTCGCCCGCTATGACCTTCGTCACGTGTCGATAGCCCAGGCTCCTCATAGAGGGCAGATCCGCGGAGTAGCCCCTGGCCATCAGGGTTCGCACCTCTTCCACAAGCCCCGCACGAACCATCTCATCGACCCTTGTATTGATACGCTCGAAGAGTCGCTCCCGGTCCATGGTCAACCCGATTGTTAGCGCTTCGTACCTATCCTGTTTGAATCCATGCTCCTTCTGCAAGTCGGTTATGCTCTTCCCGGTTCGAAGGAATACCTCCAGGGCCCTCCGGGCGCGCACGTGATCATTCGGATGGATACGATGGGCCGCGGCCGGATCCAATGACTCAAGTGTTCTATGAGGATTTTCTCCTAAAGATTTGTAATGATTAAGCTTTTCCTCCCATTTCTCGAACTTGTCTACACTCGGATCTTCGAACAATCCGTGCAGGAGCACCTTGATGTAGAGGCCCGTTCCACCCACGATCATGGCGGTCTTGCCCCGGGCTTGGATGTCTTCGATCGCGCGATCGGCCTCCTCCTGAAACTGTACCGCGTGAAAGGATTCGTCCGGATCCACCACGTCGATCAGGTGGTGAACAACCCTCTGTCTCTCTTCGGCGGTCGGCTTGCTCGTCCCGATGTCCATGCCCCGGTAGATCTGCATCGAATCGGCACTTACGATCTCCGCGTTCAACTCCGGGGCCAACTGCAGGGCCAGGGAAGTCTTCCCTACCGCCGTCGGTCCCACGAGCACGAGGATCCTCTTCGGGTGCATGGTAGAAGCTTTCAAGTCCTGTGGAATTTCCTCTCGATTTCGCGCAGGGACCAGGAGATCATCACGGGCCTCCCGTGGGGACAGCTGAGAAGGCCCGGCTTTGCGTCGAGTTGCTCGAGCAAGGCCTCCATTTCCTTCCACTCCATCATGCGGCCTGCACGAATGACGGAATGGCACGCAACACGCGCAAGCACGTGCGTGCGGAGAAGGTCGAGCTGTTTCGTCCGTTCGAGTTCGGTAAGCTCTTCTGCCACATCCTGCAGGAGCGGTTTCGGATCGATCTTTCCGAGCAAGGCAGGCAGCGCCTTGACGACAAAGCTCCTGCCCCCGTAGAACTCCGCCTCCAGGCCGCACTCCATCAGGGAGTCGAGGTGTCTCTTCAGGCACTCGGCTTCCCGCGGAGGCAGTTCGACCACCTGCGGGACCAGGAGGGGTTGCCTGGATATCCCTTCGCTTGCAAAGGCCTCCTCGAGCTTCTCAAAGGCGATTCTTTCGTGGGCCGCATGCTGGTCGACGAGCATGAGACGGTCGCCATACTCGCAGACCAGATAGGAACCCCTGTACTGGCCGATGATGCGGAAGCTCGAGAAGAGAGGCTCCACCACCCTGCCCTTTTCCTTCGCCTCGCTTGTGTCGCCCGGTGGCTGCGGCGGCGATCGGGTCTCCTCGTGAACTTCACGCCCCACAAAGGGTGGGGCCACGACCTCCCGCTCGTAAGGCCTGGGGGATGATGGAGATCCCGGAGGCAGAGGACTCGGGGCCTCGCGTGGTGCCGCGCCCCGGGGTTGTATTGGGCTTGCGGGCGGTCCTTCCTGCCAGGTCGGCCTTCTCTCCTGCCATGGCGTTCTGTGGATTACGTCCGAAAGAGACTTGAGGAGCAGGTCGCGTATTTTCTGGGGGCGGGAGAAGTGAACCTCCATCTTGGCGGGATGCACATTCACATCCACCTCGTCATACGGAACCGTGAAGAACAGGACGGCCACCGGAAAACGCTCCTTCGGCAACCGCCCCTGATAGGCAGACCGGATCGCGCGCTGAAGCTGCTGGTCGCGAACGGGCCTATCGTTGACGAACAGCAACATGCCCCTGGAGGTGACCCTGTTGATTTCAGAAGGCCCGACCAGGCCCTCCACGCCATACCCGTCCTTGCTGCCCGACACGGGCTGGAGCCCCTCGCCGAACTCCCACCCCAGGAGTTGCGCGACCCGCTGACGCAGGTCTTCGGCGCGAGGGGCGTTGACCCAGAGCTTTCCCGAACGTTTGAGCTGGAAGGACACCCCCACCCTGGACAGGGAAAGCCGGATGAAGGTGTCGAGTATGTGTCCCGCCTCGGTTTGCTTCGACCGCAGGAACTTGCGCCGAGCCGGGGTCGTGCGGAACAGATTTCGGACGATGACGCGTGTTCCCCGCGGCATGCCGACCTCCTGCTGAACCGGTTGGGTGCCGGCCTTCATCTGCACCCGGATCCCCAGGGGGGCCTCTTCGATCTTCGTTTCGATCTCCAGGTCCGCAACCGCTGCTATGCTCGGAAGCGCCTCGCCACGAAACCCCAGCGAAGCAATCCGGGTGAGATCCTGGTAAGAGGCAATCTTGCTCGTCGCGTGCCGCTCGAAGGCCAGGGGAACCTCGTCCGGGCGCATGCCCGTTCCGTCATCGAGCACCTCCAGATGGTCGATCGCATCCTTGCCGACCACGATCAGAACGCTCGTGGCCTGCGCGTCGAGCGCATTTTCGACAAGTTCCTTGACGACCGACGCGGGCCTTTCCACGACCTCGCCGGCAGCAATCTTTTCCGTCAATTCTCGAGGAAGAATCCTGATTGCCATGCTAACCCTGTTCCTTCTTCTCTTGCTCGATCTGGTCCCTTCCCCTTTGGATTCCGTCCTGGATGATCGCGTTGTCGGACCGCCACGTCCTCTGCTCGAAGGACCGGTCACGGATGCTCCGCAGGAAACGCTCCTCCACCTCCTCGAGATAAGAACCGTAGATGTGGTAGGAATCCGTAACATCCACGTACCTGCCCACCCGTACCGGCCTCCCCATGCGCTCTGCGATCTGCTCGGCAAGGGTTCGCTGCAAATCGGTCAGGGCATAGATGTTCATGAAGGCAGCCTTGTACGCGTCCCGGCTTCTCCAGTGCGTGTTCATGTTCAGGTAGAGTTCACCATCCGTCCCCTCTGCGAGGCGGCACCAGACTCTCTGTAAACAGGGCGGGTCATCGGTCTTCGGGTCCAGGGTGGGCATCCAGGTGATGGCCTGTGCCCGCCGCGAGTAGGGCACTTGCGAGAGTTTCTCCACGAGGTAGTCCATCTGGGCCACGCCGGCAAAGGGGCCTTCCCCGCCGCCGGCCAGGTCTTCCTGGACCTGATAATCGAACAACCTTTTGTGATACGTATAAGTCCATTTGCCCTCTTCGGGCCGGATCCAATGATCGTGAACCCCATCGACAACTTCGAGCCGGTATTTCTCCAGGTCCTCGATCGCCCCGGGGAAGGCCCGGTGAAGGCGTGGTTCTTCAAAGGGCTTCTCGATCACGAGAGTCATGGTAGCGTCGAGGCTGGGGGCCTCCCCTTCCTTGTCGTATTCGGTGGGATAGCTCCCCCCCTTCTCCCAAACGGCCAGGACGCTCTTCTCCCAGCCCTCCGGCAGGGTATCGCCACTGACAAACAGTACCGGTATGTTCCCATCTCGCCTGTCTTCGCTCATCTTGGTTCCCCTTTCCCCGTGCCGGACGAAGTGCATCCACAACTCAGGTCTTTAGCACACGGGGAACCGGGCTGGCAATGACCCTCCCCTTTCGTTGCTGTTGACCGCGAATTCTTCTTTCTCTTATGATGCTCTCATGGAACACGCCCGCTACATGGAAACGGCCCGACGAATCGTCGTCAAGATAGGCACGCACGTCCTCACGGGCGAGGAGGGAAGGCTCACCACGGCGGTCTTCGATTCGATCGTGGACCAGGTGATCCGCCTCTCGGAAGCGGGAAAGGAGATCATCCTGGTCTCGTCCGGCGCCATCGCGGCAGGACGCACCCTGCTCGAACCGACGCACCCGAACACCAGTATCCCGGAAAAGCAGGCCCTGGCCGCCATCGGGCAGACCCAGCTCATGGGCATGTACCAGCAGGCCCTCGACCGGCACGGGAAGCGGGCAGCCCAGGTGCTGCTGACCCGGGACGATCTGAGCCACCGAAGGCGTTACCTGAACGCACGGAACACGCTGTTCAAGCTTCTCCAGTTTTCGGTCATACCGATCGTGAACGAGAACGACACGGTCATGGTGGAGGAGATCAAGTTCGGGGACAACGACAACCTCTCGGCCCGAGTGACGATCCTGGCGGATGCGGACATCCTGATCCTTCTGACGGACGCCCCCGGCCTGTGTGCCTGGGAGGGCGCGGAAGGGCCGGGGACAGAGCCGATCCCGTTCGTAAAGGAGGTTACCCCGGAACTCCGCAGGATGGCCAAAGGGCCGTCCGACCCGTTGGGCACGGGTGGAATGGCCACGAAGATCGAGGCCGCGCGGATCGCAACCGAGGCGGGCCATCCCGCCGTAATTGCAGACGGCAGACGACCGAACGTGCTCACAGGGATTCTGGACGGGGAACCGATCGGCACCTTTTTCGCGCCCCTCAAGGATCGGCTCACCCACAAGAAACACTGGATCGCATACACCCTGCGGAAGAAGGGGGAACTGGTCCTGGACGACGGAGCCGTCCAGGCCATTGTCCACAGGGGAAAGAGCCTTCTCTCCTCCGGGGTGGTAGAAGTACGAGGCCGGTTCGACAACGGTGAGATGGTCGCATGCCTCGACGAAAACGGAACGGAATGGGCCCGGGGGATCACGAATTACTCTTCCGAAGAGATTCAGCGGATCGCGGGCAGGCAGAGTGCGGAGATCGAATCCGTCCTGGGGTACAGACTCCGGGACGAAATCATTCACCGGGACGAAATGGTGGTAACGGCGAAGCATTGAACAGGGGTAGGAGCTACAAGCCTGCGTGGGCAAATTGGTCGGGCACGGGTCGTAAGGAGATAGGAATGACCGATGTAATCGATATGGCGAAGAAGGCTCGGGAGGCATCTCTCCGGCTGGCCAATATGCGGACCGATGACAAGAACAAGGCCCTCCACGAGGCCGCCCGCGAGATCCGGGAGAACGCCGCCGCCCTGCAGGAGGCCAACCGGAAGGACCTGGCTGCTGCGAAGGAAAAGGGCCTGTCCCCGGCCATGGTCGATCGGCTCACCCTCTCGGACAAGACCCTTGACCAGATCTGCAAGAGCCTGGAAGAGGTAGCGGCCCTGGCCGATCCTGTGGGCGAAATCGTGAGCACATGGAAGCGACCCAACGGGCTCGAGATAGGGAAGATGCGCATTCCCCTGGGCGTGATCGGCATCATCTACGAGGCCAGGCCCAACGTGACGGTAGACGCAGCCGCACTCTGCTTGAAGTCCGGAAACGCGGTGCTGCTGCGCGGCGGTTCCGAGGCGATTCATTCGAACCGGGCGCTGGCCATCCTGCTGGCCCGAGCCTGTCAGGCCTCCGGCCTCCCGGAACACGCGGTGCAGCTCATCGGAACGACCGACCGGGCCGCGGTACTCGAAATGCTCAAACAGGAAGAAACGATCGATCTCATCATACCCAGGGGTGGGGAAGGCTTGATCCGGTTCGTGGTGGAGAATTCGAGGATCCCGGTCCTGAAACACTACAAGGGCGTCTGCCACGTCTACGTGGACCAGGGGGCCGACCCCGAGATGGCCAGGCGGATCTGCGTGAATGCAAAGGTTCAGCGGCCCGGAGTGTGCAATTCCATGGAGACCCTCCTCATTCACGAAAAGGAAGCGAAAACCCTTCTGCCCGAGATAGCGGCAGCCCTGCAGAAAGAGGGCGTAGAAATTCGCGGTTGTCCGGCCACCCTCACCCACGTCCCGGACGCCAAGCCGGCTACGGAAGAAGACTGGGGCGCAGAATACCTGGAGCTGATCCTGTCGGTAAAGGTCGTGGCCAGCATGGAAGAGGCGATGGAGCACATCGACCGTTACGGGTCGCTTCACACCGAATCGATCGTCACCCGGGATGAGGGTCGGGCGGAACGATTCCTGAGGGAGCTACAGTCTTCCACGGTCATGGTCAACGCCTCGACGCGCTTCAGCGACGGCTTCGAATTCGGTCTCGGTGCCGAAATCGGCATCAGCACCAGCAAGCTCCACGCCTTCGGCCCCATGGGCCTCAAGGAGCTGACCACCACGAAGTTCATCGTTCGCGGTCAGGGCCAGATCAGGGAGTAGATGCTATAACCTGTCACGTCTCAATTTGCTTGGGCTCCGTCTCTCCCTCCCCCCGCAAAGTCGCCCGGCACAAATCGAGCCGTCATTTCATGGTCGAACCTCTAGCGGTTCGTGCCCGTGCCCGATTTCAGTGGCTGTCCCCGATTTCAGAAAAAAGGGCGGCCTCCAATACGAACACCGCCCCATCAATCAGCCAAAATCGCGCCGGATTCCTACCTCTTCCTTCGACAAATCATCAGCCCGATCAGCGCGGCCAGCGGGAGCAGGAGGTAGACAAGGTGCCTCCCCAAGTCGGAGACATGGCGTACTGGACTGGCCCCGAAAGTTGAAGCCGCCGCAGAAGCGGCGCAAGTGCCTGATTGAGTAACGTCTATAATAGTATTCTCGCCCGCATTCAGTTCGGTAATCTCCCCTTCATACTCCACCGAGATCGTTCCCGAACCGCCGGTATTCTCAATCTGAAACGTATTCTCGATTAACTCCGTCACCGTTGCCGTAGCGCCGCCGGGCACGACGATCGCAATCTCTCCACCGATGACACCCTCGACGGGTCCGACAACCGCCTCCATTTCCGCACTCCCACAGGTCACAATTACTTCGTCTCCAGGGCCAAAAGACAACGTCACAAGACCACCGCAAACGCTCACGGTGGCGTTTGTCGCCCCACCGGAGGGGTCCGCGGCAATCCTCACTCCGCTCGGATTCGCCTCGTCGGTTATCGTCAGGATCTGATCTCCTCGATTCGTTATCGTCCCGCTCGTCGTGCCCGGCGGATCAAGGCCTATGTCCGAGAAACCGTTTGAATACTCGTCCGGCAGGGTATCGATCACGCCGGCGATTCCGTCCCCGTCATCAATCACGGTGGTATTGATAGACACAGAAATGGTCGCGCCATGGAAACTGGTCGTCACCAGGTCCAGCTTGTCGTCATCGTTGAGATCCTCTACCCCGATCTCCCCCTGACCCGCCATATCCCCAAAAATCACCGGAATGTGAAAGGTCCCGTCCCCCTTTCCCAGGAACACGGACACGCCTCCCGGCATAGGCGCCGCTGCGGCCATGTCCAGGTGACCGTCTCCGTCCAAATCCCCCACCCCGATCGACTTCGGTTCCAACAGGTCCGTCCCGTAGTTGACCGCCGCCTGGAACGTGCCGTCTCCGTTGCCGAGGAGCATCGATAAGTTGCCGTCAAGAGAATTTGCCACGACCAGGTCAGCCGCACCATCTTCATTCAGGTCCCCGACGGACACCCCCCAGGGTTGCTCTCCCACCGCGTAGTTCACCGCGGTCTGGAACGTGCCGTCTCCGTTGCCCAACAGAACGGACATGTTGTCGCTGTCGGCATTCGTCACGGCCAGATCCAGGTGGGCATCTGCGTTCAGCAACCCTATAGCCACAGCCATGGAGTCAGCCCCGACGGCGTAACTCGCGGGCGTCTGAAAGGCACCGTCCCCGGTGCCCAGGAATACCAGCGCAAAATTCCCACTGGCCGTAACCACATCCAGCACATCGTCCCCGTTCAGATCTTCCAAGGCGATGTCGCTACCACCCCCCAGGTAAGGCAAATACGTCGCGGCCTGAAAGGTGCCGTCCCCGTTCCCCAACCACACTTCGAAATAAAGCGTTGCGCCTACCACGAGGTCCTGAAAGTCGTCCCCGTTCAACTTGCCCATGGCGATACAGTATACTGGCCCACCAGCCGTATGGTTGACCGCGGCCTGGAAACTTCCGTCCCCATTTCCCAATAGCACCGAAACACTGTTGCCGAAGAAATTCCCCGCGGCCAGGTCCGGGCTGTCGTCCAGGTTCAGGTCTCCGATGGCCAACTGGTAAGGATTGGACCCGGTGCTGTAGCCCACGCTCGGGGCGAACGAGACATCCGCCGCCGTTCCGGTGGGCAGAGCACAGAAGACGACGACCATCAACACGACTGCAATCCGGGCCAAGGCGCCCTCGTGATCACGCATGTTCCTCTCCTCTTCCATTGTGATGTTGACCGTAGTTTACGATGGTGCTTTGCGCGGGGTCAAGAAAATTCTAGCTGCCATGATAATGTTTTAAAAAGGTCGGAACACATTCTGATCATCGGGTGAAACGCACACCAAGACAGTAGGATTCACATATGTTATTCGAAACACTTCAACTGGAGAGAGGCGGATCGAACGCAGGTGTATCA
>Ga0180429_10000727_pt1 | contig 28956 bp, 19 predicted proteins | sample SS_ome_FD_132428 | JGI IMG/M metagenome (GOLD analysis project Ga0180429, IMG submission 132428) | Hypersaline lake sediment archaeal communities from the Salton Sea, California, USA - SS_1_S_1 metaG | ecosystem: Environmental > Aquatic > Non-marine Saline and Alkaline > Hypersaline > Sediment ...
ACGTCGTGGCCGGCGGCGGTGGCGAAACTGTGGACCTCGTCGAAAGACTTCGCCCGATTGTAGAACCCGTTGCCGTACAGCGCGGTCTCGATCGGCGTGGCGTAGAAGGTGTCGTCGCCGGCCGAGTCGTACATCCGCGTTACGTCGTGACCGCCGGAGGTGGCAAACGCGTGTACTTCGTCGAAGGAGATGCCTTGCAGCGAGTATCCGTCGCCGAGCAACAATCCGTAGCTGGGTACGGTTACGAAGGTGTCGTCGCCCGGCGAGTCGTAGAACTTCACCTTGTCGAAACCGCCGTTGCCGGCCTGGCCGACGATCGTCTCGAAGGCGTCAACCGCACAGGTGCCACCCGGGGTGATCATCAACGCGCCGTTGGGCCAGCCGACGAACTCGTCGTCGCCGGTCGAGTCGTACACGGTCGCCCGATCGGCGCCGCCGGCGCCGCCGAGTAGTTCAAGGCCGGTAGCGCCGCCGAACTCGTACGCAATTCCGTTGACGTTTACTGCCCAGGAACTGCCGGGGGTCGCCTCGAACGTATCGTCGCCCGGGCTGTCGTGTACCGTCGCCAAAGACCCGTCCCGGCTGACGTGCACCAGGTTGGCCATCCGAAGGTCGACGTCGTTGCTGGTCCCGGAGAGTTTGAAGTAGTACGACTCGGCGGCCTCGGTCTGACGGTCGATGCGTTGGTTGCCGCCGGCGACCGTGGACGTGGCCAGTTCGTCGAGTTCATCATCGTAGAGGGTCAATTCCGCGTCGCCGGGTGCCCCGTCGAAGACCGCTTCCAGCGTGAGGAGTCCTTGGCGCGTCGCCTGGGCGTGGAACCACAGATCGCCGCCCGACGGGTCGAGGGCTTGCAGTTGCCGGAAGGTAATCGGGCGAAGCGGCGTCGCGCCGCCAAAGTCAATAGTGAAGATGTCGGTGTTGTCGAGCGGACCATCGACCAATTCGGCGCCAGTGCCCCAGGCGTAGACGGGCACGTTTACGCCGGTGTGTCCGGACGTCGACCAGGTAACGTCGGGGGCAACGCCGGGGCCGTTGTCGGCCACCACGGTCATGCCGCCGCATTCGTGATCGGCGGTGACGACGATCAGGGTGTCGGCTCGCCCGGCCGCCCAGTCGAGCACCAGTTCAACGGCGTTGGCAAACTCGACCGTCTCGCGGACGTTGCGCTCGATATCGTTGGCGTGGCCGGCGTGATCGATCCGTCCACCTTCGATCATCAAGAATAAGCCGTCCGGATCGTTGTCCAGGACATCGAGCGCCGTGTTGGTCATCTCCGACAGGTGCGGCAGATTGCCCAGGCCGTCGTACTCGTAAGGCATGTGTCCGGAACCGAACTGCCCGGCTACGAACGTGGCCGTATCGGCATCCAGCGCGAGCATGGAGTCGCGGTCGGCCACCACGGTGTATCCCGCATCGACAGCGGCGCCGACGGTCATGCCCGATCCACCACCGCCGAACATCACGTTCGGCCGGGTCTGGTTGAGCAGATCGGCGGCGATCTCGGTGGTGTAGCCGCGGCTGGCGGCATGGGCGCCGAAGACGGCGGGCGTGGCGTTGGTGATAGTGGTGGTGGTGACCAGTCCCGTGGCTTTGCCCAAATCGCGGTAGACCTCCAGCGAGGTATAGAGTTCCGCGGCATCGCCGGGAATCGCCAGGCTGACCACCCCGTTATTGGCTTTCTGCCCGGTGGCGATCGCCGTGCCCGACGCGGCCGAGTCGGTGATCGAGGAGTTGGCCGAGAAGGTGGTCATTTCGGCCTGGTACGGTGCCTCGTCAAGAACGATCTCCCCGCCGAGGAACATCCGCCCGGCCGTGACCTGCTCGAACCCCATCCCGTCGCCGATCATCAGGATCACGTTCTTGGGCGTCGCCGGCAGGTCCATCCCGGCCGGCAGACCCACGGCGAGCAACTGCCGCGGTTCGAGCGGTTCCAAGCAGAGCCGGCGCGTGGACAGACGTCGCTGGACAGGCAGCTTCCGCTTGCCTCGCAAATGTTGTTTGCGACGCAGTCGCATGAAGAGATGCCCCCGAAATGGGAAAAGTCGTCGCTTTGCCGAGCGGCCCGCTGGTACGGCACGAATATCTACTGCTTCTATTATAACACAGCACCAGCCAACAGGGCAAATGCCCTAATCGTAGGGTGGGTGCTTGCACCCACGCGCGTCAGACTGTCTTTTGCGTTGCACGGGCACGCATCTCGGCAACTGCGGCATCCTGCCGTAGAACGGCGGCCATCAAGAAAGAGGTTCACTCTCGACTTCAGGAGGCGGTTTCTCTCTCAGTGGCGGTTTTCCGTCGGCCGCCGGCTTGCGGGCGTCGCGGAGTTCCTTCAGCAGTCGGGCAATTTTGCAATACACAGTGCAGTGACAGAACTGGCCTATTCCGCGGTGTCATTATGACGTACCGCACAATTTGATAGCCGCCCGCGGCCAGCGATCCCAGAAACAGGGCACCAAGCCCCAGCATCATTACCGGCCAAAGGCTGAACCACGCGTGCCAAAGGCCCGGTACGGACATTTGTGCCGTTGGCGATCCACCCAGCATCGCAAAGATCAGACGAATCAACAGTGGAATCACCGCGGCGAGATTGATACCGGTCATAACTGCAAAGGAAGTGCGTGCCCTGCCGCCTCGCAGTCCGATTAGTCCCAGCACTATGGCCACGGGTGTTAGCACCAAGTGCAACGGAAGTGACCAGTTCCGCAAGAAGCGGTTAACACCCATCTTAAGGTCGTACCACCAGCGGCCGGCCCGGTTTCTCAACTCCCGTTGAGTTTCCGGATGTAGTCCGCGCACATCGTCAATGATCGCAGCTTCGACGGTCACATCGTCGAGGATCGCACCCGTCAGATCGGCGCCGGTCAGGTCAGCAGACGACAGGTTCGCGCCGGCGAGATCTGCATCGTGCAGATCGGCGCCGGAGAGGTCAGCCCCCGCCAGCGAAGTGTTGACGAGTTTAGCGCCGATAAAGCTTGCCCCGGCCGCGCCGACATTATTGAACTGGGCTCGCGACAGATCAGCACCGTCGAATCGGGCTTCCTTGGCGGTCGCAAAGTAGAGTTCCGCTCCGCGCAAATCTGCGCCGTTAAGCAGCGTACGATCGAAGTTGGCAGAATGTAGGTCGGCACCTCCGAGTTTCACAGCGGTCAGGTCCACGTCCTGTAACTGGGCACCCCTGAGGAGTGAGTTACTGAAATCACGGCCGGATTTGACCGCGGCGGCGAAGTCTTCCCCGATGACGATCGCGCCGCGCCTGCGAAGGTCTTCACGTATCGGCTCGATGCCGCCCGCGCCGAGCATGAGTGTGCCGCTGAGCGCGGCACCGTGAAACCTTGCACCGTGAAACCGCCCAGCCAGCGTGGCGCCGGTCAGGTCCGCATTGGTGAAATCGGCCCTTTCAAAGTACCCGCCCGAGTAGCCGCCCGCGACTTTCGCGTTACGCAGGCAGCAGCAATGCGACTTCTGTTCGAGTTTCGCAATTGCGAGCCATTCATGGGTGAATCCTAATGCTACCAACGATGAGGTAAATGCCCGGGACGCGGCCAAGATTCCAATCCGTATTTCTTCGCCGGGGGCCCATTTACGCAACGGAGGTGTTAGGCCCAGTTCTATCGACCTTTGGCACCTTCTCGCAATTAATGGCTCGATTCCCGCCGGAATATATCACGATGGATTCTCCGGGCCTGGCGCGTGGGTCTTGAACCGGTGTGGCTCCCGCCACGGGAGATTAGGACGAATCAATCTTAACCCAGCCTCTTGTGACTGCGTCCCACCCGCGAAAGCGGGTAACTTGCCCCGCTCCGGCCTCGTCTCGCGGAGCGAGACGGCTGCTTTACGCGGCTGAACTACATCGTCGGCGACGGCGTTCGGGTAATGCGGTCTTGCGAGCCGAAGCGGCGACTGAACATCACGCGCAACTCGCCGTCGAACATCTGGTCCTGACCGCCGCCGACGGGCACCGAGTAGCCGACGGTGACCAGCGACTGGTTCCAGATCTCGACGTGGGTGCCGAGCGTGGCGTTGATCGTCTCGCAAACGCCCGACGGATTGCCGACGCGGAAGTTCCCGGACGTGACGTAGTCGGCCGTCTGCAGCGAGCGGTTCCAGTGCAACTCGGCCGTACAGGCGATACCCGACAGGCGGGAGCATCGGCTGTTGCTGCGATAGAGCCAGCGTCCGATGCCGACGTCGAAGTATTGGAAGGTGGTGTCGTTGACGCGGCCGACGCGTTCGAGTCCGTTCTCCCGCGTGTTGACGAACACCGGGTTGCCGTTGGTATCCACGTCCCACTGGACGAAGCCCTGAAGGAAGAAGCGGTCGTTGGGAGTCCACAGAAAACCGATGAACGGCTCCAGGTGTACCGACTGATTCTCCACCTGAATCAAGGGAGTGCCTTCGAGGCTTATCAGTTGGGTATCGTCGGCCGTGGGAACGGTCATCGTCAAGCCGAGCGAATACGCCCAGTTGGCGCGTTTGAGCATCAGCATCTTGAAGGTCAGGGCCATGTTGCCGAACTCGCCATGCGATAGATCGGTCGGACCGTCCTGAATCAGGTTGCTGTCCAAGGTGACCGCCATGGGCATCTTCATTTCGAACGAGGCCATACCGTCGAAGAACGTCTTCTCGAAGCCGGGCGTAAAGCGGTTCACGCCGACTCCGCCCGGATACAGCGGCACGTTGTCGAAGAAGCTGTAGTTGAATATCAGCCGATCCCTGGGCATGGGGCTCGTGTTTTCGGCGATCTTCATCCGCCCGACCGCCCCGCCGGGAGTTGGTACGTCGATCACGTAATACTTGTACCACCAATCCGCATTGAACTGGTCGTATATCTCCAGGGCACCCGGTGGTCGGGTAACACCACCGACCACGTGCGCGAACGACTCGGTCGAATCGAAAGCGGTCGTGCCCGAGCCGTGACGGTGGTAGAACACCTGGTGAACCGAATTGATGTAGCCCGGCTCATCGACGGGAATTCTCGCCGCGGCCGGATCCGCGCTGAGCAACGTGTCGATCGCCGCCCTGTTTATCGTGGTGCGCAGTGTGGCCGTGGTCGGAAACTGCACGCCGTCGACACTGAACGGGGACGTGCCATGCGCGATTACCAGCGGGTCGCCCGCCGGTGGAATGGCCGTCACCTCGAACGACCCGCCCTGACCGCTGGACGTCCTGATAACGAGTTGATCGATCAGAGTGCTGGAGCCGTAGTTTCCGCGACTTCCGCCAAACAGGTCGCCGATCATCGCCGGCGCGGCCGACTGCGAACCGGCAGTGGCGCCGAACGATCCGGCCAGATCGTTCTGCGAAGGAGCGAACTCGTCGGCCGGAGAAACCCCGTCGTCCGGCGCAATGTCCTCGATGTCCTCCGGTAATAATGAGTCGACGGGCGGGACAACCACGCCGTCGTCGGGCGCGCCCGGCAACCGCTCACAGGGCCGGCCACGGTAGTAGTCGCAGGGCGGACCATAACAGTCGTCGCAACACCCCGGTGTACTGACGCTTGTCGCCGAGGCCGCGATAACGTCGTCGGGCATGGTGCGCAAATAGGAAGCACCGATCGGATTGACGATCGTCGTCGTGTTGTCGGCCATCGGCGGGGGAAGAAGCCGACGCGAGCCTCCGCGAACGCCTTCCTCGGAAAACGGTGAGCGAATCCCTTCCGGCGGAGTCTCCAGTGGAGGTGTTTCGATCGGCAACTCTCCAGGCGGCGAAGGTGCCGACTCGATGGGGACCTCTTTCCCTTTTCCGTTATCCGGCGGCGGTGGGAGTGTGACCGGAGCCGGGCTCGGCGGGTGTTTTCGCAGACAGGCGTTCAACGCATTGCGGGCGGCGGCACGGACTTTTTCCGACGACTCCGTATAACAGCATTTCTCGTTTTTCTCATACGCCAATTCGTGGAGCTTTTGCATCGCGTCCGCACTACAGCAGCCGTCTGTCTCGCAGTTTTCGCAGGGATCGCCGGCGGATTCGCAGAAGGCGATCGCCGCTTCGTAACGCACGTCTTCGGTGCAATCCTCCAGGGCGGCCAGCAACGCATCGCCAACGCCGCCGTAGCATCCGCACTTCGTTTCGGCCAGGTACTTGATTGCCTTTATCTTCTGCTTCTTGAGGTCCTCTTCCTTCTTTATCTCGGCGGCCTTCTTGATGGCCGGGTTGTCCGATTCGAGGTTCTCCGGGTCGGCAATTCTCTTCAGCGGGTCCTGCCGCTCGAGATTCGGGCGGTTTCCCCGCCGATTGACCGTCGCATCGCGAAGTTTCTGCGCGCCTTGAGGAATTCCCAGCCAGTTCCACAGCGTCGCGTCGGCGGCCTCTGCGGCGAGGCCCATCCCCAACAAAACGGTCAGAACCACGACCATACGGCCGGACTTCACACTTTTCATCGAGTAGATCCCCCTGCTGCCACCAGTAGAACCGTTGCTATCAAAGCAATCAATACGATCGTCAAAGTCGATACGATCACTGTTCTTCTTCGGCGTAAGCGGTCACCACCTTTAGTGGTAGCGAATCGATTTTCCCTGAATGGGGGTCTTTCCTGCCGATAGAGGACGCCAAGATGCCGCGGCCGCCAAGATGGACGTGCCTTGCTCGGCAAACACGAAAAACGCCCCCGCATCGAAATGCGGGGGCGTTGGTGTGTTTCTGTTTACCCGGGCAGCACTACTGCACGTATTCGGCGATTGCTACGTAGTCGCCAAGGGTCTTATTCCAGCGGCGGTTCACTGGGTACCTGGCCCGCAAACGGATCGACGAGGCCCTGCTCAACGACGACCGGAGAAACAGGTTGGCTGAACTGCTCGACCGAAAAGAACTCGACGGCCGGGTTGACCAGTCTGTTTTCCACCTGCACCGGCTCGTAGGCCGAGGTCTCGGTGACCGGCGTTTCGCCGGGCAGTTCCAGCGGCGGCTCCGGGATCGGTTGCGGCGCCTCGATCGGTACCTCTTTTTCGCCTCCGCCGTTGGGATCGGGAACCGGCTCGACGCCGGCTGGAGACGGTGGGAACATCCGCCGGCAGGAGTCCAGAGCGTTGCGGGCGGCGGCCCTGACCTTCTCGGACGGCTCCATGTAACAGCACGACTCGTCCTGTTCGTAGGCCATCTCGTGGAGTTTCTGCATCACCTCCGCACTGCAGCAACTACATTCTTCGCATGGGTCGCAGTGATTCCCGGCGGCCTCGCAGAAGGCGATCGCCGCCTCGTATCGAACGTCTTCGGTGCAATCGTCGAGGGCAGCCAGCAAGGCATCCTGTACGCCCGGATAGCAGCAGCAACCGACGTCGGCCAGGTACTTGATCGCCTTGATCTTCTGCTTCTTGAGGTCCTCTTCTTTCTTGATTTCCGCGGCTTTCTTGATGGCCGGGTTGTCCGATTCGAGGTTTTCGGGGTCGGCGAGTCGCTTCAGCGCGTCCTTGCGTTCGAGCCCCGGCAAGTTGCCGCGACGATTGACCGTGGCGTCGCGGATCTTCTGGACCCCTTGCGGGATTCCCAGCCAGTTCCAGAGCGTGATATCGGCGGCTTCAACAGTAACGGCCGTACCGATTAGAACGATTGCAGCGATCAGTAAGGTGGAACAATTCCTTGTTCTCATGTCTGTGCCTTTCAATATTGGCCGGATTTGGTGCGTTTTGCACCGTGAAGACCTCGTGTCCGGTATCATCTTCGGCGGCCCCTTTGTGCACCTTTAGTGGTGGCGTCGCAATCGTTACTGTTTCACACAGAAGCCGGAGTTTCCGCCGATGTCTCTCGACAATTCTCATCGCTACGCCCGGTATTTCCGCTACAATCGTCAATGCGCGATCCAGCTTGAATCTTCCGCCACCCCAGGCGTTCATTCCGTGCCCGCACCGGCGTACCAGTCTTGCCGGCCAAGGGTATTGAACAATCCGGTTGCAGGGGTTAGGATACCCGTGCCGGTTGGCGAGACTGATGCATACTCGCCAATCTGGCTTATGTGGATCGTGCGGATGGGCGGAATTAGATATGGGGGCCGTTTGTCCCAAAGAGAATTTCCGAGGCCACTTTGTCCGTTGCGTGGAATTCGTTCCAGGAGACCCATGATATGAGAAGGTTGTTGGGAGTATCGGTGATTGCCGCCATGCTGTTGGCAGTTACCGCAAGCACCGCCAGTGCCTCCTACTGCGGAGCCCTGCGGTCGCGAAGCTGCAAGCAGTCGTGCTGCCAGGAGAAATGCACCTCTCCTTGCCAGTGTTGCTACACGGTAATGAGAATGTGCCGGTGCGTGGAGTATGACTACGAGGAGATGACTCTATACAAGACCGTATACGAGGAGGTGATTGACAAGCATACGGTCTGTGCAACAAAGTACGTGGAAGGAGTCGACTACCGTTGCTGCCCTTGCACCGACTGGCAACCCGGCCAACCGTGTGCTTGCGGCCCGGTCGATTGTTGCGGCAAGGAATCGTGTTGTGTGCCGCCAATGGAGCCGACGTGCTATCTTCGCCGGGTTCCCCGCAAGACGCTTCAGCCGGAATGTTATGAGAAAACAATCGAGAAACCACGCGTGGTGGTCAAGCAGGTGCCGTACACCGTTACCAAGTGCATTCCCCGAGTGGTGTGCAAGGAAGTCCCGGTGACGATCTGCTGCCCGATGCCCAGTTGTTGTTGCTGCCAGCCGAGTTGCAGCGACCAGGGCTGTTGCGACTGAGCCGTCGAGCCCGCGCGAGCTTCCGCCATTATCGGCGGCCCAACCGTTGTTGGGCCGCCGTTTCTTTTGGGTAGCGGCAGCTTCCAACCGCCGTTCCGCGGCAGGGTGCCGCAGCTACGAAGAAACGCTACTCGCCGTGCTCTCGACAGCCAACTGCCCGCCGACTGGCACCGGCGTGCCACGACGGCACTTCCGAATTGCCGTCGATTCTCGCGCCGCTTTGAAACTGCTCGCGTTTCCCTCTCCGCGTACGAACAAGGATCTCGCCGGCCAGCAAAAAAATCGCCATAAACGCCAGGGTGACGATCGCAAAAGTCATTTCGAGAGGCATGGGCGTTCTTTCGCAAGAGCCAGTTTGTCGTATCGTGGGACAGGATGGAAACCTGTCCTACGGCGGCTATCAATGCTTCGGTCCTAACACGGCCTGCGGCCGCAACCAAAGGAGCGGCCCGTCTGGGGCTCCTTCACATTCATCGACAACAGGACCGATCTTCCGTCAAGCCCGGCACGTTCAGTAGTTCCAGCACGGCAAACCGAACGTGCCGCCGCAGTCGGCAGACTCGACACAACGGTTCAACGCCCGACAATCGGAAGAGATATCGCCACACCGCTGGCCCCCGATGAATCGGGCCACTACGAACAGATTGAAGACCGCTGCTTTTCCAAGAGGGGGGTTGCCGTATTCGTCGCCGCATGGTATAAGTATAGATGAAGTTCATGCTATTCAGTATAAGCACTGGCCGGCTGCAAGACAAGCGAACTCAAACGTTGCCTTGCCGGTAGGTTGCGCGAGTAGTGCCCTTGTGCTATGATACGGGGTTCGCAACCGGACGGGAGATGAGATGGCGGAACTAATCAGCCCAGACGTCGTCGTATACGTCTGCCACAACAGTATTCCCAGCGGCGGCCGTCTGGCGCGCCAGTGGGATCAGGACGGCGCCCATGTTCTGGTGCGCGAAGTCCCCTGCAGCGGCAAGGTGGATGCCCAATACCTCCTTCATGCCATCGAAGGCGGTGGGCGCGGCGTCTGCGTGGTTGCCTGCCCTAAAGGGGGATGCCGGTTGGCGCAAGGCAACTATCGGGCGGAGATTCGCATCGGCATGATCCGGCGGTTGATGGTCGAGATCGGAATCGAGCCGCGTCGGGCCAAACTGGTGCATTGTTCGGCGGACGAAACGTTCGAGCGATTCGATGCGGCGATTCGCGAGGCGGTCGCCGAAATCTGCGCACTCGGCGAGAGCCCGATCCGCACGGCAGTACAAGAAACGGCAGACAACACATAGCAGTCCGAGGCGGAGAGACCATGGCAGAAGAGAAAACGGCCCTTCAGCAACGAATCGAGTCGGGCAAACCGATCCTGCTTGCGGAGATATCGCCTCCGTCGGGCAGCGATCCGGCACCCTTGTTGGAGACGGCGAAACGCTTCGCCTCGAAGGTGCATGCCTTGGCTATCGACGACAACCGCGACCGGGTGCGAATGTCGGCGCTGGCCGCCGCTTTGCTGGTGGCCGCGGAGGGCATCGAACCGATCATGCACGTGGTTACCAGGGACCGAAACCGCATTGCGTTGATCTCCGATTGCCTGGGGGCCCGGGCGCTGGGTATTCGAAACCTGCTATGCACCAGCGGAACCCACCAGACGCTGGGAAGATTCCACAAGGCGAGAAACGTCTTCGACGTCGACTCGATTCAATTGCTGCAAGCGTACACCACACTGGGATCGAACGCCTCGCTGGTTGGAGAAGAATCCCTCGACGGTGCAAGTAACTTGTGTTTAGGTGCGGTGGCCACTCCTTATGCCGACCCCATGGAAATGCAGGTGACGCGGCTGGCCAAGAAAGTCGCGGCCGGCGCCCGGTTCCTGATCACGCAGTCGGTATTCGACGTTGAACGCTTCGACGCCTGGCTCGTCGAAGTAACCAAGCGAGGGATACACGAGAAGGTGGCGCTCATCGCCGGCATTAGACCGTTGACCACTGCGGAAGACGCAAAGGCCCTGGCGGAGAAACGCCCCGCGGCAACGATTCCGCAGCCGCTGATCGAGCGACTGGAGTCGGCCGGCGGCGAGGACGCTCAGCGAGCGGAGGGACTGAAAATCGCCGTGGAAACCATCCGGCGGCTCTCCACCGCGGACGGCCTGCGCGGTTTCCAGATCTGCGTCGACCGCGACGCCGATGCCGCTCTGCAAGTCATCGAAAGCAGTGGATTGGGGACCGAATAGCCATGCCCTCGAAGTACCATATCCACACCGAGCCGGCACCTCCGAGGGTTCGCCCCGTGGGCAAGCTGGGGATCGTCGAGTGGCGCGAAGATTGTTCGAGTTGCCACAACTGCGTGAAACGCGCTTGCGTATACGGGTTCTACCGCGACGAGGCCGACCGGCTACGCGACGAAACCGGGTATCTGGACTACATCTATCAGTGCAAGGGTTGCCTGAACTGCGTGCAGGATTGCACCAAGGGCATTCTCACCCGGGTGGTCAATCCCGAGTTCGAACGCCTGGGCGACGAGCACTACACGCCGGATATCATCCTCTCGACCTGGTATCAGGCGGAGACGGGACGGATACCGGTTTCCGGGGCAGGCTACGGCGGTCCGTTCAGCGGTTCCGGTTTCGACGCGATGTGGACCGACATGTCGGAAATCGTGCGTCCGACGCGGGACGGCATCCACGGCCGGGAATACATCAGCAGCAGCGTCGACCTGGGCAGAAAGCTGGCCCATCTCGCCTTCGACGATGGGCGGATGACGGTAGAACCGCCGCCGCTTATCGAAAGCCCTTTGCCGGTGATGTTCGACGTAATCCCTCAACGCTTCCACCGCGGAAAGGTGACCTCGTCCATCGCCAAGGCGGCGGCACGCATGGGTCTCTACTCGGTAATCCGCAACGAGGAGATCCCCGCGGGCATGGCCGTCGATCAGAACAACATTGTTCCATACTTGAACGGCGACCGGCGCGGCGGTTCGATACTCTCGGCGGCGATGGTGATGATCCCCGACGGCGAGGACGTACACCGGGTTCGCTCCCGGCTTAAAGAAGAGAACGCCGACCGCCTCGTGGCGATTCGCCTGCCGGCCGATCCGAAATGTGTCCGGCGAGTGTTGGAATTGACGGACGCCGGCGCCGAGGTGCTCCACCTGGTATTCGACTCGCACGGCCGGGAAAGGGGCGCCCAGAAGCCGCGACACATGCGCGACGTGCTTCGCGAAGTTCACACCGCGTTGGTCAAGTCGGGAAACCGCGACCTGGTAACGCTCTCCGCTTCCGGTGGGATCGCCCTGGCCGAGCACATGGCCAAGGCGATTGTTTGCGGCGCCGACCTGGTTGCCATCGACATTCCCCTGGTGCTGGCGCTCGAATGCCGCTTTTGCGGAGAGTGCGGCCGGGACGGTATCTGCCCGATCGCGCTGGAAGACGTCGATCCGCGGTACGCAATGCGCCGGGTAACCAACCTGGTCGCTGCTTGGCACCAACAGATGGTCGAACTGCTCGGCGCGATGGGCATCCGCGAGGTCCGCCGACTGCGCGGCGAGACCGGGCGGTGCATGTTCTTCGATGACCTCGAGCGAGAAACCTTCGGGCGGCTGTTTGGAAAGCGAAAGCAATGAGTACCTCCGAATCAACGATCCCCCCGGCGACACGGCAATCGGCGGAAGAATTCATCGAGCGGCCCGACCATGCCGAGGTTTCGCGCGAGGTGCGCCCCGCTCCGCCGAGATACCGCAACGAGATCGGAAAGTTCAGCGTCTACCGCTCTTCCGACTGCATCGCCTGCGGCCGGTGTGTCGAGACTTGCCCTCATGGCGTTCACGTGCGTCCCGACGGCTATCGGCCGATGATGCGTCCGTTCGAGTATCGCTGCATCGGTCCCGATTGCGCGGAGACCGACAACTACTGCATCGACCGATGTCCGCAGGGGGCCCTTTCGCTGACCGAGAATCCCGCCTTCAAGACGATCGGCGACTGCCGTTGGACGGCCGATCTGTTGGCCGCCACGTGGTGGATGGCCGAGACGGGCCACGCCCCGGGCCCGCATCTTCAGAGCGAAATCGGCGCATCCGGGGGCGGCTTCGACAAGCTGCGAATTCGGTTTCCGGCATCGCCGCCGGCCGGCCTCCGCCGCGAAGACGTCTCCACCGAACTGCTGCTGAACCGCCGCAACGACGCGCGGCCGAAATTGAAGATCGACGTCCCCTGGTACGGCGGCGGCATGTCGTTCGGCTCGACCAGCACGAACGTCCTCCTGGGCAGGGCCCGCGCGGCCAAGGCCTGGAACACCTTGACCTGCACCGGTGAAGGCGGGTACCTCGATCGGCTCATCCCCTACAAGGACTACGTTATCACCCAAGTGGCCACGGGCCTGTTCGGCGTCAGGGAGGAGACGATCCAGCGGACGCCGGTCGTCGAGTTCAAGTACGCCCAGGGGGCCAAGCCCGGTCTGGGTGGACACCTGTTGGCCGATAAGAACACGCCGCCGGTGGCTGCCATGCGCGAGGCGGTCGTGGGCACGTCGCTCTTCTCGCCGTTCCCCTTCCACAGCATCTATTCGGTGGAAGACCACAAGAAACATCTCGACTGGATTGCTCACGTCAATCCCCGGGCGTTGCTCTCGGCCAAGGTTTCCACGCCGGTCGACGTCGACATGGTAGCCGTCGGCTCGTTCTACGCCGGGGCGCACATCGTACACCTCGACGGCAGCTACGGCGGCACCGGCGCGGCACCGAACATCGCCAAGAAAAACATCGCCATGCCGATCGAGTACGCGATCAATCGCGTTCACCAGTTCCTGGTCGACGAGGGCATCCGCGACCAGATCACGGTCATCGCCAGCGGGGGCATCCGAACGCCGGCCGACATGGTCAAGGCCATCGCCTTGGGGGCCGACGGTGTGGTCGTCGGCACGGGCGAACTGGTCGCCGTGGGTTGCATTCGCTGTGGGAATTGTGAAAGCGGCCGCGGCTGTGCTCGCGGCATCACCACCACCGACCCCGGCTTGATGCCGATGACCTCCATCGACTGGGCCACGCAACGGCTGGTGAACCTCTACAACGCGTGGCGGGAGATGTTCGTGGAACTCCTCTACCGCATGGGGCTCGACTCCCCGACCGCCCTGCGAGGTCGGACCGACCTGTTGACTCACTTGGACTACGAAACAAACGATTGAATCCAACGATGCACTCTCCTGGTATACCGGAATCCATTCGTAAGGCGCGGGCCGACTTGCGCCCCGCGGGCGACTGGTTTCGCCAATCGCCCGAGGCCGAGGGCGGCTGCGGCGTGACCGGCTTCGCCTGCTCGATCCCCGTCGGCGGGCGGCACATTTACGAACCCTCGATCCAGATGCGCAACCGCGGCAACGGCAAGGGCGGCGGTATCGCGGCCTGCGGGCTGGTGCCCGGGGATCTCGGCGTGTCGCGCAAGGTACTCGACGAGGACTACATCCTGCAGATCGCACTGCTCGATCCGGCCGCCCGCGGGGAGATCGAAAAGAAGGCCGTCGAGCCCTATTTCGACGTCGACCAGGGAGGACTGACCGAGACCATCGACGATTATCGCGACGTGCCGCTGTTGGAAGTGCGCCCTCCGGACGTTGCCCGATACTTCGTCCGCGTGAAGCCGAAGGTGCTGGCGCGTTTCGCGGAAGAGAAGGGCCTGGCCGATCTCTCCGAGCGAGAACTGGAAGACGAATTCATCTACCAGAATTCGGTACGCTTCAACGACGAGTTCTACGCCGCGCTGGGCGAGAAGCGGGCCTTCGTCATGTCGCACTCGCGAAACCTGCTGGTGATGAAGATCGTCGGCTACGCCGAGGCGGCCGTCCAGTATTACCGTATGCAAGACGTGAAGGCACACGTCTGGATTGCACACCAACGCTATCCGACCAAGGGGCGTGTCTGGCACCCCGGCGGGGCACATCCGTTCGTGGGCCTCAACGAGGCGCTGGTACACAACGGCGACTTCGCCAACTATCATTCGGTCTGCGAATACCTGGCCGGGCGTAATATCTTCCCGCGGTTCCTCACCGACACGGAGGTCTCCGTCCTGCTGTTCGACCTGTGGAACCGGGTCTACAAGTACCCGATCGAGTACATCATCGAGGCGCTGGCACCGACCACCGAGTTGGATTTCGACCGCCTGCCGCTGGAGAAGCAGCGGATCTATCGTCAGATCCAGGCGGCGCACGTCCACGCCGCGCCCGACGGGCCGTGGTTCTTCATTATCGCTCGCAGCCTGGCCGAGACGGGCCAGTTCCAACTGGTTGGAATCACCGATACGTCGATGCTTCGCCCGCAGGTCTTCGCCCTGCAGGAAGGCAAGGTCTCGATCGGGTTGATCTGCTCTGAGAAACAGGCGATCGACGCAACCTTGGCCGGCCTGGCCGGCGAAGATAAACGGTTCACGCCGGTTGCCGATCAATACTGGAACGCTCGGGGCGGAAGCTTCACCGACGGCGGCGCCTTCCTATTGACGGTTTCTCCCGAGAACGGAAAACCGGCCGATGCGGCAGCCAGCGGCAACGGACACCATCGCTTGAGTGTGGCCGACAAGTTCGGCAACCCGGTTGTAACGCCGCCGGGACAGGTCCACTGCGATCTGTCGGTTCCCGCCGCCGCTTCGGCGAATATCGATGAGGACTCGGAGGCCATCGAAGAGGCGGTCCGACGGAACGATCCGCGGTCGTTGTTCGACCATCTTCGCGAGCGGATGGCGCAAATCGACTACGATCGATTGCGAGGTTTCGTTGATGAAATCGTCGGCCGAACCGCCACCGACGCACCGGCCTTGGGGATCGACGCGCTCACCCTGGCGATCGATCATCGTTACCCGACCGGCGACAAGAAACGCAACTCCGTGCTGACGATCCTCCGCGACGGTCTGGAGCAAATCTTCCAGGCCCAACCGCTTTGCCACCCATTCGATGGGGGATCACGGCGATCTCCCACCGATGGGGCGCCGGCCGGCGGAAAATACCTTCGAGTCACCTGGGACACCCGCCGGCAGTTGCGCAGCCCGCAGGGCGATGAAAAAACCCTCTTGATCGACGCCCGAGGCTTTACGGCCGAAGGTGAAGATTGCGACGCGATGCTCTCGAAAAGGGCCTACGAACTCGGCTGGCGGCACATCGTCCACTACAACAGCCGGGGAACCCGATTCCACGCCGTGGGCTTCGGTCCGAAAACCGACGGGCTGAGGATCGATTGCTACGACAACCCCGGCGACTACCTCGGCTCCGGCATGGACGGTCTGGAATGCTACGTACACGGCAACGCCCAGGATCAACTCTGCCAGATCGCCAAGCGTGGCAAGCTGGTCGTCTACGGCGACGTGGGACAGACCTTCATGTACGGCGCCAAGGGCGCAGACGCCTACGTGATGGGAAACGTGGCCGGGCGGCCGATGATCAACGCCGTGGGATGCCCCAAAGTGGTCATCAACGGCACGGCCCTCGATTTCCTCGCCGAATCGTTCATGGCCGGCGATCCGCTCGACGACGGCGGATTTGCCGTTGTCAACGGGCTGAGGTTCGACGAAAACGGCACGCCGATTCCGCTCGACCTTCCGTATCCCGGCGGCAACCTGCTCTCGTTGGCATCCGGCGGGGCGATCTATGTACGCGATCCGCACCATACCCTGGTCGAGGAGCAACTCAACGCCGGGATGTATCGACCGCTCACGGCCGCCGATTGGAAGCTCATACTCCCCCATCTGCAAGAAAACGAGCGGCTGTTCGGCGTCCGGATCGAGCAAGATTTGCTCACCGTCGACGGCGAACTCCGGCGGCCCGAAAACGTCTACCGAAAAGTTGCACCGTGGAGCGACACCGATATCGAAACGGAATTGGAAGGGCTGGGAGGCTAGAGCAGCCCTGTTACGTCAATTCCAGAACTCTGCCGAGAGAACAACTCGCATCGAGAAACGGAAAATGTCAGAAACGCTTAAGTGGAACAACACTACACTGGTCGAGCAGGTCGAACGCCGTAGCGGTACGCCGGTGGGGGCTTGTCTCCAATGCCATAAATGCTCGACCGGATGTCCGATTGGCCCGGAGATGGACTACCTCTCCAGTCAAATAATGCGGCTGGTTCAGTTGGGCGAGGAGGAAGAAGTCCTTGCTTCTCGGGCGATCTGGCTCTGTGCGTCGTGCGAGGCCTGCACCACGCGTTGCCCGATGGGTATCGACGTGGCCGGCGTCATGGACGCCCTGCGAATCATGGCCGTCGAGCGCAAGGTGGCTCCGCCGGGTGCCCGCGGCGAGGAGTTTAACCGCTCCTTCCTGGGCAGTGTTCGCCGGCACGGGCGGGTCTTCGAGTTGGGAATGATGACCGCCTACAAACTCCGCAGCGGAGACCTGATGGCCGACGTCGACAAGGTTCCCAAGATGCTGGCGAAAGGAAAACTCGCCTTTTTGCCCAATCGTAGCGGCCGGTCGAAGCAACTGCGGGAGGTCTTCCGCCGTGCTGAAGAAGAGGACAAGCAGCAATGAAGTACGCCTATTATCCCGGTTGCAGCCTCGAATCGACCGCCTGGGATTTCGACCGTTCGACGCGAGCCGTCTGCGCGGCACTCGGTATCGAACTCGAAGACATCCCGAATTGGGTCTGTTGCGGGTCGACGCCGGCCCATTCGACAAGCGCCTCGCTGGCCGTGGCGCTTCCGGTGTTGAACCTCCAGAAGGCGCAGGCAATCGGCGCCCCGATAATGGCGGCCTGTGCATCGTGCTACGCGCGGTTGCGCACGGCAAACTACAAGGTTCAGCATGAATCGAAGGAGCGCCGGCGGGCCGAGCAAATTACCCAACAGCCGTACGACGGCAACGTCCCCGTGCATCACGTGTTGGACGTTCTGGTCAACCACTACGGTATCGACCGAATCCGCGCCAAGGTGGAGCGGCCGTTGGAGGGCCTCCGCGTGGCCTGCTACTACGGCTGTCTGCTGACGCGTCCGCCGGAGATCGTTGCTTTTGACAACCCCGAACATCCCACCTGCATGGACGAGTTGCTGGCGGCCGTGGGGGCGGAACCCGTCGAATGGCCGTTCAAGACGGAGTGCTGTGGGGCGGCGTTGTCGATGACCGCCACGTATTCGGTCAACCGGCTCGCTCACAAGCTGTTGTCGATGGCCCGGGAGGCCGGCGCCGACTGCGTGGCCGTTGCCTGCCCGTTGTGCCAGGTGAATCTCGACCTTCGGCAGCCGGACGCCAAGCGAGTCCACGGCGATTTCCCCGGTGTTCCGGCACCGTACGTAACCCAACTGGTTGGACTTGCCCTGGGGCTTTCGCGCCGGGAACTGGGTATCGAAGCGTTGACCGTCAGCGCCGCTTCGTTGCTGGAGAAATATGGACGCCCCGCAACCACGGCGGCGGGAGGGAGTTGATGAGCACCGATAGCATCCAGAAAACCACAAGCACCTTGGACAACAACGACCGGGAGCAGGTCGGGGCGGTGCTCGTTTGCGGTGGCGGCGTGGCGGGGATCCAGGCCTCCTTGGACCTTTCCGCGGCCGGGTTTCGCGTCTATCTGGTCGAGCAGAGCCCGACTATCGGCGGCGGCATGGCCCGGCTCGACAAGACCTTTCCCACCGGTGATTGTGCCACCTGCATCGTCTCTCCCAAGCTGGTCGAGTGTATCCGCGACTTGAACATCGACGTATATACCCTGGCCGACGTCGTCGATCTCGACGGCCGGCCGGGACACTTCAACGTCAAAGTGCGGCAGAACCCCCGTGGCGTGGATGCCGAAAAGTGCACCGGCTGCGGCGACTGCTGGGAGGCGTGCCCCGTGCGGAACGTGTCTGAGGTCCCCGCCGCCTTCTCGCCGGCCGAGCAACTCGACGCGGAAGAGATCGCCCGGCTCGACGCCTTGCTCGAACGGCACCAGTTCGATCCGGCGCCGCTGATCCCGCTGTTGCAGGAGATAAACGACGAGCGGGGATATCTTCCCCGGCCGGTGCTGGAGGTGTTTTCGGCCCGGCTGGAGATTCCGTTGTCTGAAATCCTTCGCGTGGCGAGCTTCTACAACGCCTTCAGCCTGGAACCGGTCGGACGGCACCTGATCGAAGTCTGCTTGGGCACGGCCTGCTTCGTTCGCGGATCGGGGCTGTTGCTCGAACGTCTCGAGGGACAGATCGGCGTCGCCGCGGGAGAAACCGACCAGCAGAAGCGATTCACCCTGCGTACGGTTCGTTGCATCGGCTGTTGCGCGCTGGCACCGGCCATGCGGATCGACGGCGTGACCTTCGGCAAGCTGAAACTCGATAACGTGGCGGAAATTCTGGAGCAGTTCGAATGAGCCAAGGCGTACGCACCGAAGACGACCTGGACCGGATTGGGGCTATCGGCACCTCGACGCTTTACCCCCAGCGGCTGAAGATCTTGATCGGCTCTGCCAGTTGCGGCATTGCCGCCGGAGCCCGAGAGGTCGAGGCGGCCGCCATTGAAGCCGTCGAGCAACTCGGCCTCGATGCCACTGTCTCGCGGACCGGTTGCGTCGGGTTCTGCCAGCGCGAACCGCTGGTCGACCTGGTGCTTCCCGACGGCCCTCGGTTGAGCTACGGCAACGTGACCGCCAAGCGAATCCGCTCGCTGCTGGCGGCCTATGCGGCCGAAAAGGACCTCAAGCCCAAAACGGTCCTCTGGCGGCTCGATAGCGAACAGCACGTGGCCACCGGAGAATGCCACGACTATGCGCCTTCGGCAAACGGCCTGTGCGAGATCCCCGAGCGCCACTCGCTCGATTTCTTCGGGCGTCAGAGGCGCGTAATCCTGCGCAACTGCGGGTCGATCGACCCGCTGGCCATCGAGGAGGCAATCGCCCGGGGCGCCTATCGCGGCGCCCTTCGCGCGATCGGCCGCATGACGCCCGAGGAAGTCGTCGAAGAGGTCCTGCGGTCGGGACTTCGCGGCCGCGGCGGCGCCGGTTTTCCCACCGGTCGAAAGTGGGATACGGCCCGGCGACGCGAGTCCGACGTGAAGTACGTGATCTGCAACGCCGACGAGGGCGACCCCGGCGCTTTTATGGACCGTAGCGTCCTGGAAGGCGATCCCCACGCCGCGCTGGAAGGGATGATCGTGGCCGCTTACGCCGTGGGCGCAAGCCAGGGGTACATCTACGTCCGCAGCGAATACCCGTTGGCCGTCTCGACCGTCGGACACGCCATCGAGGAGGCCGAGCGTCATGGGCTGTTGGGCGACGACATCTTCGGTAGCGGCTTCTCGTTTAGGGTCCAACTTCGCCGCGGCGCGGGCGCGTTCGTCTGCGGCGAAGAAACCTCGCTGATCGCGTCGATCGAAGGGCACAGCGGCGAGCCGCGATCGCGGCCGCCATATCCGGCCGTGGAAGGGTTGTGGCGCAAGCCGACCGTTATCAACAACGTGAAGACCCTGGCCGGCATCGGCCCGATCCTCAGCCGCGGCGCGGATTGGTACGCCACCGGCGGCACGGAGCGCAGTCGCGGCACCACCGTCTTCTCGCTGGTCGGCGCCGTGAAGAACACCGGCCTGGTCGAGGTCCCGTTGGGAATATCGCTGCGAGAGATGGTCTTCGAGGTCGGCGGCGGGATGAGAGGAAAACGCCCCATCAAGGCCGTGCAAACCGGAGGTCCGTCGGGCGGATGTATTCCCGCCTCGCTGCTCGATCTGCCCATCGACTACGAGAAGCTCAGCGAAGCCGGATCGATGATGGGTTCCGGCGGAATGATCGTGCTCGACTCGGGCACCTGCATGGTCGACCTGGCACGGTTCTTCCTTACTTTCACCGCCGACGAATCGTGTGGAAAGTGCGCCCCGTGCCGCGAGGGCACCAGGCAGATGCTGCGGATACTCACGCGGATCTGCGAAGGCGATGGAACGGCCGAAGACCTCGCGCTGCTGAAGCGGCTGGCCGTGGCCGTGCAGTCGGCGTCGCTGTGCGGATTGGGCAGCACCGCGCCGAACCCGGTGCTTACCGCGCTGCGGTACTTCCACGACGAGTTCGAGACGCACATCAACGAGAAGAAGTGCCCCGCCGGAGTGTGCCGAAAACTGATTACGTTGCGAATCGACGAAGCGGCCTGCACCGGCTGCGGGCAGTGCGTAAAGGTCTGCCCCGTCGACGCAATCGCCGGGCAGCAGAAAAAACCTCACCGAATCGATTCCGGCCGTTGTACGCGTTGCGGCGCGTGTCGCAACGTTTGTCCCGTGGAGGCGGTAATCACTGAATGATGAATGACACTATGGAAGAAACTGCATTGGTCCCAATTGCCGTGAATCGGGTTGCCGTGAATATCGACGGCCGCCGCGCGGAAGTCGCCCCCGGTACGACGATCCTGGAAGCTGCCCGCGGGATGGGGATTGCCATTCCAACGCTCTGCCATCGCCGGGGTATGTCGCCGTACGGTGCGTGTCGCGTGTGCCTGGTCGAAATCGAGACCCCCCGCGGACCGAAACTGGTGGCCTCGTGCAGTTTCCCGGTCGACCATGACCTGGTCGTCCACACCGACACCGAACAGGTACGGGAAACACGCCGCACGGTGGTCGAATTGCTCTTGGCCGAGGCCCCCGAATCGAGCGAACTGGCCGAATTCGCCGCCGATCTGGGTATCGAATCCACCGCGTTTGAACCGGAAAAGGAAGGGAAGTGCATCCTCTGTGGGCTGTGCGTGAGGACCTGCAACGAGTTGATGAACCGCGGCGCGATAAGCATGTTCGGCCGGGGGGCCTCGCGAAAAGTCGCCACCGCGTTCGGCGAACCGACCGACCAGTGCCAGGCCTGCGGGGCCTGCGTGTTCGTTTGCCCCACCGGAGCCATCGATCTCGATACCATCACTTCGCGACGCCCAAAGCCACACCTGACCGCACACGACCAGTACCTTACCGCCCGCCCGTGCATCGATCTGGCTCACCCCCAGGCCGCACCCCGGGTGCCGGTGATCGATCGCGAAAACTGCGTGCATTATAAGACGGGCGAGTGCGGGCTGTGCGCCGAGGTCTGTCAGGCGGGAGCCATCGACTACGACCAGGTGGAGAAGATCATCGATCTGGAGGTGGGAAGCGTCGTGCTAACGCCCGGCTTCGATGCCTTCGACGCGACGCGACGCGGCGAATTCGGCTTCGGTGTCGCCGCCAACGTGCTGACCAACGTGCAGTTCGAGCGGATGCTCTCGGCTTCCGGCCCCAGCGGCGGACACGTCCGCCGTCCCTCCGACGGAAAACCGCCCAAGCGGCTGGCATTCATTCAGTGCGTCGGCTCCCGCGACTCGCAATGCAACAACGACTACTGCTCGTCGGTCTGCTGCATGGCCGCCACCAAGGAAGCGATCCTTGCGAAAGAGCACGAGCCGGGGCTGGACGTGACCATCTTCTTCCTCGATCTGCGGGCCTTCGGAAAGGACTTCGACCGCTACTGCGATCGGGCCAAGAACCAACTGGGGGTCCGCTACGTCCGCTCTTTCATCTCCCGAACCTACGAAATGCCCCGCACGAAGAACCTCCGCCTGATCTACGCCGGCGACGGGATCAAGCAGGTCGAAGAGGAGTTCGACATGGTGGTCCTGTCGCTGGGGCTGGAACCCAGCGCAACGCTCCGCGAGCAGGCCGAACGCCTGGGCGTGGCGCTCAACCGCTGGGGATTCGCCGCCACCGAAGAGCTTTGCCCGATGGATACTTCGCGGCCGGGTCTCTTTGTCGGCGGCGCGTTTCAGGAGCCGAAGGACATTCCCGACACCGTAATGCAAGCCAGTGCGGCGGCGGGCCGCGCGATGTCGCTGCTGGCCTCCGCCCGCGGCTCGCGAGTCCGGAAGAAGGTCTACCCACCCCAACGCGATATTTCCGACGAACCACCCCGGATCGGCGTGTTCGTCTGCCATTGCGGAAGCAACATCGCCTCGGTCGTCGACGTGGAAGGAGTCGTCGAGAGGGCCCGCCGGTTGCCGCACGTCGCCTTTGCTGAAACCAACGTCTATACCTGCGCCGACGACAGTCAGGATCGCATCAAGGAGATGATCGACAAGCACCGGCTCAACCGCGTGGTCATCGCCTCGTGTACGCCGCGAACCCATGAACCGATCTTCCGCGACACGCTCCGCGACGCCGGGCTCAACCCCTACCTGCTCGAAATGGCCAACATCCGCGACCAGTGTTCCTGGGTTCACGCCTCGAATCCCCGTCGGGCAACCGACAAGGCGGCCGACCTGGTGCGAATGGCCGTGGGACGGACGGCGAACCTGGCACCGCTGGCCGAGGACACCGTGCCCGTGAAAAACGCCGCCCTGATCGTCGGCGGCGGGATCGCCGGAATGACGGCCGCGCTGGCGTTGGCCGATCAAGGTTTTCCCGTACACCTCGTCGAGAAACAGCAGGTGCTCGGTGGAACGGTCCGCCAACTACACCGCACGCTCGACGGCGGCGACATACAAGCGTTCCTCCACGAGACCATCGACCGCACCAACGCACACCCGCGGATCACCGTTCACCTGCAATCGAGCGTCGCGAAGGTCGACGGCCACGTCGGCGAGTTTCGGTCGAAGATCGCCTCGGCCGGCGAAACCGTCGAGATCGAGCACGGCGTGGTCGTCGTGGGCACCGGTGCGACGGAGCAGAAACCGCAGTCGTTCGGGTACGGCCAAAGCGAGTGCGTGCTGACGCAGTTGGAGTTGTCCGATCGCATCGGGCGCGGTGAGCTGTCGCTTGCGGAAGACGGCACGGTGGTGATGATCCAATGCGTCGAGCAGCGAAACCAGCAGCGGCCTTACTGCAGCCGGGTGTGTTGCACCACGGCGGTCAAGAACTCCCTGCTGTTGAAACGGCGGTATCCGAAGGCGCGAATCGTGGTGCTCTATCGCGACATTCGGACCTATGGGTTCCGCGAGGCCGCGTATCGTGAAGCCCGAGAGAAAGGCGTGCTGTTCGTCCGCTACGACGAAGACCGGCCGCCGGAGTTGGACGTCGACGGCGGCCTCCGCCTGCGGGTTCGCGAACCTTCGCTGGGGCGCGACCTGCAACTCGAGCCGGACCTGCTCGTGCTGGCCTCGCCGATGGTGCCGCGTGCCGACCGGGAAGAGCTTTCCGAATTGCTCCGCGTGCCGCTGAACGCGGACGGCTTCTTCCTCGAAGCCCACATGAAGCTTCGCCCGGTCGACTTCGCCAGCGAAGGGCTCTTTCTTTGCGGCACGGCCCATGCGCCGAAGTTCATCAGCGAGACCATTGCCCAGGCCAGCGCGGTGGCCGCCCGGGCGGCGTCGATACTCTCGCGAAAGGAGATGCCGGTCGGCGGAATGACGGCCTACGTCGACCCGGACAAGTGCATCTCCTGCATGACGTGCGTACACGTTTGCCCGTACATGGCACCGCGGATCGACGAAAACAACAAGGCCGAGGTGCAGGGGGCCGTTTGCATGGGCTGCGGCAGTTGCACGGCCGAGTGCCCGGCCAAGGCGATCACGCTGCGGCACTACGTCGACGCCCAGATCCTCGCCGCCGTCGACAGCCTGCTGGCCAAGGGGGCCGAACAGAAAGACGAGACCTCCGAGCCGGACTATTCCGAGCCGAGCTATCTCGAACGGGTCGGGGTCGCGCCGCCGCGGTGGCACACAACGTGAAGCCACGATTGTTGGGAGTTTCAGGAAACAACGATTAGAGAACCGGTGCAATTACCCCCCACGGATTCAGGACGACCACGGATTATGAAGAACACCCGCGGCCGACAGTCGCGGCTCTATGAGGAAACAAATAGATGGACGACGAACCGCTGATTATTGCATTTTGCTGTCACTACTGTGCGTACGCCGCCGCCGATTTGGCCGGCTCGATGCGGCTGGAATATCCCGACAACGTGCGCGTGCTGCGGTTGCCGTGTACCGGAAAGATCGAAATCGACTACCTCCTGACTGCATTCGAACGCGGTATCGACGGCGTGATCGTGGCCGGATGTCTGGAAGGCGGCTGCCACTTTCTCGAAGGGAACCTCAGGGCGCGAAAGCGTGTCGAGCGGGCGAAGCAGATACTCGAGGAAATCGGGCTCGAACCAGGGCGGCTGGAGATGTTCAACCTGTCTTCCGCCGAAGGTACCCGATTTGCCGAGATCGTTACCGAAATGACCCAGCGCCTGACCGAACTGGGCCCCAGTCCCCTGCGACCGCGCGGCGAGCGGGCCGAGCGGGGTGCGGATGAAATGGCCCGACAAGCCGAAGCGGCGCTGACAGGAGAAACGAAATGATTGTTGCCGATCGAAAACACGTCGCCGAAATCCGCGACATGATCAAGGACCACGACCGCGTATTGCTCGTGGGGTGCGGTACTTGCGTTACGGTCTGCCTCGCCGGCGGCGAGCGCGAGACGGGGATCCTCGGCTCCGCGTTGCGGATGGCCCTGAAACTCATCGGCCGCGACAAAGTAACGGTCGACGAGTGTACCATCGAACGGCAGTGCGAAGATGCGTTCATCGACGTGCTGGCCGGCCGCGTCGCTGAGTATGACGCGATCTGCTCGCTCGGCTGCGGTGCCGGAGTGCAGGCCCTGGCCGAACGCTTTCCGCGGGTGCCGGTCTACCCGGGGCTGAACACGCAATTCATCGGCATCCTCGAAGATCAAGGCGTCTGGGCCGAGAAGTGCGCCGGCTGCGGCAGTTGTCGGCTGGGTGAATTCGTCGGCATCTGCCCGATCACGCGGTGCGCCAAGCGTTTGTTCAACGGTCCTTGTGGAGGGTCTCGGGACGGAATGTGCGAGGTCCGTCCGGACCTGGAATGCGGCTGGCAATTGATCTACAATCGAGCCAAGGCGCTGGGTATCCTCGACCGGCTTGAATCGATAGCCGAAGCTCACGACTGGTCGGCGGGATTCGACGGCGGTCCACGCAAGGTGGTCCGAGAGGATCAGCGCATCGCCGGCCTGGGGCCGAATGCCTAGCCCGGATTCGTGAAGTGAACTCCACCATGAAGAAAAGAGAAGGGAAAAGGGAGAAGGGAGGAGGGAAGAAGGATGAGGGTTCAGGGTTCAGGGTTCAGGACTCGAGGTTTTGGATCCGTCCTTCGGCAACCACACAACCCTCGACGTCACAACCCATCCGCAAGGTTCCACCGGATGGCAGAGAAGCAACTGCCGGGCCGAAGAACGGGCAGCGATGCCGCCCCGCTAAACGGCTTCCGGCGCTTGCCGCCGTCGCGGTACTCCTGCTATCCGCGGCCGAGGCACAGACCTTCCGCCGCGCCGGGACGGAGTTCAACGCCAATCGGCCGGTGAGCGTGGCAGTGGGCAAATCGTGCTCGGTCGTGGTGACCGAGTTCTTCCACCACGGCCAGATCACATCCGATGGGCGAAACGTGATCGTGGCGGCCCGTTCCGGCGAGTTGGCTCCGATGCGCGTGCTTCAACTCGGGCCGGGAGACTTGTGCCGCCTGGCGTTCGAGCCGATCGAACGGCAGCGAGATCACGAAATCCTCTACGGCGGCGATCCGCCCGAGCAACCGCCGCCGCCGCTGACCAGCCGCGACGGTCTGCTGTTGGAAACGCGCCGCTACAAGAGCTGCAACCTCGCGAGCCTCGACTCGCTGCGCGATGCGTTCAATTCCTCCCAGCCGTTCGGGGCCGATTACGTCGATAACGTGTTCCACGCACACAATCCCTTCTCGTTGAAACCGGAACCGTTTCTCAGTCGTTACAACGGGTATCTGCATCTCGATCGGCAGGCTACTTACGGGTTTCTTACCGCCAGCCGCGATGCCAGCTTCCTGCTGATCGACGACGAACTGGTAGTCGCGGCGCCGGGACGCCACTCGCCGGCACGCCGGGCACTTCGCGGCAGCCGCAAGGACGTCGTCCTCCGGGCCGGGGCGCACAAATTCGAATACTACCACGCGGCGACCAGTTCCTATGCAACGATGTCGGCCGCCTGGGAGATCGATCCGACCAACGACAAACCACAGCCGAAACAGATTCCCAGCGAGATGTTCAACACGCAACGGGTCATCCGCCTTCCGGCCGGCCGCCTGACGCTGCGCAGTTCGCGCAGCGTGCCCGATTTCCTGGTGAAGATCACCGGCGACGTGCCCTTGCCCGACAATCGCGTGCCGCTGATCGCCGTCTCCTTCCGCGACGCCTCGCCGAGGACCCTTTCGATGCAGGCAAAGGTCCGGTGGGATTTCGGCGACGGCCAGACCGGCGAGCGTCTCAATACGGATCACGTCTATCTCCGGCCCGGGCTGTACGCCGTAACGCTGTCGCTGCGGCATGGCACCCGAAGCGTCGCGATGACCAACCGGATCTACGTCGACCGCCCGGTGCTGGATCGCAAAGAGAAGCTGCATTCTCTCGACGAATACCTCGATATCGTCGAGTCCTACAACCCCGGCGCGCTCGACGCCGAATCGCTCTTGCAGTTGGCCCTGGCATACGAGGCAAAGGCGTTGCAGCTCGTGGACCTGGCACGGAAGCCGGAAGGTGCGGCCGGTGTGCCCGTGAAGATGGAAACGCCGCCGGAGGCACTAGAGTATTTCGCGGCGTCGGTGACGGCCGGCAAAGTGGCGTTCATCGAGGAGTCGACCGCCCAGGGAGACGCTGGACTGTTGAAGATTGCCCGACTCATCGGTCCCATGGCGCGCGACCGGCTGGGCGACTCGCAGATGGCGGCCAGAATCTGGTGGGGTGCCGCGAAGCGCATCAACGTGCCGGGCTTGAAGGCCGAGTGCGAAATCGAATCGGCCGATATCGCCGTCAACGACCTGCTCAACACGGCGGCCGCCAAGACGCTTCTCGACGCCGCCACTGAACACCTCGGCAGCGCAGCGCGAGGAACCGTCGCCGCGCGGCTGCAAAGGGTCCGCGGCGACTACCACGCGGCGACCGGCAACGGCGAGTCCGCCCGAACGGCATACAACGAGGCCCAACGGTTGCTCGGTCCCACGCGGCGTTACATCGAGCAAACGGCCTGGCAAGGCGCCCATAGCCGGTCCACCGAAGAGTTCATCCGAGAGGGAGATTTCCTCAGGGCGGCACGGCAGCTTCAGCGTTGGCAGGCGGAATTCCCGACCGCCAAGATCGACGGCTATGTCACGTTGCTCTTCGCTCGCTATTGGGCCGGACGCGAGCAATACGCCCCAGCGATCGCCCAGGCCGAACAACTTCAAGCGGTAAATCCCGACTCACCCTACGTTGATCAACTCCTGATGCTGGCGGCCGATTGCGAGTTGCGCCGCGGTCGCACCGACCGGGCGCTGGCCACGCTGCATTCCTTGCTTCAAGACCACCCCGGCAGCCCGCTGGTGCCGGAGGCCAGGAAGAAGATCGAACAACTCGAAACGAAGCCGAACTGAGTTGCACCATGCCTGGAAAGCGCCCAACCACGATTCTTCTCATGTTCGCGGCGATCAGCACGGCCGGTGTACTGGAGGCCGCGTCGCTGACCGTTGAACTGGACGGTTTCGAGGACGTGACCCTCCTCGGAGCGCTCAATCGATGGGGCGCCGACGGAAACCATCGCCGGCCGGTCGACCCCAAGGCCAAGATCGGCGCGCCGCACGTCGATTTCAAGGCAAGCCGCGCGAGCAACGGCCGTTGGGTTTTCGACGACCTTCCGCCGGGCAAGTACGACCTGCTGATCATGACCGGCGACCGCCTCAGGATCGAGGGCTGGACCTATGTGCCGGTACTGGAGTTCGACAGTTTCTTTCCGCCCGACGCCGCGGTCGACGCCGACGTTCGCGAGATCATCGTCGCCGACGTGAAGAAATCACCGCACTACGAGAACAAGGTGGTTCCGCTTTACGTCGGCGGCGACCGCAAGACGGTTCGCCTACTGATGATGCTCATCCGCGACAAGCCGACGACCTACCGGCGCGGTCTGGGTACGATTCGCCACGAGGTTTGGCAATACACCTACAAGTACGGCGGCTGGCAGAAAGAGCGGCGAACCAAGCTACTCGATCGGATCTTGCTCGAGGTCGCCGAGCTGCGCCGCTGGACGTGGCTCTGGGACCCCAAGCTCGGCGGGATCGAGGTGCGTAGTGAACCGGTTGCGATCGAGTACTCACGACCAGATGCGTCGGCGACAAAGCCACTGAAGGGGCTGTATCCTTATTGATTGCAGTAAAGATCACCGACATAATCGCACTTGAACTCAACCCGTATTTCGCACCAGAAAACCGCCACAGGGGACCTATCGCGGCATAGCCGCAACCAAAGACGTTTTTGTGGGAACCACAGAGGCCCTATCGCGGCCTCGCTTCGCTCGGCCGCAACCAAAACTCGGTTTTCCACAGAATCCGTGAACAAGTTGGGAGCGTGTTGGTGATTTGGGGGCAGGTTTTTTTAGGAATGGGAGGGCAA
>Ga0180429_10000729_pt1 | contig 28913 bp, 33 predicted proteins | sample SS_ome_FD_132428 | JGI IMG/M metagenome (GOLD analysis project Ga0180429, IMG submission 132428) | Hypersaline lake sediment archaeal communities from the Salton Sea, California, USA - SS_1_S_1 metaG | ecosystem: Environmental > Aquatic > Non-marine Saline and Alkaline > Hypersaline > Sediment ...
ATCATATCTTAACCAGGTCTTTCAAAAAAATATTTATTTACTATAAATTTTATTGTTTTTAAATATTATAATCATCATCCAGGACTGTCAACAGCAACGATATTTTGCATTATATGTGTATCTATATGGTGGAGTAAACTTACTAATATAATTACACAAATGTTCAAAGATTGTATATGTTATAGAGTCCCTACTTCTTATTGACATCTATTACCAAAATTAATAGAATTTTCATTTGACTATGGAATAGATAGACAAATAATAATGCAGTATAGAAAAGGAGATTATCAAGTGGACATTCTAAGAAGAAAAATACCGGTATTGATCTTGATGCTAGTATTTACGCTGTCATTTATGCTTATCATCCCCGGCATGCTTCTGGCCCAGGAAGAAGATGAGGCAGAAGCCGAGGAGGAAGTAGTGGTGCCGGAACCCGATCCGGAGATGCTGGAGTTTGATGTGACATATCCCGAGATACAGGCAGAACTGGGAGAACTGTATGAGTTCCAGTTCACCGTTACTTATGATATGGGTGATGAACCTTTCGGCCTGGAAGAGGGCGTGTCTGACAAGACATTTGATATATTGGTGGAATACCCTGAAACCTGGTTTGCAGCTACAACGCCCCAGTTCCAGAAGGAGACCGAGATAGTGGCTGTCAAGCTTACCAGCGGCACTCCCGAGACTTTAAGGGTAGTGGCCACTCCCCTGGTACAGGTCGATCCGGGTGAATATGATATAAAGGTAACACTGCAGTCATCTGTAGAAGAAGATGAACTTGAGGCAAGCGTTGACTTTAAGGCCATTATAACCTCCACTTATGAGATGGACCTTAAGACCAAGTCGGGAAGGCTTTCTACCGATGTGACCTCGGGACAGGACAATCATTACAAGCTGATCATTACCAATAACGGCTCAGCCAGCCTGGAAGAAGTAAAGATAACCTCTTCCGAGCCTGAAGGCTGGACCATTGATTTTGACACCGAAGAGATAGAAGTACTGGAAGCAGGAGAGGAAGTAGAGATAGATGCCAATATAAAGCCCGGCGATGATACTATTGCCGGCGACTATATGGTCTCCTTCAGTGCTAAAAGCGAGAATGCCGAAGATGATGTCGAGCTCAGGATAACCGTTGAGACTCCTACCATATGGGGCATCGTGGGAATAGCTATAATAGTCATAGTCATCGTGGCAGTTGCAATTGTATTTGCAAGATTAGGAAGAAGATAAAATATGAGTGATAACAACAACATAATAGTTGCAAAAGAGCTTACCAAGATATATGACGAGACAACTACTGCTGTTGACCATCTTAACCTTAATATAAGCCAGGGCGAGATCTTCGGGCTCCTGGGACCCAATGGGGCCGGGAAATCCACCATTATACTCATGCTTCTGGGGCTGACCGAACCTACTTCCGGAAATATCAGCGTGGACGGATTTGACTCCACCAGGGAGCCCCTTAAGGTAAAGTCCATAACCGGATACCTTCCGGAAAAGGTCGGGTTCTATGAGGATATGTCTGCATATGCCAATTTAAAGTACACTGCCGAGCTTAACAGTATCCCTTACCGGGAGATACCGGAAAGGATCGATGAGGTGATGGACCTGGTAAACCTTTCCAATAGGAAGAAAGACCTGGTAAAGACATTTTCCAAGGGTATGAAGCAGAGACTGGGGATTGCCGATGTCCTTATAAAACATCCCAGGCTGGTCATATTCGATGAGCCTACGGAAGGACTGGATCCCAAAGTGGCCAACCAGATACTCCAGACCATACTGGACCTTAACAAAGAAAAGAACATAACCTTCATGCTGTCCTCGCACCAGCTGAACCTGGTACAGAAGATATGCCCCAGGGTGGGCATAATGTCCAGGGGCAAACTGGTAGGTTCCGGGACTATAGATGAGATGGGAAGGAATATGTTCGGCGGGGGCAAGTACCGCATAGAGATAGAGCTTGCTAAGGTCCCCGACAGTCTTGCGGCAGATATCAGGAAAATAGACAAAGTGTTAAATATTGCAGTAAATGAAAACAAGATAACAGTTACCTGTGACGAAGATCTCAGGCAGGAAATATCCACAGTCATTGCAAAAGCAGGCATTATAATGACGGGTATGGATATTAAGCAGGATGCCCTGGAAGAGATCTACTTAAGGTATTTTAAGGAAGAGGCATGATATGAGAAGCGTTATAACCGTATTTAGAAAAGAACTTTCAGACCACTTTTCGTCCAAAAAGTTTTTGATACTCCTTGCCCTCATATATATAGCGGGACTGGCTTCAACCTATGTAGCCCTGCAGAATATTGGTGATGTGGCAAGCGCCCTGGACAAGCATGTCTTTTTGAGGCTTTTCACAACAGGCGGAGAGGTGCTTCCGTCCTTTATATCCTTTATATCCTTTTTTATACCTATTATCGGTATAATATTCGGCTTTGATGCCATAAACAGCGAGCGCAACAGCGGCAACCTTTCCCGTCTGATGTCACAGCCCATTTACAGGGACAGCGTCATAAACGGGAAATTCCTGGCAGGGGTCACCACCCTTTCCATCATTGTGGCCAGCATCGCCTTCATCATAGCCGGGGTGGGGCTTACATCCATAGGAGTGCCTCCCACTTCGGAAGAGATCTTAAGGATATTCTTCTTTGTATTCATATGTGTCTTCTATGGAGGGTTCTGGATGGGGCTTTCCATACTGTTTTCGGTTGTAATGGACAAGATCGCAGCATCCATCCTGACGGCTATTGCCATATGGATATTTTTCATGTTTTTCCTGCCCATTATAGCCAATGCCGTAGCCAATGCCGTAGCTCCCCTGGAAAATGCAACAACGGCAGTGCAGATACAGAACTATACCATAAACCAGGGTATTTTAAGGATATCACCGTCGACGCTGTTTACTGAGACCATAGCCATACTGCTTATCCCCACCGGTGGGCATTTTATGCTGCAGCCGGTATTTGAAAGCGATGTGGCCAGCATGATCGCAAATCCGCTATCCCTGGGCCAGAGCCTGATACAGGTTTGGCCCCAGCTGGTCATCATAATAGCCCTGGCTATCATATGCTTTGCTTTGTCATATGTATTGTTTATGAGGCAGGAGATCAGGTCCACCTAGTCCTGGTGAGTAACGGCTTCCTCGATCAAACTGGTGCCTACTGAAATCTTATCCAGAGAATGGATGGAGGCACCATTTTGTTTTATAACATTCTCTACTTCACTATATTTTATGGAATCCCCTTCACAGGTTATCTTCACATTTTCTACCTTCTGGTCCATCTCTATAAGGGATATGTCCACGCCGTCTACTCCCTTAAGGTCGGCAAGCTGTTCCGCAATCTCCAGTATGCCCGGCGAATGGGGTTTTAAGACATCCAGCACTATCCTTCGTATATTAGCCAATTTATTTCGCTCCTTTTAGTCTTGCAAATTATGATCATTATACATCTCTGGCTCTATTTTCTACATTTTCTGCTCTCCTTTTAATCTTTCCAGCGGCAGTGACAGGTCTTCCGGCAGAGGGTCTTCAAGCTCCATCTTTTTTCCTGTTACCGGGTGAATAAATTCCAGCCTCCAGGCATGGAGAAACTGCCTCCCAAGACCTATCCTTTTGGCAAGCCTTTCCGAGTGCCGGCTGCCGTAGATCCTGTCGGCTATTATGGGATGATCGATATATGAAAGGTGCACCCTTATCTGGTGGGTCCTTCCTGTCATGGGATACACATGGAGAAGAGATGCCTGCCGGAACTGGCAGACTACCTCAAAACGGGTAACCGAACTCCTGCCCCTGTCTATGGATATCGACATCTTCCTGCGGTCTATCCTGGACCTTCCTATGGGAAGGTCTATCTTTCCCTTTTCCTCCTCGAACACCCCCTCTGCCAGGGCGATATAGGTCTTTTTTATGGCGCGGTCCTTAAACATATCCGACAAGAGATAATGCACCTTCTCATTCTTGGCGGCTATAAGGAGTCCTGAAGTGTCCTTGTCCAGGCGGTGCACTATGCCCGCCCTTTCCTCCCCTGAGAGCTTTGACAGGTCCCTGAAATGGTAAAGCAGGGCATTTACCAGGGTATGGGAGGTATTGCCGGAGGCGGGATGGGTCACCATGCCTGCTTCCTTGGAAATAACGGCTATATGCCCGTCCTCATAGATTATATTGAGGTCGATGGCTTCGGGGTCTATGCGGCTCTGCCCACAGGCTTCTTCCAGCCCCCATACCTGGATGCTGTCACCCCGGGATAATCTATAATGCTTGCTCACGTCGCTGCCGTTTACCAGCACCATCCTGCTGCCGATGAGCTTCTGTATGCGGCTGCGCGAGATAAGCTTTAAGTTTTCTGATAAAAACCTGTCTATCCTCTGACCCGCCTGGGCGGTATCAGCCAAAAAGGTCTGTCCGTCGCCGTCTTTTTTACTCAAGCCCCCCCGGTGTTTTTAGCCTTTTTAAAATATTCCCTTAATATCAATATTATAATCAGGCTGAAGCCGATTACAAGAAAGCTGTCGGCAACATTGAAAACGGGCGGGAATATGGTAAAGCTTATGAAGTCGGTTACCTCTCCTGCAAAGAAGCGGTCCACCAGGTTCCCCATGGCTCCTCCCAGTATAAAACCCAGGACTACATTGTAGAATCCCTGGTCAAGGTCAAGTATTGATTTTAATACTATTATAAGGATGATGGCCACAAAGGATATTATGGTAAGTATTCCGGTATAGCCCTGGAACATGCCGAAGGCGGCACCGGTATTCTTGATATTAACTATATAAAGGAAATCACGGACAAGCTCTATGGATGTTCCCCGGGGCACATTGGTGATCACCAGGTATTTGGTCAGCTGGTCCAGAAGGAGCACGGCTATGCCCGATATAAGGAAATATACATTTAATAGAACCATCCTTTTAGTCTTACTCATATTATATGATACTCCCCACTACTTTGATGCCGATCTTTACCATGGTCCCGTTTACCTTCACCTTTTTTATATACATATCATCTGGGAAATCCCCTGACATGCTGTCGGTAAGGGTCTCCCTTTTTATATAATCCTTAAAATCTTCTATTATACTCAATTTATCCCCGGGAGCATCTATGGCGGTATCTATGGTATTTTCGATCTCAAACCCTGCTTCCTTCCGGAGATTCTGTATATGGTGCACCAGCTCCCTGGCAAATCCTTCCGCCAGGAGCTCTTCCGGTATCAGGGTGGGAAGTCCCACCGTGAACTCGCCGTCGGTCTCTACTCCCATCCCCTCTTTGTTCTTTATCTCCACCAGGAGCTCTTCAGGCTCCATCTCCAGTTCCCTGCCCTCTATGTCCAGCTTTATTTTTTTACCGTTTTTTACCTTAAGGGCTGTTTTTGCCGGGTCTTCCTGTGAAAGGGCCTTTCTTATGCCCGGTATCAGGGGGCCGTATTTTTTGCCTGCTATGGAGAGATTGGGCTTTATGTCATAGGCTACCAGGTCATCCAGCCTGCCGGCAAACTCTATCTTTTTGGCATTAAGCTCGGACAGTATTATTTTTTCAAAATGCTTTACGGCATCTTTTTTACCGTCCTCATGGTCAAAATATATGACTGCTTTTTCCACCGGCTGCCTGGTCTTTATATTTATCCTGCTGCGGACCGACCTTCCCAGGCCCACCACTTTCCTGGCAGTATTCATCTTGAAGCTCAAGTCCTTATCTATAAGGGAGTCGTCTGCTTCCGGATATTTTTCCAGGTGGACACTCTCCTGCGCCCCGGCTAGACCCCCGGTAAGGTTTTTGTATATTTCCTCGCTCAGAAAAGGAATATAGGGGGCGGCAAGCTTTACTACGGTCAGCAGGCATTCATAAAGGGTAAGATAGGCGCTTATCTTGTCCTTATCCTCGCCTGACTTCCAGAAACGCCTCCTGGACCTTCTCACATACCAGTTGGAAAGCCTGTCCACGAAATCCTGGATGAGCCTTCCGCTCTCGGTCACATTGAAGTCTTCCAGCAGCCGGTTAACATCCTTAACCGCCTGGTTCAGCTCAGATATTATCCAGCGGTCTATCTCCATCCTGTCTTTGACATCGAGACTGTGTTCCGAGGGATCGAAACTGTCTATATTGGCATATATGACAAAGAATGAATATGTGTTCCACAGGGTAAGGATGAACTTCCTTATGACTTCATCCACTGCCTTGAAAGAAAAATTCTTGGGAAGCCAGGGAGATACCCCGGTAAAGAAATACCATCTCAGGGCATCCGCTCCCTGCCGGTTGAGCACATCCCAGGGCTTTACCACATTTCCTTTGGACTTGGACATCTTCTGGCCGTCCTCGTCGTTTATAAGGCCCAGGACCAGGACATTCTTGAAGCTGGACCTTCCCTTTATCATGGTGGCAATGGCCAGCATGGTATAGAACCAGCCCCTGGTCTGGTCTATGGCCTCGCAGATAAAATCTGCAGGAAAACCCTCTTCAAAAGTATCTTTATTCTCAAACGGATAATGGTGCTGGGCAAAAGGCATGGAGCCGGAGTCAAACCATACATCTATGACATCAGGGACCCTTTTCATATCCTTGCCGCACCGGGGACAGGTAAGTATTATGCCGTCCACGAAAGGACGGTGCAGGTCGAGTCCGGCGGGCACATCTTTTCCCATCTCTTCCAGCTCTTTCCTGCTGCCTATGCATACCTTATGGCCCTCTTCATCCTGCCATATGGGAAGAGGCGTCCCCCAGTATCTCTCCCGGGTAAGGGCCCAGTCGATATTATTTTCCAGCCACTTTCCGAACCTTCCATGTTTTATATGGTCCGGATACCATCTGACATCCTCATTGGAGGCAAGCAGCCTGTCCTTTATCCTGGATGTAGCAATATACCAGCTCTTCTTGGCATAATACACCAGCCTGGTATCGCATCTCCAGCAGAAGGGGTATGAATGGCTGAACTTTGCTTCCTTAAACATCAGCCCCCGGCTGTCAAGATCAGCTGTTATGCGGGGATTTGCCTCATCGATATCCATGCCGGCAAATTTCTCCACCCGGTCCAGGAACCTGCCCCTAAGGTCCACCATCTGTATGACCGGAAGCCCGTTTTCCTGTCCCGCCTTCATATCATCTTCACCGAATGCGGGAGCTATATGGACTATTCCAGTGCCTTCCCCGGTAGAGACAAAGCTGCCGGCTATTACATGGAATGCTTTTTCATCTCCGTCTGCATAATCATAGGCAGGCTCATAGGCCAGCCCCAGAAGATCGCTTCCCCTGACCTGTCTTATGATCTTGTACTGTTTTTCCCCGAAGACCTCTGCTGCCAGGTCCTTTGCCAGGACCAGGACCTGTCCTTCATATTCTACTTCCACATAGGCGGAATCCGGGCTTACGGCTGCTGCCGCATTGGAGACCAGGGTCCAGGGGGTGGTAGTCCAGACCAGGAGGTATTTGTTTTCAGCATCCTTAAGGGCAAATTTGACTATTACCGAGTAATCCTCCACATCCTTATAGCCCTGGGCTATCTCATGCGAGGAAAGCGGCGTGCCGCATCTGGGGCAGTAAGGCACTATCTTGTGGCCTTCATAAAGAAGGTCCTTATCCCATATGGTCTTGAGTATCCACCAAACCGTCTCTATATATTCATCCCTGAAGGTAAAATACGCATTATCGGTATCCAGCCAGAAACCTATCCTGTCGGTAAGCCTCTTCCATTGTCCCTCATATTTCATAACCGACTCGCGGCACATGCGGTTAAACTTCTCTATACCTATCTCTTCTATCTCGTCCTTTGAATTTATGCCCAGTTTTTTCTCTATCTCCAGCTCCACCGGAAGGCCGTGGGTGTCCCAGCCCGCCTTCCTGGATACATAATAGCCCTTCATGGTCTTGAACCGGGGGAATATATCCTTATATACCCGGGAAAGCACGTGATGCACCCCCGGGGCGCCATTGGCGGTGGGAGGGCCTTCATAGAAGACAAATCTTTTTCCCTTCCGGGTTTTTTCCAGGGTCTTCTTAAATATGTCTTCCTGTTTCCAGAAATCCAGTATCTTTTCTTCCAGCTTTACCAGGTTTACTTTACTATCTACTTTTTTAAACATAATCCATCCCGTACCGGTATCTGATCCAGATATTACTTGCGGCAGGCACTGCCGCCAAAACTATCTTATAGATTTTATATAATTAGGTCTTTTTTGTGAAGTATTATATGGCATCACCGGCCAAAAGGTCCTGAAGCAGCCTGGCAGACCGGACTGCCTGGGCCTTGTAGTGGTTATTGAAATATATATGGGTCTTTCTGGTATTAGAGCATAACTTCTCTATGCGGGGAAGCCAGTCTGCCAGCTCCTCCTGGCGGTACATATAGTCATATCTCATATAAGCCTGCCTGGGCTGCCACCAGTCAGTTTTATTCCTTCCGTGAAACCTTATATACCCGGTGCCGGTAGTGGCAATGGCTGTGGGGGGAAGCAGGGTCTTAAGCTGCGGCTGGTCCACATTGGCAAAGCCCAGGTCTTCGGTCCGCAGAAAATCCATAACTTCCTGCCTGAGCCAGCTTGAGTGCCTGAACTCGACACAAAGGTCCAGGCTGCCAAAATTATCCCGCAGCCGCTTAAGGTAATCCATATTGGCCTTTGAGAATTTAAAACCCCAGGGAAACTGGAGAAGAAGCGGTCCCAGCCTTCCTGAACCTATAAGGGGCTTCAGGGACTCTTTATATGACCGGTAGTCTTTACCCGGACAGTCGCGGGTATGGGTCATGGACCTGTGGGCCTTTACGGCAAATATGAAATCCGGGGGGACCCTGGCAGCCATGCTGTCAAATACCCGGGCATCAGGTATGGCATAGTAGGTAAAATTTATCTCTACCGAATTGAACTGACTGCTGTAGAACTGGAGCTGCTGGGCTTTTTTGAGGCCTTCAGGGTAGAATATGCCGTTCCAGTCAGCATAGCTATACCCTGAAGTACCTGAATATATTCGGGGCATTTATCAGATATAGTCACCGATCTCTGAGAGCAGCCGGTCTTTTCCCATGGCTCCTATAAGCTTCTTGGCAACTTCGCCGTCTTTGAACAAAAGCAGTGTAGGTATGCTGGATATGCCGTATTTTATGGCGGTATCCCTGTTTTCGTCTACATTGAGCTTTCCTATCTTTAAGGTATCAGCCGGTTTCTCATCAGCGATCTTCTCCAGCTCGGGAGCTATCATCTTGCAGGGCCCGCACCATACTGCCCAAAAATCGACCAGTACCGGAGTCTTTGACTGCAGTACTTCTGTTTCAAAATTAGCGTCTGTTAGTTCTACCATCTTGTCTGACATAATTTCCTTTCCCGGTTTTAATATTTTATTCCCCGATATTTTACAATATATATTAGAATATTGCAATATTGATTAATCAGGGATCAATCATATATATAATAAAGCAAAAAAACTAGATATATTCAATCATCTCTATTTTTTCCGCATTTATAAATACGATCTCCCGCTGGACCCCATTATCGGCCAGGTCCTTGCCGACATTCTCCAGGTAGTATACCCTGGCATCGGTGACGGGAAGGAATTTTCCCTTCTGGGCTGTCATATAATCGCTTAGCCTGCCGTTTACCAGGGTGTGGACGGTACCGTTTATTATGGCTGATTCTGTCTTGATCTTGACCTTTACCTGGTCCTTGGGGACTCTCATGTGAACCATGTCTTTAAGCTCCTTGGCTATGTTTGTTTCTACCATAATAGCAGAATTTAGGAAAATATATCAAAGTGTAATTCTTACGTCAATTATAGCATGGATCATTCATGGATTATATCTTAATCTTATTTTATATATTTATATATGTATTAGAATTATATATATAATTATATTATATTATATTGTTTATAACCAATAATATACTATAATAACCGATAATAACTGATTTTTTAAAAGGAGGAAAAGATGTATAAATGCCTGGAATGCGGAAATGAGGACAAATTCTATGGTATGGTAAAGGAACAGGGCAATGCCCTTATATACCAGAATATAAGGAGCGCCGGCGAGCCGGTACCGGGAAGCAAGCTGGCAGCCGTGGCTGCCTGCGGGCCCCACTTCCCGGAGCCCGATAATACAGTGAGGGGAAAACTGTGGGCCATACAGGATAATGGAGCCGGAGATGAGCTCACCTGGGCCTATATTGCCTCAGAAGGCTCCTGGAAGGGTTTTCATGAAGTAAGGTCATGCGCAGTATGCAATTCTACCAATATCGCTTCTATGTGATTTTGCTTGAATATTATATCAATATTGATATATAATGACTAAATAGAAAATAGAGTTTTACAAAGATCCTAAAGGTAATTATCCCGCATATGAATACATATATGGCTTGGCGACTAAACATAGAGCAAAGATCACATATACCATAGATCTTTTGCAGGGCTATGGGAATTAAGGATAAAATATAGTACAAATTACTACAGAGTAATTTATTTTCTTTTTGAAAAAAGAACATTTATTTTATTGCATGCTTTTTTAAAAAAAGAAAGAAAAACCGATAAGAGACACCTTGAACTGGCAAGAAAAAGGATGATGGACCATATGGAAAGGAGGAGGAAGCCATAATGGACTGGAAAACTGCAAAAAAAAGATTAATCGAAGCAGATCCCCAGCTTCAAGTTGAACTTGATAAATTAGACCTAAAATACAAGGTACTCTGCCAGATAATAGAACTTAGAAAATCACATAAGATCACACAGCTTGAACTCGCCGAAAGGATAAATGACAGGCAGTCCAATATTGCCAGGCTGGAGAATGGAAATGCAAATCCATCCATTGAGAAGCTGCAAAAGATAGCAGAGGCGCTTGACTCAAACCTTGAGATAAGGTTTATACCAAAAGCATCACATTAAGACGGAAGTTATTATACTTTATATCTTATCCTCCGCCACCAGGCGGCTGGCCCGGTAAAGCGATTCGAATGTCCCGGCATCAGTCCACCATCCTTCGATGATGGAATAGCTCATGGAACCCCTTCTTATATATTCATTATTGACATCGGTTATCTCCAGCTCCCCCCTGGCAGAGGGCTTAAGGTTCCTGGCTATATCGAATACCTGGCTGTCATACATATATATGCCGATGACAGCATAGCTGGTCCTGGGTTTTTTGGGTTTTTCCTGGATATTTATGACTTTGCCCTTTTCTATCTCTGCCACCCCGAACCTTTCCGGGTCATCTACTTCCTTGAGGAAGATCCTTGCTCCCTGGGGCTGCTTTTCGAAATCAGCCACAGCCTTTGAGATGTCATCCTTTATCATATTATCGCCCAGCATGACCACTACCCGGTCCTGGTCAACGAAGTTCTCGGCCAGCTTGAGCGCCTCTGCTATGCCTCCTTCGCCTTCCTGGTAGGTATAGCTAATATCCTTGAGGCCGAACTCGCTTCCGTTTCCCAGAAGCCTGAGGAAATCCCCGGCATTGTTTCCCCCCGTGACTATCATGATATCCTTCAGCCCTGCCTTTACCAGCGTCTCTAAGGGATAATAGATCATGGGCTTATTGTATACGGGCAGAAGATGCTTATTGGTTACTTTGGTGCAGGGCATCATGCGCGTGCCCAGGCCTCCGGCAAGAATAACGCCTTTCATGATTTTGACCACCTCTCTCAAATAATACTCTTAAATATATAAAATATAAAAATAGCTGCAGAAAGGCAAACGCAATATATGGCAAAAATGTTAAGGTTCTTGTTTTTTGTAAAGTACAGCAGGTATTTTACGGCAAAATACCCCGATATATATGCCGATACCAGGCCTGCTGCCAGGGGCCAGATGACCCTGCTTCCACCTTCAAATATCATGGTCCCCGACCTTGATATCTCAAATATGAACGAGCCCAGGATTATAGGTATTGAAAGCAGGAAGGAAAACCTTACTGCTTCCTGCCTTTCCACTCCCATAAAGCGGGCAAATGAGATGGTGGAGCCCGATCTTGATACTCCTGGAAATATGGCCAGTGCCTGGCCTATGCCTGCCGCCAGTGAAGTCAGCCAGCCGAATCCCTGCTTCTGGACGGTCCTTTTACCCCTGAACTCGCTTATCCATAAAATAAATGCGGTAAACAGCAGAAATCCAGCTACGGCCAGGGGCCTGGAGAAAAAATCCTCAATGGCATCATCCAAAAAATATCCTGCCAGGGCTGCCGGTATGGTAGCCAGGATTATATAGAGGCCCGTCTTAAACTCATATGTCCGGCGCATGCTTTTTACGAATATGCCCATGACTGCTGCCCTCAGTATCCTCCAGGCATCACGGTAAAGCACCGAGAGGACTGCCAGCAGGGTGGCAAAATGTACGGTAACCGTAAAGTAGAGAGGCGTATAGTCCCAGCCGGAGAAATATGGTATTATCACCAGGTGTCCAGAGCTGGAAATGGGGAAAAATTCAGTAATACCCTGAATAATTCCCAAAACGATTGACTGAAAAATACTCAACTTATATAATATGTAGAATTTTTAGCGATCCTTATAATGATTCCAAATATTAACATAAAAACCTAAAAAACAAAAAGTATCAGTACATCCGGGGACAAATAAAATGATTGAAAAACTCAAACCGGCTTTAAACTTCTTAAAGGGCATGGTAATAGGGGTCTCGAACCTGATCCCCGGCGTATCCGGAGGCACCATGGCCCTGGTAATGGGCATATATGAAAGACTGGTGGAGGCCATCGGTGAATTCCTGACCAATAAAAAAAGGAGAAAGGAATTTTTCCTATTCCTGCTGCCTGTCATACTGGGCGCAGCTGCCGGTATCCTTTTATTTGCCAGGGTCTTTAATTTCCTCCTGTCCTCCCCTGTTTATTCCCAGCCTACATATTTCTTTTTTATAGGACTGATACTGGGATCGGTGCCGTTTCTTGTAACTGTCCACCATGACATGAAGATCAGGCCGGCAAGGGCGGTCTTCTTCCTTATAGGACTGGGGCTGGTAGTCTCCCTTGCCTTTCTGGTGGGCAGGGACAATGCTGTGGGCAGTTTCAGGGTTTATTATTCCATAATGGATGTGATAAATATAGCTGGAATAGACTGGAAATATGCCCTGTGGCTGTTTTTTTGCGGGGTATTGACCTCATCGGCAATGGTCATACCCGGGGTCTCAGGGTCAGCCCTGCTTCTGGGACTGGGCGAATACAGGAATATACTGTATTTTGTCAGCGAGCTGATGGCAGTCCAGCTGGCGGTCTTCGGTATCGGAGTAATAGCGGGTATAATAGCCTGTGCCAGGCTGATAGATTTCTGCCTGAAAAGGTTTCCGGCCAATACCTATTATTTCATAATGGGCCTGGTCATTGCTTCCGTATTCCAGATAGTCATGCAGTCCCTTGAAGGCTTCAGCCTTTCACCGCTGCCAGTAGCTTTGAGCATTCTTGCCATGGCAGCAGGTTTTGCCCTGACCTATTCACTTAGCCGGGTGAAGAAAAAAGACAAGCCGGCCGGCTGACCTATTTGCCGCTTATAGAGATGTTTTCCAGCATTGCGGAGGGGCTTCCCATATAGCCGGATCCGGGCACGAACTGGAGGTCATCCCCCAGCATCCTGAAGCTGGACAGGAATCCCAGTATGTCGGCGGCTATGGTGACTTCCTTTACGGCATGGGTAAGTCTCCCCTTCTCTATCATCAGCCCCTTGGCCCCCACGCTCATCTGGCCCGATATGGGATTGGTGCCGGAACTCAGACCGATGATATCCATTATATAGAATCCCCTGTCTACAGCGCCTATCATGTCCGCGGGGTCATTTTTTCCCGGGCTGATATAGAAATTGGAAAGACCTACCGTGGGAGTGGAGCGGTAGGAAGCCCTTACTGCATTCCCGGTGGAAAGGGTCTTATCCTTCCTGGCGGTATAGGTGTCATAAAGAAATGTCTCTAGCACCCCGTCCTTAAATACCGGCGTTTTCCCCTTTATGACTCCTTCACCGTCAAAGGGCCTGGAAGCCAGTCCCTCCGGCAGAGTACCGTCATCGAATATATCGATATCCATTCCGAAAAGCTTCTGGCCTATCTTGTCCTTAAACAGCGACTTGGACTTCTGTACCGCATCAGCGGAAAGAGATGAAGCGATGACCGAAAGGAACTGGGCAGAAGTCATGGGATCCAGTATTATGTCCATCTTCCCTGATCTTATCTTCCTGCCTCCCAGTATGGCAGTAGACCTCCGGGCGGCATTTACGGCAACATCTTTTATATCCAGTCCGGCAGGATCCCGCGCTATGCCAAAATATTCCCCGGTGGAGGTGTCTCCGCTTTCCCTGGATATAGCGGAGGCATAGACCATGGCAATGGTGGTGCTGTATTTCCCCGAAAAACCGCTGGAATTTATTATGCAGGCATGGGACATGCTGTCATTATATGAGGCATCACTTACGCCGGTGATCCTTTTATCAGCATTCCTGGTAAGTTCTTCCAGCTCCATAGCCATTTCTATCTTACGGCCTATGGATACCTGGCGGAAATCTTTGCTGAAAAGCGTATCGCGGTCAAAAAGGTTATTTCTATATCTCTGGTCATCTTCTGCAGGCAAATAGTTAAGCCTGTCTTTTTTGGTGACCAGGGAATTGGCGATTGCCCGGTCAATGGTATCTTCCACTGCATAATCATCCAGCACAGCCGTATAGGCATATCCTATCGACCTGTCCCTGAATATCCTTATGCCGATTCCGGTGGAATCGGAAAAGGAAAGAGTCTCTATCTTCTGGCCGAATATATCTATCTCGTTCTCCACACTCCTGGCGGCAAATATTTCCCACTGGTCTGCTTTGTTCCGGGGTATCTTTGCAGCAGCCTTCTCACATATCTCCATTAATCTGTTTTCCTGAAGCCCCTCTTTCATCAGCCGGTACCTCCCACGGTTATGGCGCTTACCTTTATGGTGGGCTGGCCCACTTCATTTGCCAGTGACTGGCCCTGCTTGCCGCAGAATCCTGGAGCAAAATCAAGGTCGTCAGCCACCGCTTCTATTTTTTTCAGTATACGGGGGCCGTTGCCGATAAGGGTGGCATTCTTTATGGGAGAGCCGATCTTCCCCTTTTCCAGCAGGTAGCCCTCGCTGATGCCGAAGACAAAATCCCCGGTGGCAGGGTCTACCTGTCCCCCGGCAAATTCCCTGGCATAGATTCCTTTCTTTACCGATGCTATGAGGTCCTCCCTGCCGGCATTGCCGGCAGCTATATATGTATTTGACATCCTGGGTATGGGTACATGCCGGTAGGACTGCCTTCTTCCATTGCCTGTGGGCTCTTTTCCCAGCTTTTTTGCCGTCCTCAGGTCATAAAGGAAGCTTTCAAGCACCCCGTCTTTTATAAGGACTGTCTCCTGGCAGGGTGTGCCTTCTCCGTCAAAGGCATATGAGCCCCAGTGATGAGCCATAGTGGAATCATCTATGGCGGTGACCGCTTCGGAGGCTATCTTTTTACCTGTTTTTGACTTAAAAACCGTGGCATCCTTTAATATGGCATCTGCTTCCAGCCCGTGCCCGCAGGCTTCGTGGAAGATCACGCCCCCGAAAGCCGGCCCTATTACTACCGGAAGCTCGCCTGTAGGGGCATCCACCGCATCCAGCATGGTAACAGCTATCCTGGAAGCCTCCCTGGCGGCATGGCCCGCCTTTCCCCCGTCCAGCATCTCATAACCCATGGTACGGGCCAGGGACTTGTATCCTGTCCTTATTATATCCTTCCTGGCAGCTACTGCATTTATGGAAAGAAATACCTTTACCACGCTGTGGGCTGACTGGCTTCCCAGCGAATTAGCAGTATATACCTCCTCTTCCATGTCGGAAATGCCGGCTGTCACCTGTATGATGCTCTTATCATAACCCCTGCATGCATCATCCACCAGTTTAAGTATATTCTTTTTTACAGCGGCCGGGGTGCGGGAGGGATGCTTTTTTACTGCTGCATTATACCTGCTCCCGGCAGTCTTGAGCTCCCGGTTCAGGTCAAGCACTTTTCCTCCTCCGGAGCTCTTTCCGGCGGCGGAAAGGATTCTGGCAGCCTCCACCAGCCTGCCTTCTTCCAGGGAATCAACATAGCCGTAAAAAGTGCTCCCGTGATGCCACAGCCTGAGCCCGCAGCCCATGTCAAAGCCGCTATTGGAATTCTCTATTTGACCGTCTTCCAGCCTGAGGGAATTGCTGATCTTTTTCTGGACATAGATCTCACAAAAGGCTGCGCCCCCTGAGTTTAATATGTCCAGGATCCTGAGGGTAAGTCTGTTATCTATCAATTATATACCTTGCTAGGAAAGAGCTTCTTCCACTTTTTTTGCCTGGGACCTTCCCTTTTTTACTACACTGTCCACTTTCTTCCTGGCCCTGTCAGTAGTCTCTTCCACGCTTTTTAAAGCTTTCTGGAAAGATTCCCTGCTTTTGTCTATAAACTCTTTGCTCATATCAGCGGCTTCTGCAGCCTTTACCCGGGCTGCCTCAAAGCCTTCCCGGCTTTTCTCTACCATTTCCCCGCCTTTTTCCACCAGGTCTTTCCTGGTCTCTTTCCCGCTTTTGGGGGCCAGCAGGATGCCGGCAGCAAATCCTATTGCCAGTCCGGCAGCCAGTGTTATTATGATCTCGCCGGCATAACTTTTATTCGCATGGTCCATCTCTTTATTCTCCTTTATTATACAATAAAAATAATGTCACTTTTCATCCTCTGCAGAAGAACTCTTCATACCGCTTATTATGCCTGCAGATGCGCTTATAAGCTTCACTACGGGGCTGGTGACCAGGATCCTTGCCAGCCTTATCACTTTTTCCAGCTGCTCCACTATAGAAGATATGCTCTGGGTAAGATCGGATATGGAACCCACTTCAGTGTTAAGATGGGTTATGGTCTCATTAAGTCTCTCTACCATGGGTATGAGGCTGCCGCCCAGGCTGTCCGCCATCGACCTTATCCGGTTAAGCAGCCGGAAAAGCGGTATAGCCACTATAACCGCCGCCACGGCAAAAGCCGATATCAGTATTATTGCTGCAAGTCCTGCTATTTCCAGTGTTGTCATAACTGCTGCCTTTCGGTTAACCGCATAAAATATTCAATGTTAATTATATATATTTACTTCCTTTTATTCAAAAAAATATAAATCTAATCTATAATTGCATTCAATATTAGCCATAAATGACTATGAAGAAAGGTATAAAATAAGATGGGAAGATTCAGATATGCTTCACTTGTAATGCTGACTGCGCTGCTTATCTGCATATCCCTGCTGTTCATATCCTGCGGGACGGCCGGGACCGGCATAGAGGAAGAAGACACCGGAGAAAAACAGCAGGAATCAAGCATCAGCCCGGAAGAACTGGAAGAGATACAGAAAGCTATCGAGGAGGAGGAAGCAGATACCACTGATTACGGCAGCGTAACTGCCGGGGCTGAACTCTACGGCTATATGCCCTCTTATCTTTGTACTGATACCGACAATTATGTGAAAGTGGAAGTCACCAATACTTCCGATTTTACCTGGAGGGCCAGCGGCGAAAACCGGGTGCGCCTGGGATATCATTATTACGGACAGGATGTGGATTTTGGGGAATATGACAGGACAGCCAGGACCCCACTTCCGGGAAACCTGGAACCGGGCGAGACTGCCGTGGTGGAAGTCCTTATAAATGATATCGAGAATCCGGGCACTTATGTGGTGCAGATAGACCTGGTGCTGGAAGGGCACTGGTGGTTTGGTGATTCCAACCATAATAACCCCATGATAGAGGGAAAGGTATATTTTAACAGCTGCATCGAGGACAGGGACCAGTAGTATCAGCCAGGCAGAAGCCGGGTTTCATCCTTAATGGTAACTGCCCTTACCGCCACCTCATATTCATCCAGACGGGCACAGAAAGGTATGTCATCACCCAGGCCCACCGCCTTAAGGGACCTGGCGCTGGTAGAGGCTTCCAGGGCGCTTTCGATATCCCTTTCACCCCTGACCGCAGACATGACCAGCCTGGCGCTGTCGGAATACTGGAATGAGCCGGGGCTGTCCATGATATGCCTTACTGCCAGTCCAGCTATATATACATCATCATAGGCCAGTCTTCCCATTTCCCCCGAGCAGATAATAAGTATGTCTTTCTCCAGCTTTTCTGCCTCCTGCAGTATCTTTTCCATTGCAGCCGTAAAGTTTAAGGCTGACAGGGAATAGACTGCCGGGGATCCTGCAGCCCTTAGAAACGAGGCAGTGCCATTGGTGGTCTTGAGTATGGCTTCCCTTCCGTCAAGCTCCAGCCTGGAAAATTCCAGGGGTGAGTTCCCGTGGTCAAAGCCATCCGGGGCAAGTCCTTTTACTTCGCCGCATAAAAGTTTTCCAGGATTTTTTTCCTTGAGACTGTAGGCTTCCTCCAGGCTGGCGGCAATAGTCACGCTGCCGGCTCCCCTGGCAAAAAGTGCGGCTATGCTGGAGGTGGCCCTAATAACATCTATTACTGCCGCTACCGATCCCTTGACTTCTACATCAAGTTCTTCCTGGTCAAAGCGGTTAGTCAGCGCTGCATCTACTTTCAAAGGATCCGCCTATGGCTTGAATTTTTCCCCGGTAAGGTTTTCGTAGGCTGCTATATATCTTTCCGACGTCTTTCTGGCTATGGCTTCAGGCAGTTCCGGCGGCTGCGAATCCCTGTCCCAGGTGGTGGAAAGCAGGTAATTCCTCACAAACTGCTTGTCAAAGCTTGCCTGGTCCCTGCCTGGTTCATAGTCGTCCAGGGGCCAGAACCTGGAAGAGTCCGGAGTCAATACCTCATCTGCCAGTATTATATTTTCGTCCTGGTCAAGGCCGAACTCGAACTTGGTATCCGCTATTATTATGCCCCTTTTCATGGCATATTCCGAAGCTTTCAAATATAGCTCTATCGTTTTTTCCTGGAGTACATTTATCACATCAGCCCCGAATATCTTCTTGGCCCTGTTTATGGTTATGGATATGTCATGTCCCGAAACTTCCTTGGTGGAAGGGGTGAATATGGGCTCCGGAAGGCGGTCGCACTGGGACAGGTCCTCCGGCAGCTTCAGATCGCCTATCATGCCTGTCTTTTTGTAGTCCTGCCAGCCTGATCCGGTTATATATCCTCTTACCACGCATTCTATGGGATATATCTTTACTTTTTTTACCAGCACTGAACGCCCCTCAAGTGTTTTCCTGTGTTTTTTAAGGAATTTGGGGAATTTTTCAAAATCAGTTTCCAGTATATGGTTATCTATTATACCTTTAAGGTGATCAAACCAAAAATTAGATATCCTGTTAAGGACTATGCCCTTCATGGGAATAAGGGTATCCAGTATATAATCGAATGCGGATATCCTGTCAGTGGTTACTATAAGCATCTGGTGGTCAAAAGCAAACATCTCCCTTACCTTGCCGCTTCCCATCTTTTCAATTCCGGGGATATCTACTTCTCCTACAAGTCTCATCTTTTCCTCCATGTCTTGTTTGCGCTTGCAATGTAAAACCTTATTATCTCTCCTGCAGTCTCCCCCAGGAGCTCTTCTGCATTATCCATAGCCTCATCCAGGCTCATGGGTCTGTTTATTATAGAAAAATTTCCGCTGAAAAGCGAAGAATTGTTTTGGTCGATATTTTTTCTTCCCGCCAGAAGGGAACCGTTTATGGTTATTGCCGGTATCCCGTATCTTGATGCCAGCCGGGCAACCCCCAGGGGGCTCTTTCCGTAGTATGTCTGTTCATCCATGGCACCTTCCCCGGTGATCACCAGGTCCGCGTCTTTTAACTTCTGCTCAAGGCCGGTCAATCCTATGATTATATCAGCTCCAGGCTTGAGCCTGGCTCCGGCAAATGCCATAAGTCCGGCACCCAGTCCGCCTGCTGCCCCTGCCCCCGGTATGGACGCCACATCCATTTCCAGGTCCCTTGCCGCCACGTCAGCAAAATTTTTAAGCCCCCGGTCCAGCCTTTCTACCATGTCCGGATCCGCGCCTTTCTGGGGAGCATATACATAAGCCGCCCCATTTTTACCGTAGAGAGGATTGTCCACATCACAGGCTGCCTCTACTTCCGCTTTTTTTAGAAGATGATTGGCGTGGCTGTCATCGATCCTGTAAAGCTCTTCCAGCTGCTTTCCGCCCTGATCCAGGGCCTTTCCGTCTTTTCCCAGGAACCTGTATCCCAGGGCCTGAGCCATGCCCATGCCTCCGTCATTGGTTGCGCTGCCCCCGATGCCTATGATTATCTTACTGCTGCCCATCTCCAGGGCCCTGGCTATAAGCTCCCCGGTGCCGTATGTGGTAGTCTCCAGCGGATCCCTCTTTTCCCGGGGGACCAGCACATACCCGGAAGCCGATGCCATCTCTATTACGGCGGTCCCGTCATGCAGCATCCCGAATCCTGCCACTACCCTGTCGCCCAGGGGTCCCGTGACTTTGAGGCTTATTATCTCTCCCCCCAGGCTTTCCACCAGGGTCTCCACCGTACCCTCTCCCCCGTCTGCCATGGGGTTTGATATGGTATTGATGGAAGGATCGATATTTCTTACGGCATTTTCTATGATACTGCATACCTGGACAGCGGAAAGGCTTCCTTTATATTTGTCCGGGGCTATTACGATCTTCATATATATATTTGTTCTAAAAAATGGCCTTAATTAATAATAGCATCACTGAGCGCTGTCCGGCAAAGGCAATTTCTCTGACTGCTGAGTTTCTCGATAGACCTGAACAGGAGGTCCTTTATCTTCTCATTATTTTCATTAAATACCCTTACCACTTCCTCCAGGCTAACCGGCTTTACATCCTGATGTCCCTCCAGGCCTACATCATAATCAGTTATAAGGGAGATATTGGCATAGCATATCTCCTGCTCCCGGGCCAGGTAGTTTTCCGGATACTGGGTCATGTTTATGACCTCCCATCCCTGGGAAGAAAACCACTTGCTCTCTGCCCTGGTGCTGAACCTGGGGCCCTGGATGACAACCACTGTACCCTGTCCGTGGTGTTCTATTCCCAGCTCCCGGGCACTTTCGGCTATGACTTTCCTCATATGCGGGCAATAGGGCTCTGCCATGGCTATATGTATGGTCTTGGGACCGTCATAGAAAGTGTCCCTGCGCCCTTTTGTCCGGTCCACGAACTGGTCGCATATGACAAAATGGCCCGGTTTTATATGCGGCTGCAGGCTTCCCGCGGCACAGGGCCCAAAAATATATTTGACTCCCAGCTGCTTCATGGCAAAGATATTTGCCCTGAAATTTATCATATGGGGAGGCAGGTCATGATCCCTTCCATGCCTGGGCATAAATGCTACTTCCCTTCCCCCTACTTCTCCCAGCACTATCCTGTCGGAGGGCGGACCGTAAGGAGTCTCTATATCGATCTCCCGGGTATCTTCCAGGAATGAATAGAAACCGGAGCCGCCAAAAACCCCTATTTCCGCTTTTACATCTTTTGCCATCTTATTTCCTTCCTGCTATTAGTCTTCCAGTCCGTTTTCTCTTAAGTATTCCAGCAAAGATACCATGGGCCTGGCGCCGAAATGTGAAAGTACGGCAGACGCGGTAAGGTTTCCCATCAGACCGCATATATCCAGGGGCCTGTCATTAATATATCCATGAAGAAAGCCGGCAGCATACATGTCTCCCGCCCCGGTAGTGTCTATTATGCTTAAACCTTTTTTTGCCTTGATCATATGCCTGGAGCTGCCCCTGACTATAACGGAACCCTTATCGCCCCGGGTGAGGGCAAATATAATGTCGTAGGGTCTGCATCTTTCCAGTGCCTGTTCAAATGTCTCTACCTCAAAAAGCATCTTTATCTCTTCTTCATTGGCAAACAATATATCAGTGTTCTTTTCCATGAGCTGCAGAAATCCGTCCCTGTGTCTTTCTACGCAGAAGGGATCTGAAAGGGTAAGCGCTACCTGGCCCCGGCTGTCTGATGCGGCATCCATGGCCTTGAGAAAAGACTTCCTGGCTTCTTCTGTGTCCCACAGGTATCCTTCCAGGTACAGGATCCCGGAGTCCCTTATCACTCTTTCATCTACGTCCTCAGGCCCCAGGGTGCCGGATATACCCAGGCAGGTATTCATGGTCCTCTGGGCATCAGGTGTGGTAAGAACCACGCAGCAGGCGGTAGCCCCTCCGGAACCCGCCTTTTTGGTGCAGTAGACAACACCCAGGTCATTTAATCCCTTTTCAAATATATTTCCCAGGCTGTCATCCCTTACCTTGCCGATAAAGGCCACGCTGTTTCCCAGGGAAGCAAGTCCGGCAATGGTATTTGCCGCCGAACCCCCGGACTGTCTGGCTGCGGAAGTTATGCGGCCGTGCAGATTTTGTATATCAGTTTCTTCAATAAGCTTCATAACCCCTTTTTCCAGATTACAGGCATGCAGGAAATCATCTTCTACGTCTGCCAGCACATCCACTATGGCATGGCCTATCCCCACAACACTGTATTTTTTATTATTTTCGTTCAATGCCGGCGGCCTTTCATAAGATATTTTGATATTTCTGTCCTATAAGCTGCAGTATAAGGGCATGTTTTCTTCCCTTTTTTCATCATTTTATGTTATATATAATAAAATATAATATTACAAGCAAAAATTTGTTTATTGCCGGGCGGTTTTGCATTATAATCATTGTATTTACCGGGAAATAATTTGAACCAGAAAGGCTGCCACATGTTTGAAGTCCTTGAACTGTCCACCAGGAAGAAGACCGACCTTATAGATATAACGGGAGAGATAAGCGCTGCCGTTTCCAGGGCAAGGATAGAGAACGGCCTTTGCTATATCCACATACCCCACTCAACTGCCGGCATAACCATAAATGAGAATGCCGACCCCACGGTAAAGTTCGATATCGACTCCAAGCTTAACCGCATGGTTCCCCGCAGTGAGGACTATACCCACCCTGAAGGAAATTCCGATTCCCATATAAAGTCATCCATAATCGGCACCACCCTTACGCTGATAGTGGAAAAGGAAAGCCTGATACTGGGGACCTGGCAGGGTATCTATTTCTGTGAGTTTGACGGCCCCAGGGACAGGATGATATATATAAAGACCATAAAAGGATGATAATGCTTTGACCCTTTTTGACGAACCGGCACCGGACATGACAGGACAAATACGATCCGGTATACCCCTTGCAGACAGGATGCGCCCCCGGGACCTGGATGGGTTTGTGGGCCAGAAACACCTGGTGGGAGAAGGCAAGGTACTGAACAGGCTGATCGAAGGCGACAGGCTCCATTCCATGATATTATGGGGTCCCCCCGGGTCGGGAAAGACTACCCTGGCCAGGATTATCGCCAACCGGACCCAGAGCCGGTTTATCTCCTTTTCTGCCGTTACCTCCGGTATCAGGGAGATAAGGGATATAATGAAGGTGGCGGAACACGAGCTCAAAAACAGGGGTATCCGCACCATACTGTTCATCGATGAGATACACCGCTTTAACAAGGCCCAGCAGGATGCATTCCTTCCCTATGTGGAAACCGGGACCATAATCCTTATCGGTGCTACTACGGAAAACCCTTCTTTCGAAGTGAATTCGGCCCTGCTTTCCAGGGCCAAGACCTATATACTGGAAAGACTGAGCGATGATGATATCAGGGTCCTGGTGAAAAAGGCAGTAAAGGACAAAAAAAACGGGCTGGGAAAATATGATATAAAGATAGATGAAAAGTCCCTGGATTTCATTGCCCGGGTATCCGACGGCGACTCCCGCATGGCATATAATATACTGCAGCTGGCCTTTGACCTCAAATTTTCCGGCACCAGGGGGCCAGTTATAATCGACAGGCCTGCAGTAGAAGATGTAACCCAGAAAAAGGCGCTTTTATTCGATAAGCACGGTGAAGAGCATTTTAACCTGATATCAGCCCTGCATAAGAGCATGAGGGGAAGCGATCCCGATGCGGCTGCATACTGGACGGTAAGGATGCTGGAAGGCGGAGAAGACCCCCTGTACCTCCTGCGCCGTATGATAAGATTTGCTTCTGAAGATGTGGGGCTTGCCGATCCCGAAGCCATAAAGCAGGCTGCTGCCGCCAGGCAGAGCTTCGAGTTCATTGGTCCTCCAGAGGGTTACCTGGCTATAATCCAGCTGGCAGTATATCTTTCGCTGGCACCCAAATCAAATTCACTGTATCTGGCCTATAAAAGGGTCATGTCTGATATAAGGAGGTTTCTCACCCTGCCTGTGCCCTATCATATACGGAATGCCCCCACGGGCCTGATGAAGGAAGCCGGTTACGGCAGGGGCTATAAATATGACCATGATTTCAAAGATGCTGTCGCCAGTCAGTCCTATTTGCCGGAAAAACTCCTGGGCAGGAAATATTACAGGCCCAGCTCCAGGGGTTTCGAAAGGGAACTTGCCGCCAGGCTTAAGAAAATAGAGCAGATAAGAAAAGAAGACAAATAGCCGGCCTCTCTCTCCGGTTTTTTTATTCATACAATTATTTAAGATATAATTTCTATAAATATTTATATTATTAGATAGTATTGTATTAATATAATATTATTGTTAAAATAAATTAATTAAATAATAATTTTATTTTATAATGTATTAATATTTTTATCAGGAGGTGGTTTTTGGTCGCAAGCTTAAGAATATTCTTCAGGGACTTTGGCTTCAAGGTCATAAGGCTCAAATATTTCATAATGATAGTGGGGGCCCTGCTGCTTGAGATACTGACTCTTACCCTGTATCTTTTAAAGCTCCAGAATATAGTGGATTTCGAGCTTTTTAACCTGGCCATACTCTACGGCGCCATCAGCGGGATCATAGTGGCGCTGGCCTTTGGCGTCCTGTTCCTTATGAGGGCTGACAGGAAAAAGGATGCAGAAAAAATAAAGAGATTCCAGGACTACCAGAAGGCAGTTAAAATGCTGGCATCCAGATACCTGAACAGCATAAACGGCCTGCTGAGATCATTTGAAAATGAAGTATCCGACCTGGATTCCAAACTGGAATATGCTGAAGCTCTTTATGAAAAATACAGCCAGTACCTGGAAGAATTTTCCAGCCTGGATGTGCCGGATTTTATGGCCCAGGCCCATAAATGTGAATGCGGCCACCTGGCCCGGGAAAAGGAATTTTACCGGGGCTTTGTCAGCCTTATGGATGCATCCCAGCTCAAGAGCATAAGCAATAAATCTGATATGCTGCATGACAGTTTCCTGAAAGAGACTCACCAGATAGAAAAAAGACTGAAACTGATTATCTAGAGCAAACAGTCATAACAGCACCGTCTCCTGTTAGAATAGGCCGATGGCTTTGCAGGTTTTATTCCCTTATATCCTTTTTCAGCCTGTTTATTATCATAAGTATCCTTATTATGCCGTATACGGCAATGATCTCGACCAGGGTAAATATAACCACAAAAACAGCATAGAAATAAAATAATACCGGATTACTCAATATGCTGTCTGCCTGCATATCAATGACTCTCATATACAGGTTGGGAAGTACCCATGACAGGCCGGGCCCGGTGATTATCGCTAAAAAAATAAGGAGCCTTTTATATTTTTCTATTTTGGACTTATTGTCATTGTATAGCTCCATATCCGGGTCTTTTGACCGGTCGCCACGGAAATAAAACCAGGACCCGAGATTTCCTATATTCTCCCATCCGGAATCCTTGAATGTTTCTTTATAATCGTCAACATCCTTATTTCTTATTACCTTGAAATCGAACCTGTAGACATAATCGCGCGGCGGTCCTTCCCTGAATGTATAGTTAAAGAAACCTACCTTTTCCAGGTGCCAGCCTTTCCTGGACATATCTTCAAGCCATTTTGACTCTTTATCCTCCTGCCATGCCCAGAATGTCCTCACTACTCTTTTTATACCGGTGCTATTCATCCCTATTCCCCTTTTTCCTGAAAAGATCCTTTCCATTTTTAAGCATCTCCTCCAGTCTGTTTATCTCATGTTCTATCATATCTATGCCCAATCCTTTGATACGGTAGACTTTTCTGCGATTGTCTGATATTTCACTGCTTTCAAGCTCGATCATCTTTGCTTCCAGCAGATTGCCAAGTGCTCCGTAAAGAGTCCCCGGACCAAGCTTTATCCTTCCACCGCTTAACCTCTCCACCTTCTGCATGATCCCATATCCATGAAGCGGTTCCAGCAGGGATATCAGTATATAAAAAGTAGTCTCGGTTAGGGGGGAATATTTCTTTATTTTCCTTATATCGCTCATTTTCAGCCATCTATATATATCGCAACATGTTATAACGTATTACGTTATAACGTATACCGATATATTATACCATTCAAGCCAGGCTGTCAAGAAAAAAACCGGACCCTTCTTAAAAGATCCGGTTCTAATGGAAATATATTTGATCAGGCCGCCATTTTGCATACAGGGCGGCCTCCTTGCTTACTTTTTTATAAGCTCCTCGGCTATCTGTATGGTATTAAGGGCTGCTCCCTTCCTTAACTGGTCCCCGACTACCCACATATTTATGCCCGTATCCGATGTAAGGTCTTCCCTTATCCTTCCCACATATACATCATCTTTGCCGGAAGAATCAAGGGTGGTGGGATAGACTCCATTTTCGATATCATCTTTTAATATGATCCCGGGAGCCGAAGAAAGCGCCTGCCTGACCTTTTCCAGGGGTATCCTGTCTTCAGTCTCTGCTATTACAGATTCCGAGTGTGATGTCATCACCGGTACCCTTACAGTTGTCGCTGAGACCCTGATGGCGGCATCCCCCATGATCTTCCTGGTCTCATGGACCATCTTCATCTCTTCTTTGGTATAGCCGTTTTCCATGAATATGTCTATGTGGGGTATGACATTATTGGCTATCTGGACAGGGAAAGTCGAAGTCCTGATATCATTTCCCTTATTGCAGATTATCTCCCTTAACTGTTCTTCCAGTTCGGCCATGCCGCTGGCTCCTGCCCCGGATACCGACTGGTAGCTGGATACGATCACCCTTTTTATGGGGGAAATATCATATATCGGCTTTAAGGCCACTACCATGATTATAGTAGTACAGTTGGGATTGGCTATTATTCCCTTATGCTTCCAGATATCTTCCGGATTGACTTCCGGAACCACCAGCGGCACTTCGTCATCCATCCTGAATGCGCTGCTGTTATCCACTACTACGGCTCCGCTTTCCACCGCATGTGGTGCAAATTCCCTGGAGCGGGATGCGCCGGCAGAAAAAAGGGCGATATCGGCCTGCCTGAAAGAATCTTTTCCCAGGAGCTTTATTTCCAGCTCCTCCCCGGCAAAACTTATCCTTTTTCCGGCAGATCGTTCTGATGCCAGGGGAATAAGGTTTTTTACCGGAAAATCCCTTTCTTCCAGAATTGACAGAAATACCCTGCCTACGGCCCCGGTAACACCGGCTATGGCCACATTATATTCTTTTCTCTTCATCCGCGGTACCATCCTGGACATTATTTAAAAAAGTTGAAAACATATGTTAAAACAATATGAGAATAATGACAAGCACATTATGCCCCTTATCCGTTGCCGGCGCCGGGGGGCTTTTTGTATGGTGATAAAAATTATGCTATGTCAAAACCATTGTGAAGCGATCTTACTGCATCCTTTGCCAGGGATTTCCTTATCACGCAGGATATCCTTATGGGGGATGTGGATATCATCTGGATATTTATACCGTCGGCAGCTAAAATATTGAACATCCTGGCAGCAACGCCCGGATGGGACTGCATCCCGGCTCCCACAATGGATACCTTGGAAATATCATCATCTATCTCCACATGCTTCTGCCGCAATTCCTCCAGGACCTTTTTTGCCAGCAAGAGGTCTTCGTTCTTTATGGTAAGCGAAATGGCAGCCAGGCCCTTTCGCTTACATTCTGCACGATCAGGTCTATATTTATATTATGCTCTGCAAATTTTGTAAACAGCCGGGCAGCCTCTCCCGGCTTGTCTTCCAGCTCAAATATGGAGATCTTTACCTGGTTGGTATCATAAGTCACCCCGGTTATCAGGGGTTTCTCCATCCTTTTATCAATTTTTTCTACATCCATTACCCATGTCCCTTCATTGTTATTGTAACTGGACCGTACATGTATTACTACATCATGCTTTTTGGCAAATTCCACAGCCCTGAGATGCAGCACCTTTGCTCCCGAGGAAGCAAGCTCGAGCATCTCGTCATAGGAAACTGAATGCTTTTTTATGGCTTCCTTTACCAGATTGGGATCAGTGGAATAAACGCCATCCACGTCGGTATATATCTCGCAGTAACCTGCCCTGAGTGCTGCCGCCAGCGCCACTGCCGTAGTATCTGAGCCGCCCCTACCCAGGGTAGTTATATCCCCATCATGACTGATGCCCTGGAAACCGGCAACAATTACAATATTGCCCTGCTTTAGTTCCCTGAGTATCCGCTCTGCTTTTACATTTAGTATCTTGGCCTCTGAATATACATCATCAGTATGGACTCCAGCCTGGATGCCGGTAAGCGACACACAGGGAAAGCCTTTTTTATGTATAGCCATAGCCAGCATGGCAATCGATACCTGCTCCCCGGTGGACAGCAATACGTCCATCTCCCTTCTGGAAGGATTGTCTGTTATCCCGGAAGCCAGCTTGATAAGCCGGTCGGTGGTATCACCCATAGCAGATACTGTTACTACTACATCTTTCCCGCTATTTCTGGCGGCGATTATCCTGTCGGCTACCTTCATCATCTTTTGAGCATCGGCAACCGAGGTGCCCCCGAATTTCATCACTATAATGTCTTTTCTGCCTTTAAACATATCCGTCGTCTATTTTACAATTAATAAACTATTTTTCTGCCATTTCCCTGTATTTTATATATTTAGCCCTGGCATTTTCTTCCGCCCTGGAGAACAGGTCCTCGGCAATGTCCGGGAATGTCTTGGTAAGCGATGCATACCTTACCTCCCCCATCAAAAAGTCCCTGAATGATTCCTTTGGCTCTTTGGAATCCATCACAAACGG
>Ga0180429_10000730_pt1 | contig 28859 bp, 17 predicted proteins | sample SS_ome_FD_132428 | JGI IMG/M metagenome (GOLD analysis project Ga0180429, IMG submission 132428) | Hypersaline lake sediment archaeal communities from the Salton Sea, California, USA - SS_1_S_1 metaG | ecosystem: Environmental > Aquatic > Non-marine Saline and Alkaline > Hypersaline > Sediment ...
CACAACCTCTTGGGACTTCGTCCCCCCGGTTCAAGAACCGGGGCCACCCGCGGCCATCGAGAACACGGCGATCGTCAGGACCATGATCAACACACCTATCCACCGCGCGCTGAAAGATCTGTTGTTCCTGCCGCTTCGGTTCACTCGAGACATCGGAAAACTCCAGCCTGGGCTAATTGCCTTCGACGGTCTCAACGATCGACCCGTCCGCGGCGCGGCGTTGCACGAGAATCTTGCCGGTCGTGGCCAGCCCCTCGGCAGACAGCGCGGCCGAATCATCGGTGGGCAACAACGCGATCACGCGGCCGTCCGACAGTTCGGCCTCGAGCAGGTATCCACCGTCGATCGGTTTCAGGCTCGCCGCCGCCGGCACAGGCCGGTTCGCACGGTGGGGGCGGTAGAGGGCCACGAACTCGCAGCCGCCGGTCTTTGACGGCGTAGCGGCCGTCAGATGCCACTCGCGCGTCGTGATCTGCGGCCACGGGTTGGGGTCGTACTGGTCGGTCTGCGAGAACTTCAACCCCTTTGGGGCGAGGATATCGATCGCGCACGATACGTCGCCGGCTCGGACCTCGATGTTTCGCTGATCGCCGACCGCGAACTCGTTGACCGCGTGCAGCCAATACTCGAACGTTGCAGGCTGCCGGGCCGCCAGCCGGTCGTACACCACGACCAACTCCGGCTTGACGAACACGATCGCCCGCGTGAAGCGATCCAGCAGGCCCCGCGAGTTCCCGTCTTTCCGCGCGCCGTAGGCCCCGCCGGCTTCGCCGACCACGACGTCGATCGACGGCGTGGTCTTAAAGGCAATGATTCGACCCTTGGCCGCGGCCGAACGCTTGAGTTGTCCCTGCCCGTCGACCGTGATGTTGTTGACCGATCGGGTGCTCCAGACCCAGTCGCGATGATGCGGTCCGCCGTAGAGGTAGTAGTGGCCCGATCGGATCAGCATCCGCTGGCCGTAGGCCCAGAGCACAAAGGAGTTGTTGGCCGCGTTGCCGTGAGACCGCGTGCCCATCGGGCTCGACTTGAACACGACCTGCACGTCTTCGGCGGCGTCGCGCAACGTGGTGTTCAGACATGCCTGGCCGGTTCCGCGAAAGAGCCGCGAGGCGTGCAGGTCGTCGGGTTGCTTTGGACGAACTTCGGCAAACGCGCCGCGAATGAACCCGATGTACCCGCTCGTTTCGGCCGGTCCGCCCATTTGTTCCACGTACCATTGCCAATGACCGTTTCCGGCTTGGGCCGCCAACTGGCTCACCAGCGGCACGACTTGCGAGGCACGCCGCCGCGTGGCCCCGTCGCCAAACCCGCCGCCGACTTTTCCGGGCGGCATCAGGTACATCGCGTAGTAGCCGGCCTTGGCGAAATAGGGTTTATCGAATGCGTTGACGCCGGTTGCCGCCTTCATCACGTCGGCCCACCAGGTAAAACGCCCCACGTAGCTGGACCAGTAGCTCACGCCTTCGTGCCAGCCGCCGTCGTCGTCGGACCAGACGGGATACACGTTGTAGAAGACGTTCATCGCGAACCAGACCCAGTCGTCGGCGTCTTCGATCTCGCCCGAGAAAGCGATCCCCACTTCGCCCAGGAAATGCCAGGCCCGATTGCTGTGGCTCGAATATGGGTTCCACAGGTGTCGGGGATAGAGGTGCCGATACATTTCGTCGCCGCGGATCTTCATCACGCGGCGGCACGTCTCGCGCTCCTGCTCGGTGAGCAGGTCGTACACGAAGCTGTACGTTCGCGAGAAGTAATACGCGTACGGCATGCCGGCCTCGTCGTTGTAGCGATAGCCGGTGGCGCCTTGGGGGTCCCATTTGGCGCAGTCCAACAGGATCCGTCTGGCCAGTCGGCCGTATTCTTCCCGGCCGCCGAGCAGTCGGGTGAATCCGAGCGTGGCGGCGCCGTCCAAGGCCGCGATCGTGTAGGTCCGGTTACCCCACCAAAGTGCCTTCCACTCCTTGCTCTTGTGTACCATCGTGGACGGATACTTCTTCGGTTCGGCGGTCGGAGGTGGATCGGCCAGCAGCTTGTCGCAGCGGGCGACCAGTTTGTCGAAACGGCCGCGCATCGGCCCCTTGGCAAGCTCGCGGAGCCGGGTGAGATCCTCCGGGCGGACGAACAGTCGCGGGTGGCTGTTGGGGATTCGTCCGAGAAGCTCCGCCCGCGGGGGCATCGGCATCGACACGGCGGTCTTGGCGATCGCGAACGTTCGTCCGCGGCTCCAGGTCGTCTTGTCGCCTTGACGGTCGACTCCTCGATAGCGCCACGAGTACGTACCGGGTGCGAAGGCCCGCGGCGGACAGTGCACGTTCATCGTGATGCCGTCCGCGCGATACTCGACCTTGTCGAAGCTGGCGCCCGGCGCACACTCCAACTCCCAGGAGACGATATCTTTTTGGGGCCGCCAGGAGAAGCCGGGCGGAGTACGTTCCAAGATGGCGCCGGCCGGCGGCCGGTATCCCCACTGTTGATCGCCGGCGGGCGTCTCGTCCAAGGTCGCCGCCGCCGCGGTCGCGGCCGCAAGTATCAACTGAAACACGAAGGTCTTGATGATATGATTTTTCATGAGATCATCCTGTCGGAAGGCTACTTGAAGCTGATCAGGTAGTAGGGCGTCTTGTCTTTGGCCCCGCGGGTGGCACCGAAGATCTTGCGGATAGAACCTTGCCATTAGGTTTGACTGATTCGCAAGATCGTCGGTGTGGCGCAGCCAAGGGAGGTTCCTGCAACACGCAGCCAAGGGGAATGCCGGTTGACTCTCCTTCCCCGGCCGCACTTCTCACCACAGAGATCACCGAGAACACAGAGAAATGCAGCCTCGTGAGTGATCCAACAAATGCCGGCGCGGGTAGCACGACAACCTGACAAATTGCGATTGGCACTCGTCGTCGTGAATTCGGCCTTTGACCATTGACTCATTATCCCGTCAGAGAACGACCGCCGCAACCCTCCAGTGGCTCCGCCACACCGACGATTTTCCGAACAAGCTCTATCGAGTGGAGAACCTACTCCGGGAAATCATCGGTGCTACCCGCTAATTGGACTCGTGTGTTTGGCTAAGGGATCAGTGCAGAATTCGGTATTGTACAGTAGGACGCGATTTCGTCCGCTCCAGACAGGTTGGAATCGGGGAATCGGCGAGAGGTTCAGCCGCGGCCCCGCACCCCAGAAGACGGGCACGCGAGGGCTTGCTCGGGCGACGTAAACCGCTGCGAAAACACAACTTACCGATTTATGGCGAATAAGCGCAGACGCCCGCCCTGCGGCTTGTTACAATAGAGGCGTCTTTGGGAGTCGTCGGGGAAGTGGTCCCCGGCTGCAACGCCGATTCGACCGATCGGTAGCTTGCAGGAGGCGGTAGGTCGCGATTGAACAATAGCCTGTCTTTAGGCAACTCGGTGAGCAGACGGGGAGAACCCGCCTGAGCAGCTATCGCAGCATTTCTGTTGGTTACGCCGCCATCTTTTGTTTCCCCCTGGTATCGACGCTTGCCGTATGTCTCAAGCGCGCTCAGTTATCGATTTGCACAACGGCGCACCGCTGGTGGGGCCTTCGCTGTTGGCGTGCGACTTCGCTAACGTGGAGCAAGAGATTCGCCGCGTGGAAGAAGCGGGCGTGAAGGTGCTGCACCTGGACGTCATGGACGGTCACTTCGTACCCAACATCAGCTTCGGGCTGCCGGTTGTCGAGGCCGTCCGCCGAGTTACCGAACTGACGCTGGACGTGCATCTGATGATCTCCCAGCCGGGTCAATACGTGAAGGCGTTCCGCCGGGCCGGGGCCGACATGATCACCTTCCACGTCGAGGCCGTCGCCGACCCGCGACCGCTGTTGGAGGAGATCCGTTCGCTGGGCGCGGCCGCCGGACTGACGCTCAACCCACCTACCCCGGTAAGCCGGCTGGAAGATCACCTCCCCTGGTGCGACCTGGTGCTGGTGATGAGCGTGATGGCGGGCTTCGGCGGCCAGGAGTTCGAGCCGGTCGCCCTGGACAAGCTTCGACGGTTGCGCTCCCTGGCCGCGGAAGACCTGCTGCTGTCGGTCGACGGCGGCGTCAACCGCGGCACCATCGGCAGTTGCGCCGAGGCCGGTGCCGATCTGCTGGTGGCCGGTTCGGCCGTGTTTTCTCAACAAGACTATCGCCGGTCGATCGAAGAGTTGACCGGTCTGGCAAGATCGTGCAAAGACGTGCGAGTATAACCATGCTTGAAATTGTGCTCATTCATCCCGGCTCCACCGATTACGACGAGCAAGAACGTATCCAGGGAACGCTGGATATGCCGCTGAACGAACAGGGCAACGGCGAGGTTGCCCGGGTCGTGAGCGAACTACATGAAACGGGAATCGAAACGGTCTACGCGCCGCCTTGCGAGCCCGCCCAAGAGTCGGCAAAGACGATTGCCAAGGGCCTTGGCGCCAAGTTCAAGAAGCTCGATCGGATGCAGAACCTCGATCACGGACTGTGGCAGGGGATGTGCGTTGGGGACGTCCGCCGCAAGCAACCGAAGGTCTACCGCCAATGGCAGGAACAGCCGGAGACGGTTTGCCCTCCCCAGGGAGAAATGCTCGGCGAGGTCGAACAGCGCGTTCGCACCGCGATGACGAAATTGCTTCGCCGCCACAAGGAAGGCGTCATCGCCCTGGTCGTTCCCGAGCCGCTGTTGAGCGTCGTCCGCCGCTTCGTCAAGCACGACGAGTTGGGCGACCTCTGGAAAGCGACCAATGGACACGGCCGCTGGGAAGTGATCCAATTGAAACCGGAAGAAGTACTGGCTCCCAGTAGCTAACAGTCGTTGTTCGCTCCGCGAACAACGACCATCAATTACTACGCCAACCCCCGACGCGAGACACGATGTCTGCCGCCAATCCCCAACCGAGTAGTTGGAAGAACATGATCAAGCATCCCAAGCGGGGTGTGCCCGAGGGACTCTGGAAACGTTGTCCCGGTTGTCAGGAAACGATTTTCCGCAAAGAGGCGGAGAAGCGGCTGGGCGTTTGCCCGGAGTGCGATTACCACTGGTACGTGTCCGCCCGGCAGCGAATCGACCAGGTTCTCGATGAAGGGACGTTCGAGGAGTGGGACGCCGACCTCGAGCCGACCGACCCGCTGGACTTCGTCGACCGCAAACCGTACCTTCAGCGGCTGAAAGATGAACAACAGCGGACGGGGCTGCGCGATGCGGCGGTGGTGGGGACCGGCATGATCCGTGCCCGACGCGTTGCTTTCGGAGTGACCGACTCGTCGTTTATCATGGGCAGCATGGGCTCGGTGGTGGGTGAAAAGCTCACGCGAACCATCGAACGGGCAACCGAGGAACAGTTGCCGCTGATCATCATCTCCGGCAGCGGCGGCGGCGCGCGGATGCACGAAGGTCTGCTCTCGCTGATGCAGATGGCCAAGGTCTCCGCGGCGCTGGCTCGTTACGACGGCTCGGCGGGGCTGTTCATCTCGGTGCTGACCAACCCGACCATGGGGGGCGTGGCTGCCAGCTTCGCCTCGCTGGGCGACGTGGTGTTCGCCGAACCGAAGGCGCTGATCGGCTTTGCCGGGCCGCGCACTATCAAGGCGACCATCCGCATCGAGTTGCCCAAAGGGTTCCAAACCAGCGAATTCCTCTTGGAGCACGGCTTTATCGATCGCATCGTTAGCCGCCGGGACCTGAAGAGCGAAATCGCCCGGACTATCGACTACTGCGGAAAATAGGCGACCGAATACAATGGGATTCTTCGATCAACTGTCGTCGTTCATTACCGGCCGGATGAACGTCTCGACGCGTTTCGCCTTGCTGCGCGAAGCGATCTCCGGGACGATGTCCAAATTCTACATGGCCCGGGACCTTCGCTCCGACGAAGTGGTGGGATTGAAGATTCTCGACCGGGAGAAGACCGCCGCCTTCGAGGCGCGCTTCAAGGGAGCCAGCAAACCGTCGGAAGGCGAAATCGGCATGATGCTGAACCATCCCCGCATTGCACGGACGTACGAGTGCGGGCTGACCACCGACGGGTCGCCATACGTGGTGATGGAATTCCTCGAGGGCGCCGGGATGAACTCGCTGTTGGTGGCTCGCGACGCGCACCTCGACGGCCGTCGCGTGAGGTTCATTCGCGAAGCGGCTGAAGCGGTGGCCGCCGTACACGCGGCCGGATTCATCCACCGCGACGTCTGCCCGAGAAATTTCCTCCTCACCGGCGACGGCGAGCACGTAAAGCTCACCGATTTCGGGTTGACCGTTCCCGCCACTCCACCGTTCATGCAGCCCGGCATTCGGACGGGTACACCCGCCTACATGGCCCCGGAGTTGGTCCGCCGCCAGGCGACCGACCAGCGCGTCGACATTTTCGCGTTCGGCGTGACGGCCTACGAGATCTGCACGTTCGAGCTTCCTTGGCCACGGGGCGACGGCACCGGCCTGGCGGCGATGTCTCACAACCAGCCGCCGACCGACATCCGCAGGTATTGCCCCAAGATCGATATCGCGCTGGCCCGGGCCATCCATTCCTGTATAGAACCGGACCTGGACAAGCGGTGTCGGTCGATCGAGAGGTTTCTGACCAAGATCCGCGTCGTTCGCAGCGAGGAGATGCGGTAGGTAAAAGTCGTGGTTCGCGGAGCGAACAACGACTATCGGCCGACGCCACGCTTCATCAGCGTCTTCAACTCGTCGAGATGTTCGCGGTACACGCCGCGCGGGTCGGTATCGTGGCGTTTGCACAGCGACGCGGCCATGCCGACGATTTCGCCCATGCAGCCGCCGGTCCGCATAACGCGGGTCGAGCCGAGGGCTTCGTGCGTGACGCTGACGTCGCGGCCGGCCATCAACAGGTTCGGTACGTTGCGAGAATAGAGACACCGATACGGAACCCAATACGGACGCCGGTAATCGGTGAACAGGGCCTTGGCGATGAACGCATCGCCCTTGAACCCCTGCTCGTAGCGAGTTTCCGGCAGGTGCAGGTCCATCTTCCATCCGGTCGGCACGCAGCCGTCGGGATACTTTCGCGCGGAGAGCAGATCCTCGCGCGAGAGGATCACGTCGCCCAGCAAACGGCGCGATTCCCGCTTGCCGGAGATGTGCGCAAGCCAGTTGAGGCGATGATTGGGGTACCGTCGGTCGACGTTCTTCAAGGCGTCCCATGCGCCGTAAGTGGCACGGAAGTTCCAGTCGCGGATGTACTCGGAATGCTCGAACGGGTCGTGATCGAAGCCGCTCTCCCAGTACCAGCCGCCGAGGGACAAGGTCCCGCGGCGGTCATCCCCTCGGCCGGGAAATGGACGGTCGCCGAGATTCAGTGCCCAGGGGCAGCGGGGGAACGGCGCCGGCTTGCCCGTATCGGCCACGTTCCAAAGGTTACAGCGTCCCATGTGGCCTTTCGGCGTGATTTCGTAGTCGGCCCCGGCGAGGAAACCGACGCATCCGTCGCCCGTGCAATCGGCGAACCATCGGCCGGCCAATCGCCGCCGCCGTCCTGTTTTGGTGTGCTGGGCGATCACGGCGGCGATACGTCCCGAGTCGGCGCGGCCCGAATCGGCCTCGACCGCGTTGACCCGATGTTGCAGCAGCAGGGTAATGTTCGGCAGGGCCTTCACGACGGCGAGTTTCTTGTCGTCTTCATACAGGTCGGCCGTATTCTCCGGCCCGTAGTGGGCCTTGCGCCGCTGCTCCAACTCGGCGACGACGTCTCCCACGCGCGGATAAGGTTCGACGTTTTTTGCCCCTTGCAGCCAGACGCGTACTTCGGAACTGTTGTTCCCGCCCAGCACGGGCCGGTCTTGGACCAGGGCGACCTTCAGATCGAGCCGGGCCGCGGACACCGCCGCACAGGTGCCCGCGATACCGCCGCCAACCACTACCAGATCGAACGCCCCGCCGTCGTCCGGCTCATCGGGAATGCGAAGCGCGGCGCGGCGAAAGGCGCTCATTGCCGGTTCTTCGTTCGGGGGAATGAAACCGTCGTCGGCCGAGAAGACGACGGCGTCGCAACGCCCCTCGAAGCCGGTCAGATCGTGCAGGGCGATTGCGATCTCTTTCCGCCGCGCGTCGATCGTCCCGCCGTCCTGCCAGTGCCATTGCGCCGCTTCGGTGCCGAAGAGCGTATCGAGCGTTCGGCCGTCGACGATCAATTGGAACCTTCCCGGCGCCCCGGGAGCGTTCCAGGTGGCGACCCAGTCGCGCGTGCGGACCCAAACTCGATACGTCCCGCCCTTGGGTAGCGCAACCGTGGTGGTGGCGTCTTCAACCGGCACACCCAGGCCATGGGCCAGCAGGAAGGGCGATCCCATCTGGTCCATGAATTGCGAGTCGTCGACCCAGCCGCCATAGTCTTGGAAACCCTCGGCCTCGACCAGGACGGTCGGGCCGCGCGCCGGTCTCTCGGCCGCCATCGCATGTGCGGTCATCAACAGGCCGATCAGGCCGGCCACGAGGTTTGCTTGCGATGTCTTCAAGGCGTGTTACTCCCGTGTGTGAGCTTAGTGTTCTCATTCGCCCCGAATCGGTACCGGTCGCCGCCCGTCTTCCGTCAACTCAACGGCCACGTAAGTGACTTCGGCCTCCGTCAGCCTGACCGTCCGGCCGTCACGATCGGCCTCGACCGAAACGTGCATGCTGATCGACGTACGGCCGACCCGAACGTTCCTGGTGAAGAAGCTGACTACGTCTCCCACGAAGACGGGATGATGGAACTCGACGCTGTTCATGGCAATGGTCACGATCGGCCGGTCGGGCCAACCGGCACCGCGGATTTCGTGCAGGGCGCCGATGGCGCCCGCCTGGTCGATGTAGCTCAGCAAGACGCCGCCGAAGATCGTTCCGTGGGGATTCGTGTCCCGCGGCATCATCAGGGCCTTGATCGCCAGGTAACGGCCGTCGGCTGAATCGGTCATGGTCGTGTCCTACCCGTTTCCTTCGATTCCGAGTTCCTCGGCATGTGGCTTCAGCGCATCAATTACGAACTGGATGTGTTCACCCAGATCGACGCCCAGCAGTTCGACGCCGTCCAGGATGATCTCTCGATCGACTTTGGCGGCGAACCCCTTGTCTTTGAGTTTCTTCTTAACGCTCTTGGGTTTCAGCGAAATAATCCCGTCGGGGCAAACCAGGCAGCAAGCGACCACAAACCCGGCCAATTCGTCGCAGGCCAACAGGGCTTTGTCCATCGGCGTCTTAGGCGGCAGCCCCCACGCGGTCTGGTGAAAGGAAACCGCGTATGCGATTTCTTCCCCACCCTGTTCCCGCAGCCAATCGACGATTCGCTTGGGGTGCTCCGCACCCACCCTACGGTTCGTTTGGAACGTTTTCCAACGGGCTATCAGGGTTATCAGAGTCATCATGGCAGGTTGCGGTTTCAAAGGAAGTAGCCTCATTCTTGGCTCATCGCTGTAGCGGCAGAATGCGAACACGGGATCGATGTTCGTCTACGACAATCAGGGCTCCGGCGTCCAGTTCTGATTCGTGTTCGGATAGCACGGCCAGAATCATCCCTTCAAGACGGGCCGGCATTACATCCCGCGTACGAACCTGGATGACGCTGGGCTTGTGAACCTGCGTAGCGGTGAGAAGCGCGCCGAAATCGAGATCGTGAGTGAACACAATATACCCGTTCGAAGATGTCCACTTCATGATTTCGGGATCCGGGGCACTGGGATCGCCAACCTCGGACCAGTGGACCGCCTCGTGTCCCTGCCGAGTAAGCACTTCACACCAGGCAGGTGTAAGGTTCATGTCGACGAGTATTTTCATGCCGGCCCCAGAGGCACTTCGGTTTCCTCAACGCGCCAGGCGGCGTAGGCCAGCGCCTCGCGAACGTCAGATTCCTCCAAGTAAGGATAGGCTTCGAGGATTTCCGGCACCGTTCGCCCGGTTGCCAACAGGCCTACTACCGTGCCGACGGTGACGCGCATGCCGCGAATACACGGTTTTCCGCCCATAACTTGTGGATCGCGTGTGATGTTCGAAAAAGTTTCCATCGCGCCGACCTTTCAATTCTAGTCTAAGAGTATTGTAGCGTCTGCTGGCTGATTGGCAAAGGTGGGCGGACACGCGAACACCCGTGGCTATCGCGACAGCCGGCCGTGTACATAGACGTCGGTGCCGATTCGTTCCATCTCGGCCTCGTTCAACGCAATCGCTTGCGACATCTCTTCCACGCCGTGGCCGGCAACGGGGCCGCGGGCGTCGGCGCCGCCGACCAGCTTCGGGGCGATGAAGACGTGGGCTTCGTCGATCTGGCCGGCGTCCAAGAGGCTGCCCAACAGCCGGCCGCCGCCTTCGACCAACACGTTGGTCAGCCGCCGCCGGCCCAGTTCGGCAACCAGCGAGTCGAGCCGCTCGGCCGGGGTCTTGCCCTCGCAAACGAACACTTCGCAGCCGGCATCGGTCAATCGCCGGCGGCCCGTCTCGGTTACCGTGCTTCCGACGCCGACCAGCACCGGCACGTCGGCGGCGGTTCGCGCCAGTTGGCTCTGTGACCTCAGCGACGCGTGCGTATCGGCAACCACTCGCAGCGCCGTCCGCGGCCCGGGCGGTCGGGCAGTCAGCAGCGGATCGTCGTGCCGGGCCGTTTCGCGGCCGATCAGGATCGCGTCGACCCGGCCGCGCAGGTTGTGGACGATCCGCCGCGAGGCCTCGCCGGAGATCCACCGGCTCGATCCGGTTCGCGTGGCGATCTTGCCGTCGAGTGTCATTGCCCATTTGGCGATCATCCACGGCCGGCCGTCGGCCAGCAGTTTGAGATAGGGCGCGTTGAGCCGCCGGGCTTCGCCCTCCAGCAGGCCGACCTCGACCTCGACGCCCGCAGTTTCAAGTTCCCCCACGCCACCGCCGGCGACCTGCGGGAAGGGATCGGCCATGGCGACGACCACGCGGCGCAGCCTGGCGTCGAGGATGGCCTTGGTGCAAGGCGGGGTCTTGCCGTGATGGCAGCAAGGCTCGAGGGTGACGTACATCGTGGCACCGGCGGCACGATCGCCGGCCAGCCGCAGCGCCTCGACCTCCGCGTGGTCGCCGCCGAAGCGGCGATGCAACCCTTCGCCGATGATCTCCGCCCCTTCAGCAATCACGCACCCGACCATCGGGTTCGGCTCGACGTGCCCCTGCCCATCGGCAGCCAGTTGAAGGGCCCGTTGCATGTGCCAGCGGTCGAGGTCGGATTGGTTCATGGTGGGGTTGGGGGTTGGGGGTTGGGGGTTGGGGTTTTACATTGCAACTTCTGCGCACGGTGCGCGGATATGTAGGATGGGCCCCCTGACCCGTCCAGCGTGACCAAGAATCATCACCGTTCGGTTATTCTGGACGGGCCAGGGGCCCATCCTACGGAACTCTTGGTGGCAGCTTTGCCGCGCTGCGGGTTCCGGGTTTGTCATTTACTGTTTGGGCAGAGGCACGATTCCATATCGCAGAGCGACATGACCACTAACCACTATCCACTAACCACTATCCACTAACCACTACTTACTTCCGCGATAATTCCATCGGCGTTCCATCCTCTGCCGAGAACGGTCGCAGGCGGAACTGATAACTGTACGAATTCTCGGTCAGCCGGTATTCCGGATGCGGCCGGGCCCCCCAACTGTTGTCGCCGCCGACGCCCATCTGCCGGTGGTCGAGATTGAGCGTGATCGATTCGCGGCGCGTCAACTCGAACGTGTGTGCGGCGGCCCCAAGGTCTTCGTCCGTATAGTGCCGGGCAGAAACGCTCAGCAGCGGCATACCCACGGCCAGCAGACCGGTGCCGCGATCGTTGCTCAGCGCGACCCAGCGAACGCCGGTCTTGTTGCCGTTCTCCTGCGGACGCGAATAATCGACGAACTGCTCGTCGACCGTGCCGGAATATGCCCCCACGGCGTAACCGTCCTTTCGATCCCAGTATGATTCCGACGGCCCGCGGCCGTACCAGGTCATCTTCTCGAACCCGGCGGGCACGGTCATCTGCATGCCGAAGCGGGGCAGCTCGGGCAGCTTCTTGTCGCCGGCCTGGTATCCGACGTCGACCAGCACCTCGCCGCTGCCGAACACGGTGTAGGTAACGCGGTAGTCGGCCGATACGTCGGGCAATGTGGCCGATACTTCGATCTCGACCGCCCCCGGGTCGAGCCGCTCGACGGCCACGCCGCGGATCTTCAAGTTCCGCCCGGCGGCGCGCCACGCGCCGCAACGGCCCGGCATGCGGTTGCCGCGATCGTTATCGGTCGGCGCGCGCCAGAAGTTCGGCCGCAGACCGCTTTCGGCCAGTTCGACGTTCTTATACTCCAGCGACGTGAACGTACCTTGTGTCTTGTCGAAAGCAAAGCTGAAATCCTTGCCGGAGAGGTTCACCGCGTCGCCGTCTTGTTGCATCGCCAGCGGCGGTACGTCATCGATCACCGTCTTCGGACACTCTATCATCAGTCTGAACTGTTCTCGGGCGACGAGGTGTCCCTGCTGCGCCCAGAGGGTCGCGGCGGCCAGTCGAAAGTTCACGTTCAGCCAATGCTCGACGCCGGCCACCGGCTGTAGTTTTGGCAAGGGGACGGCCACGAGTTTCTTCTCGCCGGGGCCGACGTCCGCGACCGCGAGCCGGCCCTCGGCCACCAGTTGATCGTCGGCCATCATCCGCCACGAAGCGTCGAGGTGTCCCAGGTCGATGAAGTCGTAACGGTTGAGGATTTCAAGATTGACGTCATCCAGATTCCCGGCGGCCGGAACGACCACCTCGATCTGGACCGGCTGATAGACCTTCTTCACTTGCAGCAAGCTCGGGTGCGGCGTGCGATCGGAAGCGACCAGCCCGTTCATGCAGAAATTTCCGTCGCTGGGTGTGCCCGGCGGACCGTAGTCGCCGCCGTATGCGAAGAAAGTCCCCTGCTCATCGTCCTTAGGCTTCTCGGGCGGTTGCGGTTCTTCCACTTCATCGAAATCGAGCCAAACCAGGGCATCGCCCGCGTCTCGATCTTTGCGGGCGAGTTCTTCGGCCGAGAGCGCCCGGCCGTAGATCCTCGCCTCGGCGATCACGCCGCCGCAAAGCCGGTCGGTGTGCTGCGAGTTGCGGCCGATGTTGACCGGAAACGGGCAACTGTTTATCGCGGCGCTGCACGGCTTGGTCGCCAGCACCTTTCCGTCGGCATAGAGCGTCAGCTTCCGGCCGTCGTAGGTCCCGGCCACGTGATGCCAGGCCGCGTTCCAATCGTCGGGCACGGCGGCGGAGGCGACGATCCATTCGTTGCCGGAGTAGATGAAAAACTCCACGACGTTGACGCCCGAAGGGTCGACTTTCTGTTTCAGCCCGAATTGCGTGTCGCCTTTCATCACGAACGGGCAATGCTCGACGGCCGGTCCGGGATAAATCCAGGCTTCGAGCGTCAGTTGCTTGCCGGTTATGTCGAGCTTCGCGTCATCCGGCAGGACGGCGTGTCCTTGCAGCCCCTTGCGGCCGGCCTTTTCGATTGGTTGCCCGGCCACTTTGGCAACCAACCGGCGGGGGCTCTTGTCCTCGATCTTACCATACCTTAACGGGTTGGCGGTGGAGATCGGTTTTCGCAGGCCCTGGTCGACCCAGTCCCAAACGAATGCGCCTTGCAGATGCGGATACTTGTAGATCGGCTCCCAGTATTTCCAGAGGTTACCCACGCTGTTGCCCATGGCGTGGGCGTATTCGCACAGAATCAGCGGCTTGCTCTGCTTTCCCTTTCCGTACGACTCGACGCGGGCCGGGCTGGCGTACATCGGGCAGTGAATGTCGGTATTCGTGCCGGTGCGTTCGTACTGGACCGGCCGCGTGGGGTCGGTTTGCTTGATCCACTGGTAGGTGGCGGCGAAGTTCACTCCGTCGCCGGCCTCGTTACCCAGCGACCAAACGATGACCGCCGGGTGGTTGCGGTCGCGCAACACCATTCGCGAGGTGCGGTCCAGGTGGGCCTCTTTCCAGGCGGGGTCCTTGGCCAGCGAGGCGGAGCCGTAGCCCATCCCGTGCGATTCGATGTTCGCCTCGTCGACCACGTACAGCCCGAGGCGGTCGCACAGATCGTACCACAGCGGCGCGTTGGGATAGTGGCTGGTCCGCACGGCGTTGATGTTCGATTGCTTCATGAGGCGGACGTCGCGGACCATCGATTCACGCGAGACGTAATGCCCCGTATCGGGGTCGTGTTCGTGGCGATTGGTTCCCTTGAGGATGACCGCACGGCCGTTGACCAACAGTTGGCCGTCGCGGATTTCGACCGCGCGAAAACCGATGTTGCACGGCACCACTTCGACCGGCTTGCCTTGGGCGTCCTTCAACACCATCAACAGGGTGTAGAGGTTGGGTGTCTCGGCGGTCCATTTCCTCGGGTCGGCGACCGCCTGGCTGACGTCAAGCGAGGCGTCCTTGCCCGATTCGACCGAGATCTGCTCGACTTGTGGATCGAAAACCAGTTTGGTGGAGCGGTGTACCACGTTCGCGGCCGCTTGTTGGGTGACGTGATCGAGCAGGACCACCTCGAGCTGGCCGTCGAGCGGCTTCTCGCCATAGTTGTGTACGACGACGTCGAGGTTCAGTGTGGCGTGTTTGTAGTTTTCGTCGAGGTCGGTCACGACGCGGAAATCGCGTATGTGAAGGCTCGGTGTCGAGAACATGTAGACGCCGCGGAAGATGCCGCTGAGACGCCAGAAGTCCTGGTCTTCCAGATACGAGCCGTCGCACCAGCGATAGACTTCGACGGCCAGCAGGTTTTCGCCCTCTTTCAAGTACGACGTGACGTTGAATTCGGCCGGCGTGCGACTGCCCTGGTTGTAGCCGACCTTGCGACCGTTTATCCAGACGTAGAAGGCCGACTCGACGCCGTCGAAGACCAGAAACACCTGCCGGCCGTCCCACCCGTCGGGCACCGTGAACGTGCGGCGGTATGACCCCACCGGGTTGTTGTCGTGCGGAATCTTCGGCGGTTTGGCCGGGCTGAAGGGGTAGCGGATGTTCACGTAGATCGGAAGACCCCAGCCGTGAAGCTGCCAGTTCGAGGGGACGGGTATCTCGGCCCAATCGGCGGTGCTGAAATCGCCGCGGTAGAAATCCGCCGGCCGGTCACCCGGGGTGGCCGACCATTGGAACTTCCACGTGCCGTCGAGCGATTGGAAATTGGGCGACGCCGCGCGATCGCCCCGCACGGCGGTCTTCACGTCGGCATAGGGTATCAGCGTGGCGTGCGGCGGCTCCTTGTTGACGTTGAAAACGGCCGGGTTCTCCCAGTCCACCGGCGGCTGGGCTCCTCCAAGGCCGACAAGCATAAACACCACCAATACGGATCCGGCAATTGCGGTTCTCATCAATCATCCTCCGTTGTCGGGGACCAACCAAATCGTCCAGTTCATGGATGGATTGTAGCGTATTATCGCATTTAAGTAAGTGGAGCCCAGGAGTTGGGGATTGGGGGTTGGGGGTCGGGGATTGGGGGTTGGGGTTGGCAATCCGCTCGCCAAGATGTAGATTATTCGATTATCATTCCAATCGAGCATCGGCCGTCAGGAGGATTCCCATGCCGCCGCGCAAGAAAACGAAGGGCACGACCCGAAAGAAGACCAAGGCCAAGGCCAAGCCGAAGCGGATCTCCCGGCTGCGAAAGCCGGACGATATGTCGCTGGAAACGTGGCAAGTGGCCCTGCGCAGACAGTTCGGAAGCGAACAGAACTTCAAGCTCGTGAATCTCGGACCCGAGCCGATATTTTCGGACTTCGAGGTCACCAACCCGCGGACCGAGCGGACCTATCGCGTGGCGATCCGCGGCTGTGGGCTGGGCGAAAACTTCTGCTCCTGTCCCGACTTCGCCGTCAACACGTTGGGGACCTGCAAGCACATCGAGTTCGTGCTGGCGAAGCTCGGCCGCAAGCGTGGGGGCCGCGCGGCGTTGGCGCTGGGATTCCAGCCGGCCTACTCGCAAGTCTATTTGCATTACGGGGCGCAGCGCCAGGTGATCTTTCAGCCCGGCACCGAATGCCCCGCGAAGCTGGAGACCTACGCCGGGCGCTTCTTCGACGCCCGAAACCGCCTCCGCCCGGAGGCCTTCGCGCGGTTCCACCATTTTTTGAAGCGCGCCTCGGGCAACGGGCACGAACTGCGTTGCTACGACGACGCCTTGCGTTTCATCGCCGAGGTTCGCGACCGGGCGATGATCCGGCAGCGGGTCGACGAGGCCTTTCCCGGCGGTGCCCGCAGCGCGGCCTTCAAGAAGCTGCTGAAGGTGGACCTCTTCCCCTACCAGCGCAGCGGGGCGTTGTTCGCCGCCCGGACCGGCCGCTGCTTGATTGCCGACGACATGGGACTGGGCAAGACGGTCCAGGCCATCGCCGCCGCCGAGATCCTCGCCGAAACCGCCGGCATCGAACGCGTGCTGGTGATCTCGCCCACCTCGCTGAAACACCAGTGGAAGAGCGAGATCGAAAAGTTCAGCGACCGCGAGGCCATCGTGGTCGAAGGGTTGTTACCCCGCCGGGCCGGGCTCTACGCCACCGATTCCTTCTACAAACTGGCCAACTACGACGTCATCCACCGCGACCTGGAGATGATCCGCGGCTGGCAGCCGGACCTGATCGTGTTGGACGAGGCCCAGCGGATCAAGAACTGGAAGACCCGGGCGGCCCAGGTCATCAAACGACTCGACTCGCAGTACGCCATCGTGCTGACCGGCACGCCGCTGGAGAACCGGCTCGAGGAACTGCACTCGATCGTCGAGTTCGTCGACCGCTTCCGCCTGGGACCCATGTTCCGCTTCCTGGCCGAGCATCAGCACGTCGACGAAGGCGGCCGCGTGGTCGGGTATCGGAACCTCTCGAAGATCTCGAAAACGCTCGAGCCGATCCTCATCCGCCGCACCAAGAGCAAGGTGCTCAAGCAACTGCCGCAGCGGCTGGAGAAACGGTTCTTCGTGCCCATGACCGAGCAGCAGCAGGAATATCACACCGAGAACCGCGAGGTCGTTGCCCGAATCGTGGCCAAGTGGCGGAAATTTCATTTCCTCAGCGAGGCCGATCAGCTTCGCTTGAGAATCGCCCTGCAAAACATGCGGATGTCCTGCAACAGCACCTATCTGCTCGACAAGACGACCGACCACGGCGTAAAAGCCGACGAGTTGATCGACCTGCTGGGAGATATCTTGGAGCAGAAGCAGTCGAAAGTCGTGATTTTCAGCCAATGGCTGCGGATGCACGAACTGGTCGCCCGGCGGCTGGAGGACCGTCGCTGGGACCACGTGATGTTCCACGGCGGCGTGCCGAGCCCGAAACGAAAGAACCTGGTCCGCCAGTTCAAAGAGGACCCGCAGTGCCGGCTGTTCCTTTCGACCGACGCCGGCGGCGTGGGGCTGAACCTGCAAAACGCCTCGGCCGTGGTCAATATGGACCAGCCCTGGAACCCGGCCGTTCTGGAACAGCGCATCGGCCGGGTGCATCGGCTCGGACAGCAGCAGCCGGTCCGCGTGGTCCATTTCATCGCCAAGGGGACCATCGAAGAGGGCATGCTCGACCTGCTGGCGTTCAAGAGCGCGATGTTCTCCGGCGTGTTGGACGACGGCAAGGACGAGGTGTTCCTCGGCGGCACGCCGCTGAAGCGATTCATGGAGACGGTCGAGAAGGCCACCGATTCGATCACCCAGCCGATCTCGCAAGAGCAAGAGATCGAGCAGCCGGCGCCCGCGGAAGAGTCCGAAACGGCGGAAGCCGCGCCGGCGGCGGTGTCGCCACAGGAACAGATGTGGACCGACGTGATGGCCGCCGGGGCGTCGTTATTGGACAAGCTCGGCCAGGCGATCGGCGCGGGCCAGTCGGCCGCGACCGGAGAGAAGCAGCCACCCATCGGCGGCCTGCCCGGCTCGCTGGTCACGCGCGACGAGCAGACCGGCCAATCGTATCTCAAGCTCCCGATCCCCGAGCCGGAAACGGTACAGAAGATCGTCGACCTCTTCAGCGCGTTGAAGTAGAAAAAGGGGGACAGGCGCGCTTATTGACATGGCGTTCATGGCGCCGGCGGCTGGCAGAAGAACGTCTTGGAGGGCATGCGCGCGTTATACCGCAGACGGTCAGGAATTGCGGAAATGGTACGATGGGCCTCCGAGCCCGTCGATCTCTCCCGGACGGATGATGGCAAGGTGACATTGACCCCGGGCGCTAACGATGACTGGCATGCGCTGGACACGGTAATTCGGATGACGATAGCCGGATCATCAATACGGAAAAAGAAGGGATAACCACGATAGAGGCGTGTTCCGTTACGTTGCCCGACGGGAAAACGCCAACCCGGGTATTCCTGGACGAAAGCGATGGCACGCGGTCTAATCAGGTAACAAACCACCAAATCCGAACGGAGCCACGCGCCCATGACAAAACCCAACCCGCAATCGCGATCCTCAGACCGATCTTGTTGTGAGGGCGACCAGGACTGTTGCCTGCCGCGGCGCGAGTTCGTCAAGCTGCTCGGCGCCGGCGCGGCCGCCGTGGCGGCGAGCGGCCGATCGCTGCCCGTGATGGCCGGGCCGTTTCCCGGCGGCAACAAGTACCTCGAAGTCATCCCGCAAGACAAGCGTCTCGATCCGGCCTGGGTCCGGTCCCTCTACGAGCGTGGCGAGAAGCAAACCTATACGGGCGAGGATTTGAAGTTCATCGGCATGCCCGTGGGCGGCATCGGCTCGGGCCACGTCTACCTGGGCGGCGACGGCCGGCTCTGGCTGTGGGACATCTTTAACCAGAATCATGGCCGGGGATTGCTGTCGCGCGGCGCCGGCGGCGAAACCTACTTGAACCCGCTGGAGCAACTCCAGCGGTTCGAGCAAGGGTTCGAGATCATTACGGGGGACGGCGACGAGACAATTCGCCGCTCGCTTGACGGCAAAGGCTTTGCCCAAGTCACGTTCGACGGTCGCTATCCCATGGGCATCGTCACGTACCGGGATCCCGCGTGCCCGGTCGAAGCGACCTTGGAGGCATTCAGCCCGTTCATTCCCCTGGACCTGGAAAACTCGTCCTATCCGGCGACGATCTTGCATTTCACGCTCAGGAACACCTCCGACGGCGCGCTGAAGGTCACCCTGGCCGGACGGGCGGAGAACCCGGTCTGCCTGTTCACCGGCAGCGCCGTCGACACGCTGCGTCGCAACAGCATCTTGCGGCGAGACGCGGCGACGATCCTTCAATGCAGCGCGGAGCGACCCGTGCGGAAGGAGCCGCCCGCGAAAGTGCGGCCGGACGTTGTCTTCGAGGATTTCGAGAAGCCCACCTATAAAGGTTGGACCGTCGAGGGCCAGGCATTCGGCTCGGAACCCGTGCGCATCAAAGACATTCCCGACTACCAGGGCAATGTGGCAGGCGCGGGCGAGCGGGTCGTCAACTCGCACGCCTCGGCACCCGGCGAAGGCGTGGGGCCCAAGGACGCAGCCACCGGCACGCTCACCAGCGAACCGTTTACGATCGAGCGACGTTTCATCAGCTTCCTGGTTGGCGGCGGGTCGCACCGGGGGACCTGCATCGAGTTGCTCGTTGATGGCAAGTCGGTGAGCAAGACGACGGGCAAGAACAACAATGTGATGCACCCGGCGTTTTTCGATGTTGTCGCACTGGAAGGGAAGACGGCCCAGTTGCGGATCGCCGATCAGGTCAGCGGCCCCTGGGGCAACGTGGGCGTGGATCAGATCGTCTTCACCGATACCAGGCCGCAAGCCGATGCCGGCGCGCTCGAGCAACGCCACGACTTCGGCACGCTGGCCTTGGCCCTTGTCGGCGGGGCGGTCTGCGCCACCGCCTCCGGCTCGTCCGCTCAGTGGTTCGCCGAACCGACCGACACGGCCGACGGTCCATTCGGCGAGCCGCTCGTGGGGGCCGTCGGCCGCAGCGTGGAGCTGAAGCCGGGCGAATCGGCCACCGTTACGTTTGTGTTCGCGTGGCACTTCCCCAACCTGGAGTTGCCGCACGTCGGCCGGAGCGGTCGATGGTACACCGCACGCTTCGACGACGCGGCCGCCGTGGCCGAGCACGTCGCCGCCAACCTGGACGAACTCGCCGGCGCCACCCGCCGCTGGGTCGACACCTGGTATGACTCGACCTTGCCTTACTGGCTGCTCGACCGCGCGATGGCCAACACGAGCACGCTGGCCACGAACACGTGCTTCCTTTTCGAGAACGGCCGGTTCTACGGCTGGGAAGGCGTGGCCTGCTGCCCCGGCACATGCACGCACGTGTGGCATTACGCCCAGGCGCCGGGCCGGCTCTTCCCGGAAATCGAACGCCGCACGCGCGAAATGGTCGACTTCGATCTGGGCCTGTACGACAACGGGGCCATTGCCCATCGCACCTATGCGCCGGGCAATAAAGCGCACCACGCCGACGACGGCCAATGCGGCCGCATCCTGGGCGTGCTGCGCGAGCACCAGATGTCGGCCGACGATGCGTTCCTGCGCAACCTGTGGCCGAAGGTGAAGCTGGCGGTCGAGTTCATGATTTCACGCGATCCGAATCAGGACGGCATCCTCGACGGACCGCAGCCGAACACGCTCGACGCCGCCTGGTTCGGCGAGATCAGCTTCACCAGTTCGCTGTACCTGGCCGCGCTGCGGGCGGGTGCAGAAATGGCCCGCGAGATGGACAACGACGAGTTCGCGCGGAAATGCGACCAGATCGCCGACGCCGGTTCGCGGCAAATCCTGGAGCTTTTCAACGGCGAGTATTTCATCCAGAAGGAAGATCCCCGGCACGCGGGCGCCATCGGCGTGGGGCCGGGCTGCTATATCGACCAGGTATTCGGCCAGACCTGGGCCCACTGGGTTGGCCTGGGACGATTGTTCGACCGCGAGAAGCAATTGAGCGCCCTCCGCTCTCTCTGGAAATACAACTTCGTGCCCGACGTAGGCCCCTTCCGCGAGCAGTTCCCGCGCGGGCGATGGTACGCCAAGGCGGGTGACGCCGGCCTGATCATGTGCTCCTGGCCCAAGGAGCCCGTCGACCCCGACAAGAAGAAGCACTGGCAGTACATGTATTTCAACGAGTGCATGACCGGGTTTGAATGGCAGGCGGCGGCCCACATGGTCTACGAAGGCGCGGATGAACCGGATCTGCTCGAATACGGCCTGGCAATCAGCCGCGCGATCCACGATCGTTATGATGCCTCGCTCCGCAACCCTTACAACGAAATCGAGTGCTCGGACCACTACGCCCGCGCCATGGCCAGCTACGGGGTGTTCCAGGCGATCTGCGGATTCACCTGTCACGGGCCGCACGGCGAAGTCGAGTTCGCGCCGCGGCTGACGCCCGAACGATTCAAGGCGCCGTGGGTTGGCCCCGAGGGCTGGGGTAGCTTCTCGCAGCGCGTCGAGGGCGGCAGGCTGATCGCCGAAATTGACGCGCGGCACGGGTCGCTCGGATTGAAGACGCTGACGCTTGGCTTGCCCAAGGGCGTGGAGGCGTCGAGCGTCGAGACGTGCGTCGACGACAAGCAGACTCCCGCAAAGCTCCAGCGGGACGGGCAACGCGTTACCGTCGATTGGCCCGAGAAGCTCCGCGTCCGGCCGGGGCAACAACTCAAGGTGACCCTGACGTGATCATGTAGCATCACGCGTACTTGAGGCAGCGCAGGACGTTTGTTGCCTTGGGTTCAACTTGCTGCACATCATTTCCCCGGCCCAGTTCGCCCGACTGACTGAAGAGGTCCGCATCAAGGACGCCTCAGAAATCAAACTCGTCGATATTGCCGGCGTGAAAGATCGTCGGATCACCGAGCAGCACTTCGTGGTTCGCGATCCGGATTTGACCGAGGCGGCCGGCCACGATCGATGAAGTCGACTCGGTAATGCTACCTTCGACGACGCCCTTGGCCGAGTAGACGGCCAGGTAACCCAGGTCCACGGGATTCCAGAGGACGAATCGCTTCACAACGCCCTGCTTGACGTACTCCCGCATGGAGTTGGGCGTCGAGAGGCCGGTGAGGAACACGCGATCGTGGGCCTTTTCCTTGCGGAGCGCTTCGGCGGCACCGGGCAAGGCCACGGAGGTCATGGCATAGATTCCGTCCACGTCCGGGTAGCTCTTGAGGGCGTCGATCGTCACCTGGGTGGCCAGCGCCTGGTCCTCCTCGCTGACCTTGGGCGTCTGGGAGAGATTCTTCATATTGGGATACTTCTGCTTGCAGTACTGCTCCATGCGGTCCATCCAGATGTTCTGATTCACCGCGGTGAGCGAGCCGGTCAAGAAGATGTACTTCCCTTCGGGTCCGATGCCTTCGGCCATCGTGTCGACCAGGGCCTTGGCCACGGAGTCGTAAGTACACTGGTTGACAAAGAAGTCGCGCGACGCCGGGTCCGCATCGGCGTCGTAGGTCACCACCGCGATGCCGCGCTGCCGGGCCTTGCGGAGAACCGGCGCGATGGCGTCCGGGTCATTGGGGGCAATCACGATGGCGTCGAATTTCCGGGCGATCCACGATTCCACCAGGGCCGATTGCTTGGTGACGTCGTTGACCACGGGTCCGTCGTAGACGACGTTGACGTCTAGTTCTTCGCCGGCCTCGATCGCGCCTTTCTCGACCGCGTTGAAGAAGTCGATGCCCACCAGCTTCGGCATGACGCCGATGGTGAGCGCCTTGCCGGAGTCCCCGCCGGCCGAGTGGTCCCGGCCTCTGTTCGAACATCCCCAGGCGCACGCAACGACCAGGACCGTTACGAGCAGCGTGCCCTTGAAGCAGTTTCGCATGTGTCTCATGTCTTTCTCCCTTAGGGTAGTCGTGCTGAATCCGTGGGGGAACTCCTTGCCGCGTATTGACTCCCCACGGATTCAGGAAGACCTTCTCGATTCCGCCTGGCCAGCCATTCATTGGCAATCGCCGTCCCGATCACCAGGAGGCCGACCAAGATGATTTGATATTGCTGCAAGACGCCCGACATGTCCATACCGAAACGCAGCGTGCCGAGGATCAAAACCCCCAGGAACGTTCCGATGACGGACCCGTTTCCACCCGTGATGCGGGTGCCGCCGATCACGACACATGCAATCACCTCCAGCTCCAATCCGGTGGCCGCGTCCGGGCGTGCGGTGGCGAATCGGGCCGTGTAGATGACGGCGGCCAGGCCGCACACCAGGCCGCAGCCCGTATAAAGAGTGAACAGGAGGCGATTGACGGGGACCGCGCTGAACCGGGCGGCCTTGGGGTTCTCGCCCATCTGAACCGTCCAGCGTCCGATGCAGGTCCGGCGGAAGACCAGCACCCCCAGTGCCACCAGGGCCATCAGGATCAGCAACTGGTAGGGCACCAGGTAATCGCCCGTGCCCAACGCCGAGATGCTTCCGAAGTCGGTGAACCAGCGGGGAAAACCACCTACCGGGCCCGCCTGGCTCAGTCCCATGGCCAGCCCGCGGAACATGGCCATTGTGGCCAGGGTTGCCACCAGGGGCGGCACTCGGAGTCCGCTGACGGCAACCGCGTTGAGCGCGCCGCCGGCGCCGCCGGCCAGAATGCCGCAGACCAACGCCACCGGCAGCGGCAGTCCCCAATCTTGGAAACAGAGTCCGGCAACGATACCGCACAGCGCCAGCAGCGAGCCGACCGAGAGATCGATCCCCGCGGTGGCGATGATGAAGGTCATGGGCACGGCGATCAGGCCGATTTCCACCCATTGCCGGGTCCGGTCGAGGAAGTTGTAGGGATCGCGGAAGTTCTCGCTGGCCGCGCCGAAACCAACGCAGATCACGGCCAGCAGGGCGAACAGGCCCAGTTCGCGGGTTGCGCTGAACGATCGGCGTGCTTTCATCATCGTTTCCCCGCCTTGCGTCGTCGTCTCGCTTGAACCAGCACCGGTAGCCATATGTCGATCAACACGGCGGCGAGAATCAGGCAACCGACAAACAGGTTCTGCCAGTAGGGGCTGATATCCAGCAGAACCAACGCATTGTAGACCAACGCAATCAGCACCGATCCAAGAAACGCGCCCGGCGCCGTTCCGCGCCCTCCGGTGATGCTGCAGCCGCCGATTACCGTGGCGGCGATGACGAGCAACTCCCATCCCTGCCCGGTGTTGGACTGGATCTTGCCGTAGTAGCCACCCCACATCACCGACGCCAGCCCGACGCATCCGCCGAGGATACCAAACGCGACGATCCGCAAGCGCCAGGGCGAGAGACCGATCAAGCGCGCCGCCTTTTCCGAGTTGCCGACGGCCAACAGACGGCGTCCCAACAGCGTTCGACCGATCAGCAGCCAGTTCAAAGCCAGGACGCCGAGGGCCAGCCAGAGGACCTTCGGAACACCCAGCAACCGGCCGTCCACGAGCAATCGGTACGGTTGCGGCAACGGGCTGACTTCGTACCCGCCCGTGATCTGCAACATCAACCCGCGATAGATGCTGATTCCGGCCAAGGTCACGATGATTGGATGGATATTTCCGAGCTTGCTGAGAAATGCGTTCGAGCTCCCCAAGACGGCCCCCAACAGGACGGCCATGCCGAGACAAACAACCGGCGGCACGTCGTGCATCGCGGCCATTCCGGCCAGCGCGCCGATCAATCCCAACAAGGAGCCGATCGAAATATCGATGCCTCCCGAGGCAATCACCAGCGTCATGCCGGCCGCCGCAACCGACACGATCGAGGCCGCCGTCAAGACGTCGAGCAGGTTCTTCACCGTGGCAAATTCGGACGCACGCAACGAGCACATGATCAGGACGATCGCAAGCAACGCCACGACAATGCCGATCTCGCGGACCCGGAACAGGCGGCCCACTAGCCCATGATCCGGTCGCGTGTCTCTCGAACGGCGGGCAACAGCGGCGCGGGGGAAAGCCGCCGCCGCCACCACGTTCTCGGCGGTCTCTCGCGGATCGAACTGGCCCGAAAGACGTCCTTCACACATCACCAGCACCCGGTCGCTCATTCGCATAATCTCGGGCAACTCGGACGATACCAGCAGAATCGCTTTGTCCTGGGCGGCCAACTCGTCGATCAAGCGATGGATTTCGGCCTTTGCGGCGACGTCGACCCCTCGGGTGGGTTCGTCCAGAATGAGCACTTCCGGCTGGGTCTGAAGCCAGCGTCCCAGCAGCAGCTTTTGCTGGTTGCCGCCCGAAAGCGTATGGATTGGCTGCTCGGGCGTGTCGAGCTTCACCTTGAGCCGCTGGACGACGTCGCGGGCGACCGCCCGTTCACGTCTTCGCGAGATCAGCCCCCAGCGTGCCAGGCGACGCAAGACGGCGGACGTCACGTTGGAGCGGCAGGAGTGGCTCGAGAAGATGCCTTCGGTCAGTCGATCCTCGGGCAGGTAGGCCAACCCCAAACGCGTGGCATCCGCCGGATTTCGGACAGAGAGTTTCTTGCCGTGCAGCCGGATGGAACCGTTGAAGGGGGCAAGCCCGAAGATTGCGCGAGACATTTCAGTGCGGCCCGATCCCACCAAACCATATAGCCCCACGATCTCGCCCTTAAAGAGCGAAAACGAAACGCCCCGAAAGCTGCGTTTGGGGCAGCTAAGCTCGGAGGCCGCGAACACGGCGTGGCGGGACGGGCAGTGCGTGCGGCTGAAGAAGGAGCCCTCCTGGCGGCCGACCATCAGCGATACCAGCCGGTCCATGTCCAACACGTCTTTCGTTTCCGTAATGACGTGCCGGCCGTCGCGCAGAACCGTGACGACGTCGCAGATATCGAGCACCTCTTCCAGTCGGTGGCTGACGTAAACGATCGCCACGCCGGACGCCTTCAACTCGAACAATCGTTCGAACAACCGGTGCGATTCGGCCGCCGTGAGGGAGGCGGTCGGTTCGTCGAGGAAGAGTACGGCCGGCCGGCGTGCCACCGCGGCGGCCACTTCGGCCATCACCCGGTGTCCCACGCCGAGCGAACCGGCCGGCGCCCGGACGTCCAGCCGGTCGTCCATCCAGGCCAAATCCTCGGCGGCCCGCCGGTAGGTTGAGGACCAGTCGATCAGTCCCAGGGCACTTTGCCTAAGCCCCTGACCCAGGAGCATATTCTCGGCCAGGCTTAATTCACCGAAGAGATCGGCCTCCTGATGCACGGCCACGATGCCGTGCCGCGCGGCGGCCAGGGGGCTGCCGACGATTGTCGGGCAACCGCCGAGGAGAATTCTTCCCGAATCGGGTTGGTGAAGACCGGTCGCGATGTTGATCAACGTGCTCTTGCCGGCCCCATTTTCTCCAACCAGCCCGTGAATCCGGCCGCAGTGGAGTGCAAAATCGACCCGAGCAAGCGCGCGAACACCACCAAACACCTTCGAAACACCCGAGAGGAGAAAACGTGGGGCGGAAGAGTCGAAACTCGTATTCTCAGCTTGATCCGCTTGCATTTGCCGTTCCTGGGCCCCAAACACGTTCTCGAACCCGATCGCCGTCATTCGCTCAGCGTGACTTCTCGCGGAAATTCCAGCCGCACCGGACCGATCAAGCCGGACTGCGAGTTTCCCCGATACCTGGTGGGCACGGTGCGATAGTGGTTCGTAAGGGTGTTGTAGACCAAGATTTCTAGACGGTTCTCGCCGACTCTGACGAATTCCGTGATGTCCAACTTCCATGGCGGGGCTACTCGAACGCCGGCCGACTGCCCGTTGACTTGCACCTCGGCGCTGGCCACGACTGAGCCCAAGTCGAGCATTACCCGGCCGCCAACTCGCGACGGACCGAGTGTGACCATCTTCCGATACCAGAGACCGCCGCTGTAGCATTCCAGCGCCGAGCCTTTCGACCAATCTCCCAGGGCAATCACTCCGATTCCGCAATCGAGTTGAACGGGCTCCGGCACGGCCGAACCGCCGTGGTATCCTCGCAGCGGCTCGATCCGCAATGCCACTTTGGCCTTGCCTGCGATAGGATTGTCCAAAACCAAACGATAACGCACCGCTCCACGGGCAGTCGTTTCCGCGGCGGTGACGGCTACGGGCCGTCCGTCCGCCCAGGCGTGGACTTCACCGTATGCCGTGAGCGTCATCCCTCGCAATCCGGGCGGAGCGGCAAAGCGATACCAGGCAGCCGGCTTGGCGACGGTGGGCATGGCGTCCAGCGGCAGCACACCCGGCCGATCGTACCAGGTCATCGATAGCGGCGTCCGGTGCTTCACAACGGGAATCTTCTGCGTTGGGGCGTTCAAGTCTTCGATGACGAAATGGCCGCGTCCCGGCGTGTCGTAGCGTAGCAGGAGTGGGTTGCTTCCCGCATTCAGCGCAGCGTCCGCGGCGAGATCGGCGACGGCAACGCCGTTGAGATAGACGGCGGCCGGTTTGAGTTCACCGCCGGCGGTGATTCTCGCCTTGGCCGGCCGCGATGCAACAGCGGCCGTCCACAGGTAGTAGCGGGTCCCCGCCTGTTCCGCGTCATAGAGCGTCTCGTTACGTCCACCTCGCGGTTTGCCCAGGCGAATGAAGTCGTCGGAAATATTTTCCTTCAGACCGTGGTAACCCTGGTGTCCGGGATCGCCCTGCTTGCCCCAACGCCAGGAAAAGGCATAGGGCTTCCAGGCGTAACGCTTGCCGCCGATTTCGACGGGCACTGCCGGGTCGACCGCCTCGAGTGCCGCGAGCTTTGCTTCCAGGGCGGCCACGTCGAGGCTCTTCGGCAGCGGTCCGAGCTTCCAGAACTTCAGGCCGAAACCGTGCGTGACGCGCGGCCAGCGCGAATCGTCAAACTCCCTCGCCTGGTAGCCGGGCCTTGCGGACTTCTCTTCTGCATAGCGAAAAATCCTCGCCTCCGCGCCGATCATCTTCTCCGTGGCCGGCAGCCGAAAGTCGCCCCAACGGTTGTCCATCGTTGGCTTGAGTTCCGATTCCCACTCGCCTTCCAGGGTCAGCGACGGCAGCGGCGCCGGCGCGTTGCCTCGCAACGTGATCGTTTGCTTGTCGAGCTTGACCGTGGCGGTTTGCTCGCCCGGCCCGTCAGCATGTCCGCCGGCATATCCGGTCACCGCGATCTTGCCGTCGCCGGCGTGCACTTTCGTGATCTCAGCCAGACTGGTCTCGGGTACGGTGATTTTCGTTTCGCCCGGGGTGAAGACGACGATTTGAGCCTGATACGTTTCCAACGGCATGCGCAGCGTCGTGTGCGTGGCATCGCGCGAAACGACGTGCATTGGACGAACGCCCCCCGTCCACGGATCCCACAGTTCGGCCCGGCCGGTGGCGCGGAAGGTACATTCGGACCTTTTTGGCGAGCCCATGACGAGGTAGACGTCGCGCGGGCCGACCTTGCGATGGGTCGCCTTAACCGGTTGTTCGGACTCAACGTCGCGCGGAATTCGCTTTTCGACCGCCCGAACCAACATCGCGGAAATGTTGCCCACCGTGCCCGTGGCAAACAGGGCGATACCTCGCCCGCCGGCCGCGCTGTTCTGGACCGCTGGTCGCGCACCGGCTCTTGCTTCTGCGGCGGTGGTGCCGAAAAGCTCCTTGACGACGGCATCCAGGGCCGGGTCTTCGCTGCCCGCATGGTCGCTCGCCTCGGGCAACGCCTCGACGGCGATGACGATACCGCCGGCGCGGAAGAACGCGCGGGCCTTTTGCAGGGTGGTCCAGCGCACCGCACGCATCGCGGGCAGGATCAGCACCCGGTACGAGGCGTCGGCGACGTGCAATCGCCCGTTGCGAACCTCGGCCCGTGCCAGCGACTCGAAGTCCATGAAAATGAAATCGTAACCGCCCGCCCAAAGCGTTGCGCCCGCGTTGAAGGCCGTGCCGGTCGCCTGGCTGCCGCCCAGTCCGGCCTGGCCGGGAGCGACCGGATAGATCACCGCGACGTCGCACTGGTGGACGCCCTGGCTCATCAGGTAGGAGAGCCGCTCGAAGTACTTCAGGAACGTCCCCATGTGGTCCCAGTACGGCATACGAAAGTGATAACAGGGCGGTGCCCACTCCCAGAAACTGCCGTGCGTGGTGTAGTACAG
>Ga0180429_10000732_pt1 | contig 28855 bp, 24 predicted proteins | sample SS_ome_FD_132428 | JGI IMG/M metagenome (GOLD analysis project Ga0180429, IMG submission 132428) | Hypersaline lake sediment archaeal communities from the Salton Sea, California, USA - SS_1_S_1 metaG | ecosystem: Environmental > Aquatic > Non-marine Saline and Alkaline > Hypersaline > Sediment ...
GGCACGGGAGCAGCGAGTCCCCCGCGTCCGATGCCTTCGTCCGCCACCAGCAGCGCGGAGGCCCGCGCGGCCTGTGCCTCCCGCGCTCGCGCCACACGCGCCTTCACTTCCCCTGTACCCTCGTCCGGACGACCTCCTGATAGGTCCTCGAAGGCGGGCGGAGCCAGCGAGACGCGCACGTCGACGCGGTCGAGAAGCGGCCCGGAGACCCGCGACAGATACCGCCTGTGCATTGAGGGAGAACACGTGCAAGCCGCCGTCGGGTGGCCGTGGTTCCCGCACGGGCAGGGGTTCATACTGGCCACCAGCGCGAACTCGGAGGGGAACGACACCGTAGACATCGACCGTGTGATCGTGACCGACCCGTTCTCGATCGGCTGCCTGAGCGCCTCGAGCGCGTCGCGCCTGAACTCGGGCAGCTCGTCGAGGAAGAGCACGCCCCTGTGGGCGAGACTGGCCTCGCCGGGCCGCGGGACGCTGCCGCCGCCCACCAGCCCGGCCGCCGACACCGTGTGGTGCGGCGCGCGGAACGGCCGGTCGGACACTAGACCCGCCCCCTCCGGCAGCAACCCGGCGACGCTGTGGACAGTCGTGACCTCCAGCGCCTCATCCTCCGAGAGCGGGGGCAGTATCGCGGCCATCCGCTGCGCGAGCATCGTCTTTCCCACACCGGGCGGACCCACGAGCAGGACGTTGTGGCCACCGGCCGCGGCGACCTCCAGCGCCCGTTTGGCATGTTCCTGACCGCGCACGTCTGAGAGGTCGTCCCATCGTGGCGGTCGTTCCTCCGCCACGGGCTCCGCAGGCTCGTCCGCCGCCCCCCCGGCCAGGATCCTGATCGCGCTCGACAGCCCGGCCGCTGGGAGCACGCGCAACGCCCTGACTGCCAACGCCTCCCTGGCGTTCGCTACCGGCACGATGATGCCAGAGAGACCGGCACGAGCCGCGGCCACGGCCATGGGCAGCACGCCTCTAACGCGTCGCGTCGAACCGTCGAGCGCCAGCTCTCCCGTAACCGCGACGCGGTCCAGTGCAGCGGTCTCCATCTGCCCGGTCGCCGCCAGCACGCCGAGCGCTACGGGCAGGTCGAACCCGGCGCCCTCCTTCCTGACGTCGGCCGGCGCGAGGTTGACGGTGACGCGGTCCGCCGGGAAACGAAACCCGCAGTTCCTGATGGCCGAGGCAACGCGGTCGCGGCCCTCGCGCACCGCGCTGTCGCCCAGTCCGACCGTGGAGAATGACGGCAGACCTCTGGACACGTCCGCCTCGACGAGCACCGGATACCCCTCGATGCCCGACACCCCGACGCTGAGCACCCTCGCCAGCATGTCTACCACCCCCGTCCGTCGGCGCCAAAGGCCCCCGTAATGTGCTGGATGACGGCCTCAAGCCCGCCCCGCACCACCCGAACCTCGACAACGTCGAACCGAAGCGGCCGGTCCGACAGACCGCGCTCTCTCAGATAGCCGCGTGCCGCGCGGACTATGCGCCGCATCTTCTCCCTCCCGACGGCCTCGCGCGGGAGACCGTGGCGGGCGCCCGTGCGGCACTTGACCTCTACGAAGACGACCCGGCCTGACTCCTCCGCTACGATGTCTATCTCGTACCTGCCAGAGGTGTAGTTTCTAGCGACCACGTCGAGTCCCTTCAAGCGAAGGAACGCCGCGGCGATGTCCTCGGCGTGGGTGCCGAGATCTCTCGTGGACATTGATGTGTTCTCCGGGGGATGACTCAGGCTGGGGAACCTAGTCCGGAAACCCGGGACTTTCGGGTGTGGGAACCGAGAGCGGAAACCCGGGACTTTCGGGTGTGGGAACCGAGAGCGGGAACCTGGGGCTTCCGGGTGTGGGAACCGAGAGCGGGAACCTGGGGCTTCCGGGCGGACCTGGGGGGAGCGCTTCTTCCCGGCCCGCGGCTAGTGTACGGCCCGGGCAACGGGCGCGTCCGGCCCGTGCGGCGGGCGCGTCCGGCCCGCGCTACCCGGTGACGGGAATGCCCGCCTTGAGACGCACGTAGCAGCGCTTGTAGAGGCCGCGCAGCTTCGACAGCTCGTAGGGCACGAGCCGCTCCTTCTCGCGCGCTATCTCGCCCGCGATGCGATCGAGACGTTCTATGTTCTCGGCCGCAAGCAGCGCCCGGCGGAAGCCGGCGTAGAGGTTCGACATCCCCCCGGCCGAGTCGAGCACGATCCGGAACGAACGCCTGTGCAGTTCACACGGACCGAGACGCATGAGAGCCGAGATGTGTTCCCTGGTCCCGTAGCCCTTGTGTCTGGCGAACCCGTATCCGGGGAAGCGCTCGTCCGCCTCGACAAGCATGCGGTCCCTCGTCACCTTGGCGATGATGGACGCCGCCGCGATTGCGGTCGACAAGCTGTCGCCCTGATGCACCGCTGTCTGGGGGAATTCCGCGTCGGGGATGGGGTCACCGTCGACCAGCACGTGGTCGGGTGTGAGTTGAAGGGAGGCGACCGACTCGCGCATCGCGCGGTGCGTCGCCCGCAGGATGTTGATCTCGTCTATGACGTCCTGGCCTACGATGCCCGTGCCGACGGCCACCGCGTGCTCGCGGATGAGGCCGAACAGCTCCTCGCGTCGCGCCGACGTCAGCTTCTTGGAGTCGTCTATTCCACGAACGGGAAGCTCGCGCGGCAGTACTACGGCCGCAGCCACCACAGGCCCGGCCAGCGGCCCTCTGCCGGCCTCGTCCACGCCGGCGACGTGTGTCGCTCCCTCCGCCCACAGTTCGGACTCGTGGCGACGCATTCGCTCTTCGCGCTCGCGGGCGGCCCGCTCGGCGCCACGGCGACGGAGCAGGCGCTCGCATTCGTCGCGCACGCCCTTCCTGTGGTCGTTCTGAAGCGCCCGCCAAAGAGCGTCGCCGGGCTCGGGTCGAGCTCCGGCGACGTGGTCACGCACCTCGCGTACGGTCATCCCCGAGAGGTCAGGCTCCGACGTCTTCGAGCCGACGTCGTCCGGGTCGGCCCGGGACGCGTCACCGTGGCCGCCGTCCCACCCGTCGCCCGGCCGCCCCGCGCCGTCACCGCTTGTCTTCTCGGGATCCGGCATCGGGGCATCTCCTCGGGGTCTACTGCAGGTCTCTAGCCTTGGTCTTGGCAGCCTTGCCGGTCCTCTTGCGCAGGTAGTAGAGCTTCGACCTGCGGGCCTTGCCTCGACGGGTCACGACGATCTTCTGGACGTTCGGGGACGCGAGCGGGAACACCCTCTCCACGCCGATGCCCGATGCCACTCGCCGAACCGTGAACGTCTCGTTCGGGCCGTTGCCTCCCCGGGCGAGGACGGTGCCCTCGAAAGCCTGCGTCCGCTCCTTCTCACCCTCGCGGATCCGGACGTGAACCCGGACCGTGTCGCCGACGGCGAACTCGGGGGCGTCGTCGCGCGTGTGGCTGCGTTCTATCTCTCTGACCTTGTCGTTCATAAGAACTCTCCGTGACTCTGTCCTTCTGTGGCTAAGTATCATCCAGCTGCTACTCGGTGCTCTCTTTGTCTTCCCGCTCTATCTCGCCGAGGATCCGTTCGTCCTCTTCACTCAGTTCCGCTCTCTCGAGAAGGTCCGGCCGCCTCTCCTTCGTCGCGCGGAGCGCGGCCCTCCTCCTCCAGAGCCGAATGCGCTCGTGGTCACCCGAGAGGAGAACCTCGGGCACTCGCTCTCCCCTGTGCTCCTCCGGCCGTGTGTAGACCGGAGGCCCAAGGAGCCCGTCGAAGTGCGAGTCCGTCTCGGCGGACTCGAGGTCCCCGAGGACGCCGGGCAGCAGCCGCGCAACCGCGTCCACGATGACCATCGCCCCGATTTCGCCTCCCGTCAACACGTAGTCCCCTATGGAGATCTCGTGCGTCACCAGGCTCATCACGCGCTCGTCCACTCCCTTGTAGCGCCCGCAGATGAGGACGAGCCTCGGGTGCCCCGCGAGCTCCGACGCGAGCTGCTGGTCGAACAGCCGGCCGCGCGCCGAAAGGAGGATGACGGCGGAGGGTTCGACGGCGCCCTCCGCAAGCACGCTCTCCGCAGCTTCAAAGATCGGGTCGGGCTTCATCACCATCCCGCTTCCGCCACCGTACGGGTAGTCGTCCGCGGTTCGGTGCTTGTCCCTGGCGAAGTCCCTGATGTTCGTGAGACCGATCTCGAGCAGGCCCTTCTCCTGAGCTGCCTTGAGAATGCTCTCACCCAGGGGACCCTCGAACATCTCCGGGAAGAGCGTCAGCACGTCTATCCTCAAGAGATGCCCCCTACCTCAGTCCCTCCATCAGGTGGATCACCATCCTGCCACCGTCCAGATCGACGCTCCTTATGACGTCCTCGATGGCCGGAAGCAGGATCTCCTCGCCGCCCTTGCGAACGACGTACACGTCGTTCGCCGGCATGTGCAGGACTTCCGCAAGCTCGCCGAGGAGCTCGTCCTCCTCCGTGTAGACCTCGATGCCGATGAGATCGGAAACGAACCAGCGGTCCTCCGGAAGCTGGCCGATCTGCTCTCGCGTGAGCCAGACCGTCCAACCGCGGAGCTGTTCGGCGTTCTCCACGGAGTCGACTTCTTCGAACTTGACCACCTTGCGGGCCTTGTGGTCCCGCGCGCGTTCCACGACGAGCTTGCGCTCTTCGCCCCCGCGGCCGGTCGCCCGCAGCTCGGTGGACTCCGCGACGACGTCCATCAGGTCCCGGGCCAGGTCTATGATCAACTCACCCTTGATGCCGTGGGGCCGGACTATCGCTCCTGCCTCTATCCAGTTGTCCGGCTGCCTCATCAAGGAGCCTCGGGGAGCCTCTCGCTCCGGCATCTGGGACCCGGCGCACGTCTAGTCAATGATCTCGACGGTGGCCTTCTTCTCGGCCTTCGTGGCGGCCGCTCCGATGATCGCGCGGAGCGCCTTGGCGGTGCGGCCGTTCTTGCCGATGACTCGGCCCTTGTCCTCGTCGGCGACCCGCACCTCGTAGACGATCATGTCACCCTTGGTGCCCTCGGTGATCGTGACGTCGTCGGGTCGGGTCACGAGACCTCGCGCAATGTACTCGACCAGCTCCTGAAGTGAGAGGTCCGTACGGTCCGTGGTCCTGGTCTCGTCCTCAAACATGGCGTTGAACCTTTCCGGGAGACTAGGTATCTACTTCTCTACCCTTCGGTCTTCTCCGGCTCCGGCTCGGCTGCCGCCTCATCAGCCGCCGGTGCCTCCGGCTCGGCTGTCGCCTCATCAGCCGCCGGCGTCTCCTCCGGCGTCTCCGCAGTCTCCTCCCCGCCCGACTCCGCGGAGTCGGAAGCGTCTTCCGTCGCCTCCTGCGGTTCCGCCGCGGGCTCTGGCGTCTCCTCCCCGGCGCCAGTCGCCTCGGCTCCTGCATCCTCGGCCGTGGGCTCCGCCGACTCCTCCTCGGCCTGCTTGGCGGCCTTCTTCTCCGCCTTCGCCGCGTCCTTCTTCCGCCGTGTCATGGCGGCCGCGGCCTCCATACGCTTGCGGGCGTCCTCCTCGATGTGGCGGAGCTCGTCGTAGGACTTGCCCTGTCGGACGTGATGCCACGTCTCCATGATGCCTATCCGAGAGAAGAGCGACTTCACCGTCTCGGTCGGCTTCGCCCCCTTGCTGAACCAGTCGAGCGCCTTCTCGGTGTCGACCTTGATGTCAGCGGGGTCCTTGAGCGGGTCGTAGTAGCCCAGCTGGTCGATGAAACGCCCGTCGCGGGGCGACCTCGAGTCGGCTACCACGATCCGGTAGAAGGCCATGTGCTTTGCACCCTTGCGCTGTAGTCTTATGCGAACTGCCACTAGTTGTTCCTCCTTGCGTGCCGGGATTCGCCAGTGCAACTGCCCGTTCGGGAACCGGCGCCCCGTCACATTCCGAATGGAATCCCGCCGGGGAGTCTCCCTCGTTTCCCCAGCTTCCCGAACTGCTTCGCCATCTTCTTCATCGCGTCGAACTGCTTGAGCAACCGGTTGATGTCCTGAACGGACGTCCCACTGCCCCGAGCGATGCGCTTCCTCCTGCTGCCGTCGATGACACCGGGATTGCGCCTCTCCTCCGGCGTCATGGAACTGATGATCGCCTCCACCCTCGCGATGGCCCGCTCGTCGACGTCGACCTTGCCGAGCTTCGCCGCCCCGGGCATCATGCCGAGGACCTGGTCCAGAGGCCCCATCTTCTTGATCGCGGTCAGCTGCTCCGCGAAGTCCTCGAGGGTCAGGCTCTCACGCCGGATCTTCTCCTCGAGCTTCGCAGCCGCCTCGAGGTCCGTCGCTTCCTGAGCGCGCTCCACCAGCGTGACGACGTCGCCCATGCCCAGGATCCGCGAAGCCATCCGGTCCGGATGGAACGCCTCGAGCGCGTCCAGCTTCTCGCCCACGCCCGCGAACTTTATGGGCTTCCCCGTAACCGCGCGGAGCGATACGGCCGCTCCCCCCCGCGTGTCACCGTCCAGCTTCGACAGGACGGCGCCGGTGAAGTCGAGCCTACCCGCGAACTCCATCGCGACGTTCACCGCGTCCTGCCCCGTCATGCTGTCAAGAACCAGCAGGATCTCGGACGGGCCCGTGGCCTCCCTGATGCGGTCGAGCTCGTTCATCATCTCGTCGTCGACGTGGAGCCGTCCTGCCGTGTCGAGGATGACGATGTCCGACCCCGTCTCCCTGGCCTCACCCACCGCAGACGTTACGATGGCTACCGGGTCCGCGCCCGCAACGCCCTTGTGCACTGGCAGACCGAGCTGTCCGCCCAGCGTTTCGAGCTGGTCCTGCGCAGCCGGTCGATACGTGTCCGCGGCGGCCAGGAGCGGGCTCTTGCCACGCCTTCGGAGGTAGCTCGCCAGCTTCGCGCAGAACGTCGTCTTGCCGGAGCCCTGGAGACCCACGACCATGATGACGGCCGGGGCGCCCGACGGGATCCGGAACGCGTCCGCGCGACCCCCGAGCAGATCGACCAGTTCGTCGTGGACGATCTTGATCATCTGCTGGCCGGGCGTAACGCTCTTGAGAACGTCCTCGCCTATCGCACGCTCCCTGACGTCACTGACGAACGAGCGCGCGACCTTGAAGTTGACGTCCGCCTCGAGAAGCGCGCGGCGCACCTCGCGCAACGCCTCCTCGATGTTGGCCTCGGTCAGTCTCCCCCGTCCGGTCAGCGACCTGAACGCGCCCTGGAACCTCTCCGAAAGCTGTTCGAACATGCTCTCAGGTCGCCTTCCGTTCGAGTTCGATACGCTCCGCGGGGAACGGCCCGATGGGACGCGTCCCGGTTAGAGGGTCACGGAGCGTGCCACGCCAAAGCACAACGCGACGCCTGCCGCAGGGTACACCAATGCACCGCCCCGGCTAGCCGTCAAGCTTCGGGCCCGCAACTGGTACAGCCTAGAGAATATACCAAGGGGAACGGTATCGTGCAAGGGGAAACGTCGCCCCGGGGTCGCCCTACCCCGGGACCGACTCGGCCGCCCGCCTGAGGGCCACGAGGGCCTCGCCCGGGTCCTCCTTCCCGAAGATCGCCGAGGCCGCCACCAGGGCCTCTCCGCCGTTCTTCACGACGATGGGGGCCTGCGCGGTGCCGATGCCCCCGTCGACCTCGATGACGAAATCGAGACCGCGTTCGGCCTTCCAGCTGGCGATCTGCGCGAGCTTGGGCATGACGTCGGCGATGAAGCTCTGGCCGCTGAAGCCGGGATTGACCGTCATGACAAGCACCAGGTCGATGTCGGTGAGCCAGGGCTCGAGAATGCCCGCGGGGTTCGGAGGATTGATTGCGAGCCCTGGCTTCGAGCCCATCGAGCGGATGGTGTCGAAGAGCGCGGTCGGCTCCTCGCAGGCCTCGCAATGGAAGACAACGTAGTCGGAGCCCGCGTCGATGAACTTCGGCGCGTATGCCGCGGGGTCGGTGATCATCAGGTGCGTGTCGATGGGCAGGTCGGTGCACCGACGCACCGCCTCGACGACGAAGGGGCCCATCGTGATGTTTGGAACGAAGTGGCCGTCCATGACGTCGACGTGGATCATGTCCGCCCCGGCGTCCTCGACGGCGCGGATCTCGTCACCGAGCCTGGTGAAGTCCGCAGACAGTATGGACGGCGAGATGAGAACCCTGTGCTCCCCCATGTGCCTTCTCCCCTGGCGGGCGTCCTCCGGCTCGACGACCCGCGCTCTTACTAGCTTCCGATCCGCAGAGTTACACCGTCACCCTCGACGACGTGTGAGCCTGCCACGGGGTCCTGCACGACCACGACCTCTCTCGTCGAGCCGCGTCTGGTTCCCGTCTCGTACTTGACCGACCGCATGATCAGCCCCAGTCCCTCGACGATCAGCCGCGCCTCCTCGGCCGTCTTGCCGACGAGCGACGGCATGATCAGCTCGATCGGCTTCGGGCCCAGGCTGACCAGGAGACGGACACCCGTGCCCAGCGGCCTGACGGCACCCTCGCCCGGGTCGCTACCTATCACGCGGCCGCGCTCGACAAGGTCGTTGTGCACTTCCGCGACCTCCACTATGGCGAAGCCTGCGTGCTCAGCGTCCAGCTGCGCCTGCCTCGCGTTGAGTCCAGCGAGTCCAGGCAGTTCCCGCATGTCCGCGCCCGAGCTCAGGACCACGGCGATCGTCCTCCCCCGCTTGATCTCGGTGCCGGCCGCCGGGGTCTGGAACGCCACCGACCCCACGGGCACGTCCGGTTCAGGACGCTCATCGTCGACTCGTACGCGGAGTCCGGAGGCCTCCGCCATCTTCCGGGCCTCCAGCAGCGGGACGCCGACGACCCCCGGGGCGACCGTCAGGTCGCCTCGCCTGACCATCAGCGGCATGATGACGTAGTTGGCCAGTACCCCCGCGCACATCAGGGCCGCGAGAACGGCGGACACCTGGAAGAGCGCACGCTTGATGAGCCCGCGCGGCCCCGGCGGCGCCGCGTCCCGGGTCGACCCGTCCTCCGAGTCGCCGCTCGCGCGCTCACGTCGCTCGTACTCCGCCGAGCGCAGGCGCCCGAAGGCGTCTCGGACCCAGCCCGTCGCGCCTTGCAGGAAGCTCCCCGTTCTGCCCTTGTTCCTACCCAACCTCCTCCGCCTCCATCAGTATCCCCGCGGCGGCCTCTGCCTCCATCTTGAGCGGCGTGCGTCCGCTCTTGACCAGCCGCGCCGCGAACGCGCCGTCTATCGCGTGCTTGTGCGGCAGCACCCGGACGAACCCGCCGTCGACGAACATGTGGGGAACGTAGTCCGAGGCATCGTCCAGCGCGAAGTCCGGGCGGCGCTCGAGGAACCTCGCGATGACCTGCTCGTTCTCCTCGGGCTCCATCGTACACGTGCTGTAGACGATGCGTCCGCCGTGATCGACGAGTGTGGCGGCCTTGAGAAGCAGCTTGAGCTGCCGCTCGACCTGCCGGGCGAAGATCTGGCGCGGGTGCAGCCGCTTGAGCTCCTCGATGTCTGAGCGCACGCGCTCACGCGCGTGCAGGTCGAACTTCCAGCGGGAATCGACGCGCCGGCCCAGCGTCCCGGTGCCCGTGCACGGGGCGTCGACCAGGACGCCGTCGACCAGACCCTCCGCGTCCGCAATGGCGTCGCCACAAACTACGCTGCAGTTCTCGATGCCCAGCCTCTCGATGTTGCTCACTAGCTTCTCGGCCCGCTGGTCGGAGACCTCGAACGCCGTGATCCTGCCCTCCCCCAGCATACGCTCCGCGATGTAGGTCGTCTTTCCGCCCGGCGCGGCGCACATGTCGACTATCTCCTCGCCGGGGCGCGGGTCGAGCAGGCGCACGGCCAGGAGAGTGCTCTCGTCCTGTATCTGCATCTTGCCGGACCGGAACGCCTCGAGCGAGGCGATGTCGCCGCCCGTCAGGATCTCGATACACTCGTCGAAGTAGCGCCCCGGCCTGGTGTCTCGCCCCTCTGCCTTGAGCGCTCGCGCGAGCGCCGGCGGGGTTGACCTCAGTGCGTTCGCACGTGCCACCAGACGCGGCACCTCGTTGTTGTATTCGCAGAAAACCACCGTCATCTCTATGCCGTAGCGCTGCAACCAGCGTTCGACCAGGACCTTCGGGTGCGAGTAGACGACGCTGATGTGCCCGACGGGGTCCTTCTTGACGTCCGGGAAGTCCGGCCTGAGCGAGGTCAGGATGTTCCTGAGCACCGCGTTGACCAGACCGGCCGTGCCCTTGTGCCCGTACGTCTTCGCCAGCTCGACGGACTCGTTGACGGCCGCGCGTGGCGGGATGCGGTCGAGGTAGTCGATCTGGTATAGCCCCAGCCGCAGGCAGTTCCTGATCGCGACCGGCAGGCCACGGAGACCACCCTTGACGTACTGATCCAGGACCCAGTCCAGCCGCCCCTTCCAGCGCAGTACGCCATAGGTCAGGTTCTGCGCGAGTGCGGTGTCCCGCGCGTCCAGCCCCGAGTCGGCAAGCCGCCGCTCGAGCACGACGTCGATGTTCCGGTCGCCGGACTCCCACTCCGTCAGGCTCAGCAAAGCTACCTTGCGAGCGTCCAAGTACTCCTACCTCCCGGCGGAGGCGAAGAACGCGATCGCCTCCTTCACTCGTTCCAGATCGACGGTTGTGTCGCGGCACGGACCGTTCGGCCTGTCGTTAAGAACGCCGTACACGGGCAGCGGGTAGCTGTCCTGTATGCCGCTGGTCAGGTCGGTCTCGCAGGCGACGGCGATGATGCCGGCCGGCTTCACCTCTCCTATGACCCGCCGCGCAAGCGTCCCGCCCGTAGCGACGGCGAGGGCGAGATCGTTCTCGCGCGCCAGTGTCAGCAGCGCCGCAATGACGCACTTGCCGCAGCCCTGGCAGTTCTCGATCAGCCCGCCCGTGATCTTGTGGCGGCAGTCGGTCGCCTGCAGACAATGAGGGAGCAGGAGCAGCACGCGCCCTCTCCTGATGGTGTCGAGACCCGCGGCCACTAGCGCGTTGTTGACGGCGATGAACGAGCGCTTCACGCGGTCCTTGTCGATGCCGATCAGCCGGGCGAGCATAAGCACGGGCGGGAAGAGCGTTCGCACGACCGTCGACGTGATGCGCTGGCTGAACAGCACACGCCGGCCCGTGACCGCAGAGAGCGCGACCAGGACCAGCCCGATCGCGATGCCCGCGAACCCGAGCAGCGCCGCAAGCCCCAGCACCTCCGGCAGGCCCTCGTGAAACTCCGAGAGCCTGGGCGCGATCATGTACCACGCCGCCCACGCGATGGCGGCCAGCAGGATGGCCCCGCCCACCGCAATAGAGATGAACAGCTTCTTTTCGCCCAGCTCCATCACCTGCCCCCGCCATCCGATCCGGAGCTCTCGAAGGGGGCGGCGCCGACCTCGACACCGTAGCCGCGAACGAAGGACGCGGCGTCCATCTCCTTCTTCCCCGCCGGCTTGACGCGCTCTATCCACACGCTGCCGCCGTCGACGGCCACCTCGATGCCGCGCTCGTCGTCGACGGCCAGGACCTCGCCCGGACCTCTCCCCGCGCCCTTGTCCCTTCCTGGAGCTGCCCGAAGCACGCGCAGCATCTCGCCCCTGTACCACGTGTATGCGCCCGGCCACGGCGTGGTGCCGCGGATACGGTCGAACACGCGTCGCGGCGTCTCCGACCAGTCTATCTCGCCGTCCGACTTCCTGAGCTTGCGGACGTAGTTCGCCATCTCCGGATCCTGCGCCTCGCGGGGCGCGGTGCCGTCCTCGATCCGCCGCAGCGTCTCGACCAGCAGCTCGGCGCCCATCGCCGACAGGCGGTCGTACAGCTCCCCGGCCGTCTCCATGTCGCGTATGGGCGTCTTCCTCGACAGGATGATCTCGCCACGGTCGATCCTGGCGTTCATGTACATGGTCGTCACCCCGGTCTCGGTCTCGCCGTTCATGATGACCCAGTTGATCGGAGCGACTCCGCGGTACCTAGGCAGGAGCGACGCGTGGACGTTGATGGCGCCCCGCTTCGGGCACGCCAGAAGGTCGTCGCGTAGTATCTGCCCGAACGCGACGACGACCAGGGCGTCAGGCTCGAGGGCGCGCAGGCGCTCCGCGAACTCGTCCGTGTTGACGCTCTCGTGCTGTTCCAGGGGAAGACCCAGCTCGGCCGCGGCGTCCTTGACGGGAGGACTACGCAGCGCCCGCCCGCGGCCGGCGCGGCGGTCGGGCTGGGTGACCACGAGCACTACGTCGTGGCCTGCCTCTTCGAGCTTTCTGAGGGAAGGGACCGCGAAGTCGGGGGTCCCCATGAAGACTATGCGCATCGCGGCGTCTCGCTTGGGCCATCGGACGGACGCGCCCGCGCCCGCGCCTCCAGGGCCTATGTTCTTCGGATTCGCGCCTTGACGAGCTGCCTCTTGATCGGATTGAGGTGGTCGAAGAAGAACCTGCCGTGCAGGTGGTCCACCTCGTGCTGGAAGATGCGCGCGAGCGCGCCTTCCACTTCCAGCTTGACCGGATTGCCGTTCCGGTCGAGTCCCTTGATCACGATGTGGCTCGGCCGCTCTACCTCTGCCGTAACGCCCGGGCAGCTCAAGCAGCCTTCCTCGATGATGGTGTGCCCCTTCATGAAGACGATCTCTGGATTGAGCAGCACGACCGCCCCGTCGTGCAGGGCTTCCGTCCCCTCGTGGTCCGGCGGCGGTTCGGCGACGATGATCGACAGCGACTTCCCTATCTGGGGCGCTGCAAGGCCTACGCCCGGCGTCTCACCGTTGCGCATGGTGTCGATCATGTCGTCAATCAGCGTCCGGATCTCGTCCGTGACCTTCTCGACAGGGCGGGTCTTGGATGTGAGCACGGGCTCGCCGTGCTTGGTCGTTCGCAGTATGGCCATGTGCCCAGCTATTCCCTCTTGCCGCTTATCGCGGTCTTCGCTACCTCGACCTTCAGTCCATCCGCGATCTTGATGACGACCTTGTCGTCGTGAACGTCCTGGACCTCGCCGTACAGACCGCCGATGGTAACGATCTTGTCGCCCCGCGCCAGCGATTCGATCATCTCCTGACGCTCCTTGCGGCGTTTGGACTCAGGGCGGATCATGAGGAAGTAGAAGATGGCGAAGATGGCCACAAGCATGATGAGCATGCTGGTGCCGCCACCCGCCGCCTCACCCTGGGCGCCGGTCGTGCCCATGGCGTGCGCGGTCTCGGGACCGAAGAGCGTGAACAGCATCATCGAATGACCCCCTGGTCGTGTTCGGCCGCTGAGCGTCGGCCTAGTGAGCGATCCCATCGTCGGTGGGCGGTAGACCCTCGGGCGGCGCTCCCTCTCGGAACCGCTCCTCCTTGACCTTCTCCATCTCTTCCATCAACTCGTTCGGGTCCACGTTCCCGCTTCGCGTGAGCACCCTTACAAGTGCCTCGAGCGACAGCGTGTTCGAGAGCGCCAGTTCCTCGAACGACACCTCTCTCTTCACGCCGTCCTTGACGAGAATCAGCCCTGACTTGGGGCTGGCCTCGTCGGGCTCGACCTTCTTGCGCTTCTTCCTGAGAGGCACGCATCCCCCAACCGTGAAAACGCTCTAACCTGTTGGATGGTAACAGGGTACCCCAACCGAGTCAAGCTGGTGGGCGCCGGTTCGACCGCGACGCCCGCGCCCGCCGAATAACATGCGGGAGCGTCCGGCCGCTGACGCTCCCGCGGTGAGGGGGGACGGCGAACGAAGTCGGCTTCGTTCGCTCCGTGGGACGGCCGAAGACCCGTTGGCGAGTCGCCTTCAGCAAGCCCGGAAGCAGCTGGCCGGACCACGCCTGCGCCCGGCATCGCTCCCCCATCCAACCAACAGGCACGGTAGCACCACCCTGAGAACCTGTAAAGGGCAATCGCGCATCCTATAGATGGCGGACAGGTGCGGTGCCCTTTGGACGCAGCAGGCCTGCCGACTTGTCCGCAGCCGCGAAATAGCATATAATGTACACAAAGGCCAGAATCGCGCCGACCGCGACCCGGGTCGGCGCGCCGCATAGAGGAACGGAGTCACAGGATGACGCGCACGACGACGATCGCGCTGCTGATGCTGGCGGCCGCGACTATGCCCGCGGCGGCCGCCGGTCCCGACAACAACGTTGAGTGGGACGGGGTCTCACATGTGCCGTTCATCGACCGGGACCCGCTCTGCCCGGTCGACGGCGAGGCGTTCGTGGTCAGATTCCAGACCTACACGGATGATATCACCTCGGCCCGCGTGCATGTCGACGACGGAACCGCAGCCTGGACGGACGCGTCGAAGACCGCTGCGCGCGGGCCATACGACGTCTGGTCGGCTACCGTCCCCTCGACCGCCTCGACGGGCCTCAGCTACTACATCGAGCTGACCGACGGCACCGAGACCGACTACTTGAGCGCCAGCGGGATGACGAGCGCGACGCCGACTGACGGCGGGTTCACCATCGACTACTCGACACTCGAGCACGCGCCGGTCGGTGGCACGCCGCTGCCAGGCGGAGGCGCCGTGTTCAAGGTCTGGTCTCCAACGAGGACCATCGCGCACGTGCGCGGAGCGTTCAACAACTGGGGCACCGGTAACCAGATGTCGAAGGTCGGCGAGCACTTCATCGAACGTGCAACGAACGCGAGCGCCGGCCAGAACTACAAGTACTACTTCCAGAACTCCCACTGGAACACCGACCCGCGCGCGAGAAGACTTAACTCCGGCGACAACTACAACGCGGTACTACTGGACCCCGGCAGCTACGAGTGGCAGGTGGATGACTTCGACGTCCCGGACTTCGAGGAGATGATCGTCTACCAGCTGCACGTCGGGACCTTCGCAGGCAGGAACGATCCGTACGGCTCGACGACCTTCCCAGCGAAGTACGTCGACGTGGCCGCAAGGGCGCCGCACCTGGCCGAACTGGGCATCAACGCAGTGATGCTCAACCCGATCACGGAGTTCCCCTGGGACTACTCGGCCGGCTACAATCCGATCACGGCGTGGGCCCCGGAGTGGATCTACGGCTCCCCCGACGACCTCAAGCACATGGTCGATGCTCTCCACTCCTACGGCATCGCGGTCCTGCTGGACATCGTGTGGAATCACATGTCGTACAGCGACAACTTCCTCTGGGACTACGACGGGACCCAGATCTACTTCGACGATCCGGCCGTGGAGACTCCGTGGGGCAGCCAGGCGGACTTCGACAACGAGAACGTCCGGAGCTACTACCTTGACAGCGTCTACCACTGGCTGGACGAGTACCGCATGGATGGCTTCCGGATGGACGCGACCGACTACATGAACATCGCCCCCCAGGAGGCGTCCGGCTGGAGCCTGATGCAGGCGATGAACGACCGGATGGACAACCGCGCGGTCGACAAGATCTCGATCGCCGAGCAGCTGCCCGACGACTCGTGGGTGACGCGCCCGACGAGCCTGGGCGGGGCCGGCTTTGATTCGCAGTACTACGATAACTTCACCGACCGCCTGCGCGAGGAGATCACAGCCGCGGCCCTAGGCGACCCCAACATGTACACGGTCCGCAGCATCATCTACGGCAGCGGCGACTATTTGAGCGGCCGGTATGTCACCAACTACTTCGAGCTGCACGACGAGTGCTGGCCGGAGAGCGGCGGGCAGCGGATGGTCAAGAACATAGACACGTCCTCTCCGCACGACGACGAGTGGGCCCAGGGCAGGACGAAGCTCGCGCAGGGCCTGGTACTGACCGCGCCGGGCATCCCCGCGATGCTGCAGGGCACCGAGTGGCTCGAGGACACGGACTTCGGGACCGACCTCGCGAGCCGCATCGACTGGTCGAAGAAGACGACCTACTCCGGCATCTTCGACTACTACAGCGATCTCATCACGCTGCGACGCCTCTCCCCCGCCCTGCGGGCGGACGCCGGTATCGACGTCTTCCACACGAACGACAGCGGCAACGTCATAGCGTTCCAGCGCTACGACTACTCGGGCAACGTGCACGTCGTGGTCGCGAACTTCTCGAACACGGACTACTCAAGCTACCGCATCGGCCTGCCGCAGAGCGGCGACTGGGTCGAGGAGATGAACAGCCAGGACCCGCAGTACGGCGGGAGCGGCACGACGAACCCGGGGACGATCACCGCTGACGCCATCGCGGCGGACGGCTTCGCCCAGTCGAAGGCCATCTCCATTCCGAAGATGGCGCTCATCGTCCTGACCTGGGGCACGGGAACGGGTGCCGGAGACGACGACGTCTGGGCCGACGGGGCCCGGCTGCTCGGCGCGCATCCCAATCCGTTCAACCCGCGCACCACGGTCGCGTTCGAGCTGATGCGGAGGCAGCACGCGCGCCTATCGGTCCACGACGTGGCGGGACGCGAGGTGGCCGTGCTGGCCGACCGGGAGTTCGAGGGCGGCTCTCACTCGATAGACTGGAACGCCGCTTCCGGAGGCCGCAGGCTTCCCTCCGGCGTCTACTTCGTCATGCTGGAGGCGTCAGACGCGAGTGACGCCCGGAAGGTCGTCCTCTTGAAGTGACGCGGAACGGTTCCAGCGGAACGAACGGGGCCCGCTCTCAGAGCGGGCCCCTTTCTTCTCGTTCTGGTCTTCGTCGTCGCCCCGCCTCTGCGTCAGAGCAGACCCTGCGCCAGCAGCGCGTGGGCCACGGAGTAGACCCTCCCGACCTCTGCGAACGTCGAAGCCCACGCGCGAGGACCTCCGCTCCAGTCGAGAGCGAGGTCGACGTGCTGGAACGACTCGAGAATGCGCAGTTCCACCGTTGAGCCGGGCGGCGCGTTCTCCGCGAGCAGCACGCTCTCGGTGTAGGGCATCAGGTTGTCGTCTCGCCCGTGCGCGAGAATGAGGTGCGCCCGCGCCTCGTCGATGTTGCCGGGAAGCGAGAGCGTATCGAAGTACGCCAGGATGTCGTCATTGAGCCTGTCTATCAGCTTCCCGGACCGCTCGGGATCGGTGTTCGTCATAAGCTCGTAGAGCGCCACGCCCTCCTCCCCGAGCGCCGCGACCTCGGCGGCCACGTCGACGCCCTCGTCCTCGAGCTTCGCGTTCGCGATCCGAGCGAGCAACGCCCGATCGTCGGCGTCCCCGACGAGCTCGAGCATGTTCCGCATGAACGCCCACTTCCCCGTGTGGCGGGGCTCCATGTAGACCCACTCCCCGTCCTCAAGGAAGTAGCCGGTCGTCGCGTACGCCACGATGCTGCGCAGATCGTAGTAGCTCCCCAGCGCGAAGACGAATCGCACGTTGTCGCGCACGGCCGGGTCGCTCGCAGCCAGCACTGCGAGCCCTCCGGCGTAGCTGAAGCCGAAGAGCCCGACGCGGCCGGGGTTGACGTCGGGCAGTCCTGCCAGGTACTCGACCGACGCGACCACCTCGTCGACGTCGGACGGTCTCACACGGAACTCCTTGAGGTTGACGAACTCCGGCACGAGCGCGACGTATCCGCAACGGGCTAGCGCGTCCGCGAAGTTGACGAGCCTGAGGTCGTTCATCCCGCCCGTCGCGACCCCGTGGTTGAGCACGATGCCGGGGTGGGAGCCGCCGCCGGAGTCAGCGTCGCTCGCGGACCCCGCGCCCGCGGGGCGATAGACGTCCGCGACGACGCGTCGCCCAGCCGCCTCGAACGCCACTCGCTCGACGACGGGGTCGGGCAGCCGAGCGGCTATGGGACCGTCCGCCTCAGGCGTCGGTATCTCGAGCAGGAGAAGCGCGGTCAGGTAGGCAACCCTGAGCTGCGGCGCAAACAGGACCAGCAGAGCGGCCGCTATCAGGACCCAGAGCAGGAATCTGGTGCGTCGCCTGGTCATGGCGGTGTGACCTGGAAGGGACTACCGGGCCGGCCTGCGAAGGGTCGACCCGGCAGTCGGTTCTTGCGTCTGTCTACTGCCTCTCAACGAAGACCGCGGTCGTCCTCGGTGGGATCGAGAACTGGCTGGTCTCTCTGTCGAAGGTCACCTGCTGAAGCGCCTCGTCCTTGGACACAGCCTGGACCGGATGCAGCTTCAGGTCGACGCCCTTGTAGTCGCCGTGGTCGAATTGCGCGGTCTCGGGCGACGCGTTGAAGAAGACGAGCACGCGTCGATTGGCCGGGTCTATCGGCTTCGAGCCATCTATCTCGTCCACGATCTCCATGACGATGAGGCCCGGGATCTGGTCGGCGCCGGTGTTGAGGAAACGGACGCGCGCCATGATGTCCTCCGCCGTGCGCAGACGGAAGAGCGGCGAGCTCTTCCTTATTCTCAGCATCTCACGGAAGTGGTGGACAGTCGCCATTATCTCGTCGCGGCCCGGCGTTATTTCGACGCGCGCAAGGATCGGGCGGATGATGCTCCAGCGGTCCTGGTTCTTCTCGGCCGAGGGAAGGCCAACGCCGAAGTTGTTCGACTCGTAGCTCCAGTCGAGCTTGTTGAACCAGTCGCCGGCGTTGTAGCTGTCGGCCTCCATCGACTTCGAGCGAAGCATGTCACTGCCCGCGTGGAAGAACGGGATGCCCTGCCCGAGCGCGACCACCGAGAGACCGACGTTCTGCATGCGTACCCGGTCGTCGATGCTCGCCGACGGGGCCGCGGCGTACTGGATCTTGTCGAAGAACGTCTCGTTGTCGTGGGCGGAGCAGTAGTTGATGGTCTCGCGCGGCTGCGAGGCGAAGCCCACGCTCTCAAACATGCCGCCGCGCATCTCGCGGCCCGTGTGGTCGACGAAGCGATAGGTCGAAAGGTTGCCCGCCAGCCCGATGCGGATGCGGTCCATCTGGTTGAGCAGCGTGCCCCTGTCCGGACCCGTGCCCTGGTTGAAACCGTTCGGGTCGAGGAACATGCCCGTCGCGAAGCCCTGCTCGCGGCGGTCGCTGAACGCGCTGCCGCCGCGGAGTGCGTCGCGTATGCGGTCGTTGAAGCAGCCGATGCCCGTTCCGGCCATGTTGTGCTGCGTCGCGTTCCGCCCCCGCTTGCCGCCCTGGACCTCTCCGAAGTCCCAACCCTCGCCGTAGAGGTAGATCTTCTCGCCGTCAACACCGTCGGCCTCGAGCGTCAGAGCGTGCAGCGCGTCGCGTGCGGCCTCCATGTCGGCGACCATGTGGTGTCCCATCAGGTCGAACCTGAAGCCGTCCACCTTGAAGTCCTTCGCCCAGTGGACGAGGTCGTCGACCATCAGGCGCCGCATCATGTAGTGCTCGGTCGCGGTGTTCTGGCAGCACGTGCTCGTCTCGACGAAGCCGTCGCGATTCAGGCGGTGGTAGTAGCCGGGCACCACCTTGTCGAGCACCGACTTGTCCGCAACGCCGCTCGCGTGCGTGTGGTTGTAGACGACGTCCATGACCACCCGCAGACCCATGTCCGACAGGGCCTTGACCATCTCTCGGAACTCGAGGATGCGAGTCGAGCCGTCGGGGTCCGTCGAGTAGCTGCCCTCCGGCACTCCGTAGTGGAACGGATCGTAGCCCCAGTTGTAGGGGTCCTGACCGTTGATGCCGGCTATGGCCGCCTGCTGGCGGTCGGAGTCGGGCGGGTACTGCGAGAGGTCGCCCGGGTAGAGCCACGCGCTCTTGTCCTCTATGACGGACGCGATGTCGAACGTCGGCAGGAGATGCACGTGGGTGAGCCCCGCCTCCGCGAGCGCAGAAAGGTGGCGCGTGCCGTTCGATTCGACAGTGAACGCCCGGTAGGTACCCACGTAGTCCTCAGGACACGTCGGGTCGCTCGCGCTGAAATCGCGCACGTGCAGCTCGTAGAGGACGATGTCCTCGGCCGCCTCAAGCGCGGGCTTCTCCAGCTCGTCCCATCCCTGGGGCTTCAGCTCGTCGTCGCACAGAGCGACTATCTGGCTCCGTCTGCTGTCCATCGAGAGGCTGCGTGAGTACGGGTCGGTCACCACGTTGCGCTCGACCATTCCCGTGCGCGGAACGAAGACCTTGACCTCGTAGAGGTAGAACTTGTTCTTCCACGCGGAATCGCCCTGCACGCTCCAAACGCCGGCGTCCTCTACCATCGGGACGACGGCCGACGGCTCGGGGTCGCCGGGCCCGTCGAACAGGTGCAGCCAGACCCCCTGCGCGGTCGGGGCCCAGACCGTGACGGTCGGCGCGCCGTCCTGCCACATGACGCCCAGTGGACCGTCGTAGGCGAAGAGGTCGTCCAGCACGCCCGGGATCTGCACGCCGGTCGCGTCGACCAGCTTGTCCTCTGCGTCGCTCACCGAGACGGCGAGCTGACCCTTGAGGAGCGCGGGCACCCGCTCGAGGTCGGCCTCCCCTATCGCGAGCGCCGTGTAGCCCTTGAGGTGGGGGAACTTGGTCGTCACTGCCGCCGGCATGCCGTCGGAAGCGACCGTCAGCTCGACGGCGTCGCCGCCCTTGACGCCGTCGGCCGTCAGCTCGAGGTCTCCCTCGACGCTAGAGTGGAGCCTGTAGACGTTGCCCTCGGTCTTCCGCACGCGCATGGCCAGCGTGCGTCCGTCGGCCCAGTAGGCGCGCTGTCTGGACAGGTCGCCGAGCGCCAGGGCCTCCACGTCAGGTGGTTCGGTCATGATCGTAGTGTTCCCGGAGACGACGTAGACCTCTCTACCGTGCTGCTCCAGATTCAGGAACATGTCGGGGCCGGGGTCCTTCGTGTCGCCCTTGTGAATGATGAAACCTACCTCGGAGGCTCCGTCACTGAGCTCGAGGTCCCAGTACAGACCCATGTCGTCCTGGCCGGTCGGCGGGAGTGGAGCCGTCCACTCCACGGTCGCCGTGATGTCCTTCCACGCGTGTAGGCCCCAGCCGCCGTACCCGCCCTTCGGTCGGTGGTAGTGGACCCTGGCGAAGCCGTCCTGAAGCTCGGGCGCGGGCGGGAACGTCTCCTTCGCCACCGAGTGCGCTCCGCCTCCGGCACCGACGACCCGGATAGCGTTCTGACCGCCGTGCCCGTCGTCGGTGTATCCATCGGCCGTCTCGTCAACGGCGAAGCCGTCGAGCCAGGTCTCCATGTCCTGAGGCCATTCACCGTTGATGAAGAACTTGTACTCGTACTCGCCGGGCTCGAGGTCGACCTTGACGGTCCAGTTGCCGTCGTCGCCGGCCTCCATGGCCGTCTCACCCCAACCGTTCATGCTGCCGCGCAACGAGACGGACTCGACTGCCCATCCGTCCGGAGGCACGAAGGTGAACGTAACCTCGTCGGCGACCGCGCTGCCGGCCGCTGCGAGAAGCGCTACAGCCATCATCACAACTCCCGCGTTGAACACACGCATGGTACGTCCTCCTCTGGAGAACCTCACAGATCTGCTGTTTGAAGTGTTCGGGGAGTCTACCACATCCGGGGCGACATGTGGGGGTGCGATGAAGGGCGCGGCGACCGGGCGGGTAGCGGTCCTGGCGTCCGTACAGAAGAACGGGGCCCCGCCGGAACGCCGCGAGGCCCCTCAGTCCCCCCTCAGGGACTGCGTGATCTATCTGAGCAAGAGCAGCTTGATGGACTGCTCGAAGTCCTCGGCTCTCATGCGGCAGTAGTAGACGCCGGAGGCCACGTCGTAACCACGACGGTCTCTACCGTCCCACACGACTGTTCTGAACCCGGCGTCCTGCGGCCCGCTCGCCAGCGTGCGAACGAGCCTGCCGCTGACGTCGTAGACGCCGATGACGACCACTGTCCCGTCCTTCGGAACGTCGTAGCTGACCGCCGTGCCTGAACTGAACGGGTTCGGCGCATTCTGACGGAGCGCCATCACGGCAGGAACGACCTCGTCGTCGATCCCGGTCTCGTCAAGGTAGTAGTCGATCTGCAGCGACGAGCAGGACGGGTTGACCTGACCGTTGTCATAGATGTGCGAGACCCGCCACACCAGTGTCGTGCCGGGGTAGTCGAAGGAGTGGTAGCTGCTGTCCGAGGGCACGAACTGCCAGTGCTCTCCGCCGTCGGCGCTCAGGCTCCAGGCCATGTAGTCGCTCTGGGACGCGGTGATGCGAGCGCTGATGATGGAGATGTCGGTGTCCACGACCGGAAGCGACACGGTGAGTTTGCGGTCGAGGTCGAATCGCCTGTGCAGCAGCTCGAACACGGCGAACCCGCCGTCGTGGTCCGCCACGTACGCGTAGTCGCCGGCCACGCTCAGCCCGTAGGCCCAGCCGTCGGTCTCGGCGTCCTCGATCTCGATGGGAAAGACGGGGTTGGATATGTCGATGACCGAGATGCCCCAGAAGCCGAGCGTCATGAACGCCAGATTGCCGGCGATCTCGATGTCGTAGCCACCGTCCGCTATGGAGGCGCCGCCCACGTAGATCGGGTCGGTCGGGTCGCTGATATCGAGCGACAGCAGACCCGTTCCGACGTCGCAGATGAAGGCGAAGTCGCCCGCGACCTCGATGCCTCTCGCGTCGCCGGGCACGCCGTTGCTGCCCGTAATGAAGGGCGCCGCCGGGTCGCTGACGTCTATGACCTGGATGCCGGCCGTCCTGTCCGCCAGGTAGACGATGTCTCCTCGCACGGACAGCGCGTACGCGGTCCCGGGCGTGTCACACGTCCCGATCAGCACCGGTGTCGACGGGTCTGAGATGTCGACTACCTGCACGCCCGCTGTGCCGTCGGCGACGAACGCGTAGTCCCCGTCGATGGTCACGTCGTATGCGAAACCGGGCGTGTTGTACGAGCCGAACGCGACGGGGGCCGTCGGATCGGTAACGTCCAGGACAACGAGGCCGGCGCCGCCGTCGGCCAGATAGGCGCGGTCGCCGAAGACGTCGAGTCCATATGCTCGCCCCGAAGTATCGTAGTTGCCGATGATGACCGGATCGAGCGGGTCGCTCACGTCGACGACCTGCATGCCAGCGTTCCTGTCGCTGACATAGCAGATGTCTCCCTGAAGCGAGACAGCGTAGCCGTCGCCCGGCGTATCGATCGCCGCTACGCCCTCGATGGTCACGGGCTGAGCGATGTCGATGACTTGCAGGCCGGACGCGGCGTCAGCCACGTAGGCGTAGGTCCCGCACACCTCGATGGCCGTGGCCCAGTCGGGGGTGTCGGTCGTGGACAACGACGTCGGCTCAGTGGGATCCTTGACAACCACGACCCTCATGCCCAGCGTCGTGTCCGCAAGATAGGCGTAGTCACCTTCCACCGCCACGCCGAAGGCCAGACTCGGCGACATGTGAGAGCCTATCAGCAGTGGATTCGTGCCGTCAGACACGTCGAACACCTCGAGATACGACCGAACTGGAGGCGGCCAACCGGTGTAGGAGCTGACGACGTACGCGAGGTCACCCTCCACGTCGATCCCGCGCGCGTCGCCCTGAGTGGCGAAAGACCCCAGGTAGGTCGGGTCGGTCGGGTCGGTGACATCGACGACGACCAGTCCGTTCAGCTCGTCCGTGACGTACAGGATGTCACCGGACAGGAACAGACTCGTCGCGCCGTTCCCGACGTCGCACGACCCCACGAGCGCGGGGCTCGTAGGAACGCTGACGTCGACAACGTGAAGACCGCCGGGTCCGTCGGCAACGAAGGCGTAGTCCCCTGACACTGCCACGTCGAGCGCGATCCGGACCGTAGGGACCGTGCCGATTACCACGGGGAGCGAGGGGTCCGTGACGTCGCAGACCGCGAGCCCCGCGGTCCCGTTGGCGACGTAGATGAGGTCTCCCCTCAGCGACAGACCCTGCGCTGCACCACCCGTCACACAGCTTCCCAGGAACGAGGCGTTCAGAGGATCACTTACGTCCATGATCTGGAGCCCGCCCGTCTCGTCCGACGCCAAGTAGGCGTAGTCACCGTCAACCAGCACGTCCCTGGCCGGGCCCGGCGTAGCGTAGCTGCTCGCGATCTGAGGCTCGCGCCTGTGCAACCTGATGGCCCCTGCCGCGGTGTCCCAATCTGCGGTCGTGGCCTCCAGGTCGCAGAGGTCCAGTGTCTTGAAATCCTCGTGGAACTCGTAGGCCAGCGCGCCTGCCGGCAGCAACGCACAGATGCACGCCGCCGCCACCAAGCCGATGAGACGCGGTCGTGTGTTCACGCGACCTCCCCTTCGTCGGTTGAACGGAGTGGATTGTGTTCAGACTCGATTATACCACAGAGGGTGGGAACAGTCAAGAAACAGGGAATCCGGGCCCATGCAGAGAGCCTGCCCCGAAGGGCAGGCTCCTGTTACGCGGGCTGGTGTGGGGACTGAGCGAGTGTCCATGTCCTGTCCGCGTTGGCGCGTGTGGTGATGCGCCGTGGCTCTGTCTGTCTGACCGGGGGGACGATCAGACAGAGTGCGTGGTCTTCCTGTCGCCTCTGCAGTAGAGGCGAGTGATCAGCCTGAAGTTCGCCAGTCGGCGTCTCTTCAGGACCATCCGTCTGCTGAAGCTCATTGCTCTCACTCCTTGGCTCGTCCGGTCCGGGTGTTCAACGCTCTCGCAACCTTTGACCCCCGGCCCCCCCGGCAGGTTTAAGAAAAGTGCCTGGTGAGCGAGCCCTCAAGTGAGAGACCCGGGGCCTCCTGCGGCCCCGGGTCCGTCCTTCGATTCCGTCAACTCGTCTCCTATTTGAGGAAGATCATCTTAGCCGTTAGGGTCTCGCCTCCGGCCACAAGACGGTAGAAGTACACTCCCGCAGCGACGTCGCGCCCGCCGTCGTTCCGTCCGTCCCAGCGCACCGCGTGCGGTCCCCTTCCCCGGTGCTCGCCGTGGACGAGCGTACGGACTGTCCGCCCGGATGCGTTGTGCACCGTGAGGTGTACGGGTGCGGCGGTCGGCAGCTCGTAGCGAATGACGGTGCTGCGACCGAACGGGTTGGGAGCGTTGGGGCGCAGCGACACGGCAGATGCCGCGGCGTCCTCATCACCGGCCGTCGAGCACGTGAGATACTCCACTGAGAAGTCGTCGAGTCCGGCCTCCACGAGGGAGCCGCCCGGCTCGTCTGCGACCTGTACGCGTACGCGAACCTGGTCCGTCAGGGCGACGTGCTCCCCGACGACGACGGCGCGCTCGTACCACCCCACGGGCAGCGGCGCCCTCGGACCGACCGTGTCAGCGTGCACCCACGTCGCCCCGCCGTCGTTGGACAGCGACGTGACGAAGTAGTCGCAGTTCGGATTGTCGCCGCGGTCGTTGCGGTACCAGTACGCGAACGAGACTACCGCCTCCTCGCCGCCACTGAGGTCGATGACCGGGGACGTCAGCCTGGTGTAGTCCTTGTCCACGTCGGAGTTACCGTCTACGTTCTCCGTGAGGTAGCAGCTCCCCGAGCCGTCGTAGTCGGCCGTCGGGTCGCTTCTGTCCCCGCTGCCCGCCGGCACTCCCCTCTCCCAGGAACCGCCCGCAAGCTCGTCGCCGTCCTGAACGGTCCAGCCCTTGTCGGTCTCGAAGTCATCGTGGAAGACGACGTTCGTGAAGCCGACCGGGCACGTGTATGGCTCGGTCCTGGGGTGGGTCGGGTTGTAGACGCAGCCGAATCGCTGACCGGATGCCGCGTAGTAGTAGTCCAGCGTGTCGCCGCAGGAAGCGGCCGGTATGGTCGCCTCGAAGAACCCGTCACCGATCGGCTCCAGAGGGACCACCTTGTACGAGCCCGATCGCGCCCTCCAGTGGACCGCGCCCGTGCCAGTTACGTAGCTGTCGGCGTGCTGGTCGATGCGGACCGTCACGGTCACCGGGGTGTCGGGCATGACCGCGCCAGTTGGCGCGTCCGCCACCACGATGTGGATGGGGTCGCGGTACTCGACCCAGTTCGCGTGGAAGCCGACTGCGTTGGACCCGTAGGCGATGCGCATGTAGCCCATCTCGCCCCACATCGTGCCCCACGAGTTCCGCAGGAACCACACTCCCTCAGGTCCCTGGTTGTCGTCCCACCCGACGAGCACGACGGCGTGATTGATGTCGTACGCGGTCGAGCCGATGTAGATGCCACGCCGGTACGCGGTGAAGGAGCTGTTGGCGAGCACGCCGACGGATATGGGACCGTTCTCCATGATCGCGCGCTTGATCGCCTCGTTCGTCGGGAAGTCACCCTCGCGCGGGATGAACCCCCAGCCATCGAGCTGGTAGGCGTGCGGGTATGGGCAGTCGCACGGAGCGTTCGTAGCCTGGTAGGGGAAGTCGTCCTCCAGCACCGCTCCGGCCCCGCCGCAGAAGTCCTGCTTGAGCATGTGGTAGCCGTGCGCGAATCCCCCGCCGCTGCAGCTCCAGCCCTCGTCGTTGCAGCTGACCAGGTACTGCTCGGAGAGGTCGACCTCGATTCCGTCCTTGATCAGGATGTTGCACTCCATCGCACCGGCCGTGCTGAACGCCCAGCAGCTCCCGCAGTTAAGCTGCGACTTGACGGCGGTCGTGCCGTTGAGCGTCCGCCAGTCGAGCTTGGCCGGGACGACGCCGCTCGGTGGGCTCGCCCCGAACGGAACGGCCAGTCTTCTGTGCACGTTCCTGGACTCGCGCTCCGAGGCGCCGTCCTCGTCCGCCGGCGGGAGAACACCGCGGATCGTGTCGAAGCTGAACCCGGACAGCTCCGCGACCGTGCCCAGCTCCACTCCCCTCTCCGAGACGCAGACCGCGCACTCGGTCGTGTATGCGCCGTGATCGGTGACCTTGGTCCTCATGCCGAGGCCCTCGCGCGCGCAGTAGGAGTACTCCGGCGCGACCTTGCCGCGGAAGAAGTCCCACGCGTCGACGCGCCTGCCATCGGGCAGCAGGCACACCACGCGCTGTCCGTCCGGCTCGTCGACGGCCACACACTCGTAGCCCAGGTTATCGCAGTAGGCGACTGCCGGGTTCGCGATCGACATCAGGGGCTCGTCTGGAGCCAGGTAGGAGGAAGTCAGCTCGGGCTCCGCGGCGAGCGCTGGGTCGGGTGTCGTAGCGACCGCCAGCGCTCCGGCCGGCGGGAGGAGAATGAGGACTGCTGCGTACACAAGAATGCAGAACACACGCACGGGCTGGACCGAAATGGTCTTCATGGCCTCTCTCCTCAGCGCGCATCCTGCTCATCGGTAGGTCGATTCAGCGTAGCAGAACGGCAGGGCAGGCTCCAGCAGAAAGCGGTTCCGCAGGCGCGCTGGCGTCTGCTCTGCGGAACTGCCGGGGGGCTGTCTGGGGGTGTTTCACTCGCTCAATAGGTAGGACACGGCCGGGGCGCCGCGGGTTCAATGCCACGCGGCCGGGGAGTCTCCCCCGGCCGCGCGGCCCTTCGCACTCACCTACGACCAACTGCTATCCTCAAGATCCGTTCGGAGCTCTGCCTACGCAGGGCAGTGGTCGGAGACGCGCTTGACGAGGTCCGTGTCCGCGATGCCGAATTCCTCTTCGAAGACGCAGACGTCGGCTAGAAGCTCCCGCCCAGCGCGACGCCGGGTATGACCACGAAGCCATCGTCCTTGTAGAGCATGTTCATCGTCGGCCGGACGAAGAAACCGCCCTCGGACTGGTACTGGTACCCTGCCGAGACGGTACCGACCCACTCGACCCACCCCTCGTCCCAGTTGGCCGCTCCTGCGAAGTAGGTGACTCCGGCTGAGAGGTACATACTGTGGACGTCGCCGATGGGATGGACCGCGGCGTACACCGGGAAGAGACCGACGCCTCCCCCCTCAGCACCCCAGCCGACCGCGCCGACCCCGAGACCGATGCGGTTGTTCAGATAGCGCTCGTATCCGGCACTAAAGAGGATGGCCTTGCCACCGATCTCACCGAAGACGAGATTCGGGCGCGTCTCGCGGATGCCCTCGGCTCGCGACACGAGCGGAAGGAGGATGAGAGCGAACACGAGCGTGATCAGAACAGCGCGTCTCAAGGGGCACCTCCTGTTGCAGCGGAGACAAGATGGACCGACGGGGACGGACTACTCCTCGTCTTCCCACACGATGACGGTCGCCTGCGTGTGCAGCTCATCGCTGCTGCTGATCCAGTTGTCGCCACCCGACACATCGACGGTCCGCTGGCTTCCTGTGAGAATCAGGCCGTCTCCACCAGCCTTGCACGCGGCCTTGATCATCTCGGGCAGCACGTCCTCGAGGGAGTCCGCGCCGATGATCCCCTCGCCCTCGATGATGCCGATCTCCTTGTAGGGCCTGTCGGGGTTCCTCGAGGTGAAGACCTCGATGTCGCAGTGCTCGGGCTTGGGCGGATAAGGCGCCGTCGTCGGGATGAACTTGGCGCTCGCACAGCCGCCTACGATTCCCGCGAGGACCAACAGAAGGACGAAGCTCAGCCGACAGTCTCTCAGTACGCGCAAGGCACACCTCCCGGTTCGAGTCGGCACTGAATGGCAATCGGCGCCAAGCTACAGCGGGGCGTTCGTGCGGTCAAGCGGATTTGGGGTTGGGGGTACTGCGGACACTCAGGACAGGACCACACCTGTCTCGCCTGACCTGACCTCGCCGATCAGCGTGACGGCAGCCTCGCCCTCGCCTAGCCCCGCGAGCAGCTCGTCCGCCGCAGCGGGGTCGACCACAAGCACCATCCCCACCCCCATGTTCAGGGCGCGGTAGGCCTCGTCGTCCGAGAGCTCGCCGATGGACTGGAGCAGTCTGAAGATCGGAAGGGGCTCCCACGTGGACTTGTCGATGTGGGCCGCACACCCCTCAGGCAGCACGCGCCGAACGTTGTCGAACAGACCGCCGCCCGTGATGTGCGCGAGTCCGTGGATGCGCTTGTCGCCCAGGTTTGGGCCAAGAAGTGTCAGGTACTCGAGGTGCGGTTCGAGCAGAGCCTCCCCCACCCTGCACCCGAGTTCCGGGACCTCCGTGCCAACGTCCATCCCTGCCTTGGTGAACAGGAGGTGACGGGCCAGGGAGTAGCCGTTGGTGTGAAGCCCGGATGAGCCGATGCCGATGAGCACGTCGCCAGGAGCGACCGGCGGCACATCCTCTATCTCCTCGCGCTTCGCCACGCCGACCATGCACCCGACGAGGTCGATCTCGCCCTCGCAGTAGACGCCGGGCATCTCGGCGGTCTCTCCTCCGATGAGGCTCGCACCCACGACGCGGCAGGCCTCGGCCATTCCGCCGACGGCCTCCGCCACTACCTCTGGCGTAAGGGA